>Ga0101941_1000425_pt1 | contig 75495 bp, 56 predicted proteins | sample DewCreD2012metaG_3_FD_75242 | JGI IMG/M metagenome (GOLD analysis project Ga0101941, IMG submission 75242) | Hot spring sediment bacterial and archeal communities from British Columbia, Canada, to study Microbial Dark Matter (Phase II) - Dewar... ... | reverse complement strand
CTGTAGAGAAGTTATGGCGTTGGTTACGGCAGGAGGTATTGCACCAGCACCGTTTTGGGGATGACGTATTGGGTTTACGCGGAGCGGTGCGTTCGTTTTTAGACCAGTTTTCGGAGGGTTCGGAGGCTTTGCTGCGCTATGTTGGTTTACGTAGCGCGGACGGACTATACAGCAGTGTTTTTGCGCAGGAGGAGCTGGTCGTATAAGTGCGACTATTTTTTCAAAATTCATATGAGACCTTCCCCTTCCCCGCACTCATCAACCGCAACAACAACGGCGCGATTCTGGGAAGGCACATGAAGCTGACCAACGTAGTGTGGTGCGACGGTCACGCCAAAGCAGTGCGTCTGGATTATCTGGGGCAGACTCATTCCACCGTGTGGAATGGGCAACAATACAACAACCTCATGTTCCGGTTTACTGTAGAGGAAGATTAAGCCTCGCAATCCCTGCCATGAGGTAGAGCGGTTTAGCCTTTCCCGAGAAGGAAAGGCTTTTTTGCTATGGCGAAAGATGTTTCAGCGAAACAAGGAGGTGTCTGACGATGTATCGTTATTCAAAGCTCTGGACACTGGGCTTACTGCTTGTCATAATAGTCGCCCCCCTGTGGGCGCAGACAAGGGGCGAACTGCCCGGCAAGAAGCCCTCTGGTGAGGTGCTCTTGCCCAACGGATGGCGTATTCATCCGGTGGGAGAACAGCTGGAGATCGATGTGGGCGCGCTGGGCATGGCTCTATCGCCCGACGGGATGCGTCTGGCGGTGTTGCATTGCGGCGTGCCCAAACACTCGGTCATGCTGATTGACGCTCCCAACCGCCGCATCTTGCACCAGCTGCCCATCGCCAAAGGATGGGTGGGTATCTGCTGGAGCAACGATGGACGCCGCGTGTACGTCTCCGGTGGCTCCGATGACGTGGTGCGGGTGTTTCGTGCAGGCGTGGCGAGGCTCATCGAGGACGGAAACGTCTCGGTGAAGCCGGAAGGTGAAACCTCCACACAGTTCGTCGCCCAGGTAGCGGTCAGCCCGGACGACAGAGTGCTGTACGCCGCGCTGATGAAGGGCAACGGCGTGGCGGTGATAGACACCCAGGAACGCAAACTGCTGCGCAAGCTGAGCGTGCAGGGTTCGCCCTACGGGGTTGCGGTATCGCCCGACGGCACGCTACTCGCGGTGAGCCGATGGGGGATGGCGTCGGTGGAACTGTTCGACACGAACACATGGCAGAGTGTAGCACAGATACCCACCGGCACGCACCCCAACGAGATGACCTTCAGCCCCGACGGCAAGCGTCTGTTTGTGGCGTGCGCGAACAACAACACGGTGACGGTTATCGATGTGGCAGGGCGCAAAGCGGTAGAGCAAATCAACGTCGCTCTGTCGCCCCGCGCGCCGGCCGGCTCCACACCAAACAGCGTTGCGCTCTCCCCCGACGGGAAACGGCTGTATGTCGCCAATGCAGATAACTACAGCGTGGCAGTGGTGGACGTGTCCGGCGAGGAAAGCAGGGTACTGGGCTTCATACCGGCGGGATGGTACCCGGCCGGCGTGCGTGTCGCCCCCGACAATGGCACGATCTATGTGCTCAACTCGAAGGGCGTCACCCCGAAAGCCAACCCGCAGCGCGAATATATCGGCAGTATCCTGCGCGGCACCGTACAGTTCGTACCCGTGCCTGACGCACAGACCCTGCGCCGGTACACCCGGCGCGTGCGCGAGCTGATGCCCTACAAGGACAGCCTGCTGACTCGCGCACCATCGAAACTGCCGAAGGTCATTCCGGCAAAGATAGGCGACCCGAGCCCCATCAAGTACGTGGTTTACATCATCAAGGAGAACCGCACCTACGACCAGGTGTTCGGCGACATGCCCGAAGGCAACGGCGACCCCAACCTGTGCATCTTTGGCGAGGAGATCACACCGAATCACCATGCCCTCGCGCGGGAGTTTGTTCTGCTGGATAACTTCTACGTGGACGCAGAGGTGTCGGCAGACGGGCACAACTGGTCTACCGCTGCCTACGCCACCGACTACGTGGAAAAAATCTGGCCCTACGGCTACGGGGGGCATGGACACGGCTACGACTACGAGGGCACAAACCCCATTACCTACCCCGACGCCGGTTTTATCTGGGACGCCTGTAAGCGAGCGGGGGTGAGCTATCGCTCTTACGCGGAGTTCGTTTCCCAAAACCCCGACGGCACACTTCGCGCCAACGTGCCATCTCTGGAGGGACACTTCAGCCCCATCTTCAGCCCGTACAATCTGGACGTTCTCGACATGAAGCGCGTCGAACAGTTCCTGACCGAATTTCGCGAGTACGAGAAGAATGGCGACCTGCCACGCTTTATCATCATGCGCTTGCCCAACGACCACACCTACGGTACCCGTCCGGGCAAGCCCACGCCGCGCGCGATGGTAGCAGAGAACGACCTTGCACTGGGCACGCTGGTGGAAGCGCTGAGCAACAGCCGGTACTGGAAGGAGATGGCAATCTTCGTGCTGGAAGACGACGCACAGAACGGTCCCGACCATGTGGATGCCCATCGGAGCCCTGCACTGGTTATCTCGCCGTACGTGAAGCGGCGCAGCGTGGACAGCACGTTGTATACCACTTGCTCGATGCTGCGCACGATAGAGCTGATTCTGGGGCTGGAGCCGTTGAGCCAGTACGATGCCGCTGCCACACCGATGTACCGCTGTTTCACCGATAAGCCCGACTTCACACCCTATAAATGCCGACCGGCACGCTGGGACCTGAACGAAAAGAATCCGGCAAACGCCTGGGGATGGCGCGAGTCGCTGGCGATGGACCTGAGCCAGGAAGACCGTGTGGATGATCTGCTCTTCAGCGAGATCATCTGGCGGTCGGTGAAGGGTGCAAACAGCCCAATGCCCGCACCGGTGCGAAGCATCTTCAGTCAACCGGCAGTGAGCATGGAGTGATGCTCAGAGTGGAGGGCGTACTCCGCCTTGACCCTGCGTGTCGTCATAAGCAGCAGGACAGATAACGGCTCGGCGGAAGTCTCGCCCTCCACACAGAGCGATGCAAGGTGCGAATCTCTGCCTTCCTGTACAGGTTTTGAACAATGTGAATGAACATTCCCCCTTTATATTTATAATGTACCTGTTGAAATTGTTGAAAACTCGGTATGGTTTTCCACCGTTGGCATCATAATTTGTTGATTCTTTGCATTATTTGGTCTCTTATCTAAGTGATTTTGTCCTTCATACATCTTTACTCACCTGATGAGTTGCAACTTAAATAGCAAAGATTTCAACAATGAAATGTTCAAAACTATGTTCAAAACCTGTACACATTGTTGAAAGCATTGCAAGACAGGCTGGAAGTGAGAAAGTTTTCAACAAAGTTTTCAACAATCGAAGCGGGTTTTCAACAATTTGAGGGGAGTTTTCAACAAAGTTTTGAACATTTCCAGCAAAGATTTCAACAATGACCAACCTTTAGTTGCCCAGTACTGCGCTTAAATCGTAGATAATGCTGGTAAGTTCCTTGTCCTTGTTCAGGCTGGTCTTGACGCGGTTGTAGGCGTGTAGCACCGTTGAGTGGTTCTTGCCGAACATCTGCCCGATTTGCTGCAGAGGGAGCTGCGCCTTCTCGCGCAGCAGGTACATCGCTATCTGGCGCGCCATCAGCACCTCGCGACTGCGCTGATCACCCAGAATATCCTGCGTGCTCAGCCCGAATCGCTGACAAACTGCCTGCAGTACCGCCTGCTCGGAGGGTATGGCGTGTACCTGCTTCTCGTCCACGTAGTGACGCGCCAGCACCTCATTAGCGAGCTGCAAAGTGATGGGCTTACCATGCACCGATGCCCGTGCCGCGATGGAAATCAGCACCCCTTCCAGCGTGCGCACGTTGCCCTCTACCGCCTGAGCGATGTGGTAGATAACCTGATCGGGGATCTGGATGCCCTCAATCTGTGCACGTTTTTGCAAAATAGCTACACGGGTTTCGAACTCTGGCGGTGCGATATCCGCTATCAATCCTGCCTCGAAACGGGAGCGCAGGCGATCGTCCATGGTATGCAGCTCGCGTGGAGGGCGGTCGCTGGCGAACACCACCTGCCTGCCCATCTGATACAGGGTATTGAAGGTATGAAAGAACTCCTCTTTAGTATGCTCCTTGCCGGCGATGAACTGGATGTCATCCACCAGCCACACATCCACATTCCGGTATTTCTGGCGGAAGGCGTCGATGCGGTGTTCGCGCAGAGCGGTGATGTACTGCTGGGCGAAGGTCTCACCGGAGAGGTAGGCGACGCGCAGGCGTGGGTGCGTCTGCAGCACGTAATGTCCGATGGCGTGCATCAGATGCGTTTTGCCCAGGCCCGCTCCACCGTAGATGAACAGTGGATTGTAGCTCTGTCCGGGCGCGCGCGCCACCGACATCGCCCCTGCCTGTGCGAGCCGGTTGGAGTTGCCCACCACGAAGTTTTCGAAGGTGTACTTTGGATTCAGCGCCGGTTTTTCGAACGGAGGCGGTTCCGGTTCCAGAGTAATGGTTGGTTCCCTCTGTGCAGGGGGGCACTCTTCTGCCGGTGTCTCTCCAAGCACAGGGCGCTTCTCCGGAGGCAGGTAGACAATGGCAACCTCTACCGTCTTGCCCAGATGTTGGGAAAGCACTTCGCGCACCAGATTACCATAGCGTTTGCTTACCCACTCGCAGGCAAAGGGGCTGGGCGCCCCTAGAGTGACTCGTTCGCCGTCGAAGGAGACCGGCTTCATGCTCTTGAACCATGATTCAAACGAGGGCTTGTTCACGCGGTTCGCCAGGGTATGCATTGCGCGGTCCCACGCACGGCGCAACGCCAGCATGTTTTCGTCCTCGCCCAGATGCAACTGGTCGTCCACCTCGAAGCCGCCCTCCTTTCCTCGTCCAACGCCGAATTATAACAGAATCAGAACGCGGTGACAACGCGAAATTTGTTTATGCCTGCAGGATGTACACACCGACGCTTCCGATTCCCGGCACGGCGTGCAGAGGATACACTGTGCCGGTGCCTCCACCTATCAGGTCGGTCGCCATCCGGCGGTGCTCCCCTACCTCCACCAGTATCGCGCTGCTGCTCCCGTCGGTAAGCACCGCCAGCAGGATATCGTGTGTAGCGGGACAAGCCAGAGCCACCCAGTCCGCCAGTCCGCGCGCCTCCACACGGATGGAGCGCCACAGGCTGGGTTCCGGCACAAAAATGCGATTGCCGGTGCGGCACACCAGCAAATCCGGGTCGCACTCTACCCCCGGAGCGAGCGCAGGGATGGACAACAGCCAGTGCAGATAGGCGCGTAGAAACAGCGCCAGCGCGTGCACGTGGTCGGGGTAAGCCAGTTTTGCACCGGGGAAACCAGCCAGCGGGTCCAGGTATCCTCCTGCGGCGTGCAGGGCTTGAGTGGCGTACGCGAACCAGCGGGCGTCTCGCTCCAGCAAGAACGCCCATAGCGCACCCCTCGCTGCCTCGACGCTGGCATCAACGAAGCCTTTGGGGTTGCCATCGCCTGCGAGCACTTCTCCCGCTTCTCCGAGACCTTCCATCGTTGTGTTCAGCTGCCACAGGCGCAACCACTGCATCATCCGCAGGGCGCCTTCCCGCAGCGGTTCGTGTGGGTAGGCGCGATAGAGGCGTGCCAGACCTTCTATTGCACTGGACGCAGCGAATACGTCGTGACGCAAATCGGATAAGAGCTCGACGGGCAACACCGAGCCGGGTGATAAAGGCAGACAGCTTTCACGCAGGAGATACTCCGCCAGCCGGTTCGCTGCATGCATGTACGCCTCGGTTTCGGTGAGCCCATACGCGGCGCACATCACGGAGATGATTGCGCCCGTGGCGCCTTTGCCACCGCCCCCTTGCACGGTGCCGTCTGGTAGAACGGTCGCGCCGTCGTAAATACCCGTAGCGCCGCGCTTTAGTAAGAGCCATGAGATGCCGTTCAACGCTACGCGAACACAGAGTTCGGAACCGGTATCGCGATGTAGCAGAAGCAGGTGCTGTAGCACGCGGGCGTTGCGATAGAGATTGAACCGCTGGCGACCCGTGATGTCGGAACCCTGCTTGTTCTCGTCCACGATGTCCCAGCATGCACCGCTGTTGCTGCTTTGCGCGTTCACCACTTGAAAATCCATCGCGCTGTTCAGCGCTAGGCGTGCCGTCCAAATCGCTGACTCGTCTCCGGAGAGGCGGTTCCAGTCCAGCAAAGCTTTTGCTGCAGCAAGGGTAAACACGCTGAATCTGCGGTCGTTCGGCGCGACGCGCAGTACCGCCTGGTCTTCGGCGAAGCGGGATTGCCACTCAGGGTTCTGCAGTAGCGCTACTGCGCTCTGTGCCGAGGCTCTGAGCTTGAGCGCAGGGAGGGGACGCGCCTCCGCAGGGAACAGCCGTGTCCTGTGCTCTATGTGCTGGATGGTGGGGTGTTCTTTATCCACCACCCTTTCGAGGTGGATGCGCAGCTGTAGAACCTGCTGGTGCAAATTGGCGGCAGGAAGCGTCCACACCAGACGGCCGTCCTCCTCCACTTGCATGCAACCCGGGTGTGCCGGTTGCAGAGTAGTCACCGAAAGTGCATGACGCGGCATGGTCAGCAGCACGGAAGTATGGGGACAGGAGAACCGCTTTATGTGTGTATTTTCAGCAATAAAGTTACATAAAAACTGCACCTCTGCCTGCAGTGAGCCATAGCTCAGGAAGTGCATCTGCAGAATCAGGTCGCCCTCGCTCTCTTCATGCAGGAGGATTTCCCAGCGAACCGGTATGTCGTCTATCAGCCGCTCATCCCACAGGGCAACCTCTCCCTTCTGTACGCTACAGTTTCGCACGAAGAGAGAGTGCCTCTCGTGAGCGGTTCTGAGTTCAACAGGGGGCAGAGGCGCATGAACTCCTATCAACGGCACTTCCCCTTTGTTTTGCACCAGGTATAGCCAGAAAGTGCCGTCCCCGTAATGATACAGCCGGTAGCGTCCCAAAGGTATGGGAGGAGCTACTTCCAGTTCTACAGCGGTCTGCGCGTTCATCCCAATAACTCTATCGGAGAGGAGGCTCTTCTCCCTGACCCGCAACGGTACGGGAAGTTCATCGGACGTTCAAATTCTGGATGTTGAGGTATAATTATCAGAGCTATGAAAACACGGCAGAAGCTGGTGATACCGCACGAGCACGGCGCGTGGATGATGTGGCTGGTGCCGCTGGCAGTGGGGTTAGCAAGCACGTCGTGGCACCCGTCCAAGCCGTTGCTTGTGGGGGCGGTGTTGTTTGCTTACCTCGCCTCTTATTCCCTGTTGCAGTCGCTACGTTATCCAGAGCAGAAAGCCGGGTGGCTGAGGTGGGCAGCTGGCTATGGGGCGGTTGCCGCTGTATTCGGGGTTCCTCTGGTACTGATGCGCCCTCAGCTGCTGTGGGTGGCTCTGGTGGCTCTGGTGGGCTTCGCGGTAAACGCCTGGTTCGCCAGTCGGCGCAACGAGAGGCACTTGCTCAATGACCTGATGGCGATGGCAGGGTTGAATCTGGCGGTGGTGGCGGCGTACGTGGCGGGCAGGGGATACTGGGATAAGCAGGCGTGGTTTCTATGGGCATTGTGCTTGCTATATTTCTTCGGCACCGCGTTGCACGTGAAGTCGCTTATCCGCGAGCGGCGCAACCGGTCGTTGAAGATGCTGGCGATAGCGTACGCGCTGGCAGTGCCTGCGGTTCTGGCTATAGTGCTTCAGCCTCTGCTGGCAGTGGCGTACTTACCTGCGGCGATACGCGCGCTCGCAATCCCTCAGAATCATGGCTTCAAGGCGATAGTGCTGGGGGTGATCGAGATAATCTGTTCGGTGTGGTTTGCCGTGTGGCTCATTGTGGTTTACCGGTCTTTCGGGTATCTTTAGCAGCTAAAGCCTGCCAGTGACCGGCTGCAGGAGCAGACAGGTGCAGTTGTTGCTCGAGCAGGCTGGAACAGGAGCGATTGCTGATCTTGCCTCCGGGCAATGGGCGCGCAGGTGGTATGAGCGTCTGTTGTGCCATCGGGCATCACCTCGCTCTCATTATAGCACAGGAGGCAGAGCGTACTGTACTATCGGTTGCTTCCCCTCTTCGCCTCGCGCACGAAGGTCTCCTCGTCTATCTTCAGGCGCAGGGGCAGTGGCTCTTCCCAGAACTTCTGAAAGGCGAAGCCTGCGATAACCCACAGCTCGCCCGGTCTTCGCTCAAACAGGTAGGGGTAGCTCAGCTGTCCTCCGCGCTGCTTGGCGAAGGTGATGGGCTTCGTCCACGTCTTGCCGTCGTCTTCGGAGAAGGCGATAGAGAGCTCCTCACGATGCCACGAAGAGGGGAACTCGGTATGCTGTTTCCAGTCCGATTTCTCCCACCGCCGCCCTTCGGGGTGCAGGCGGTTCCACACCAGCACCAGCCGACCGCTTTGCAGGCGCAGTAGATACCCCGGCGAGTTGCTGGCGTCGATACCGCTCGGCTGGATGATGCGCCAGTATCTGCCCCCGTCGGTGGAGATAGCCTGCCAGAACTGGTCCAGACTGGTGCGTATCAGCATCAGCAGACGACCGTCGCTTAACTCCGCGAGGGTAGGTTCAAACGCGCCGTCATGATGCCCGTGCCCGCCGAGGTCAATCCAATTGCTGCGCCGCCACGTTTTGCCCTCGTCGTCGGAGTAGACCGAGCAGGTGATAAGGCGTCCGGGGTTGCTGGTGAGGTGCTGTAAGGGGGCGACGATTCTGCCCGAACGGGTTTGAATCAGCGCGAAGAAGTTGGGGTTATAACCGTCCAGTACGCACTGGTTATCCGTCCAGGTTTTGCCTCCGTCGGTGCTGCGAATTGCCCACACCTCCAGCCGGCATCCCTCTTTCGGCTCCTTGCGCGCCTCGTCCCACTCAAAGCGGCGTCCGGCGGCGAAGTTGAGGTAGACCATCACCAGTGTGCCCTTCTGGGTGCGCAGCAAATAGTGGGAGGCGGGTTCCTCGTCGCTGACGCCCTCACAGACGGGCGTCGGCTCTGACCACGTTTTGCCGTCGTCTTTGCTGACGCGAAAGCCTTTGCTGTCCACCGTGCCGAGGCTGCCGTCTTCTAAAATCACGAAGGGACCGCTGGCGGAGACCTCCAGCGGCTGGCAGAGCGGATGCACCCATCGGGCATCCGTTGTTATCACTTCGTGCATACTGAGCAAAGGAAGTACAAACAGCATACCGGGTATCACCTCACTCTCGTAATGTCACAGGGCGTGTTGTGTTTTTCACTCGTGCTCGTCTTCCTTGCTCTGCAGGAGTACTTCCGCGATTGCGTTGAGCGTGCCTGCGTAGGCGTACGGGGTTGAGGCGAGTCGTCGCGCTGTGCGTAGAGCGTCAGGCAACATGCCTACCTCCGCCTGCCCTACCGCGACATCCTTAATAAGCATCTCTGGTTCCCACGACTTCTCGTCTGCACCTAATGCTTCGCGGATGGCTTCCTCGAAAAGTTGACGCGCTTCTTTCTTGTAGCCGGCTTTCGCATACGCTTCCGCAATCGTTCTCAGCACAGAAGAGCGATTAAAAGGCTCCTCACATCCTCGCGCCAGGTGCAAGGCTTGTTCCCAGAGGTTCTGTGCTTCCCATCGCTTACCATGTCGCACCAGTTGGTGAGCGATTGCGTCGAGGGCATAAGCACGCCACACGCGGTCGGAGATGGACATTGAAGTGTCTATAGCGTCCTGGAAGAAACCGTTCCGTGCCTGTGCCGCAGCTACGTCGCACAGGCGAAGGTCTACGGGAAAGTCTTCGTCTTTTGGAGCCTGCTGTGCCCAGCAACGCGCTTCACGTAGCAAGCCTCGCGCGCGGTAACCGTGACCGACTCTTGCCCATAGTTCTGCGATTTCGCAGCCTGTGAAGACCAGCCGGCCCCGACGTGCGCGCCACGTCGCTTTCTGTAAAGTGGCTTGGGCACTGTCCGTCAAGCCTTTCTCTATTTGCGCTTCAGCTGCAGACTTTAAAGCCACAGCTTGTAGGAGGTTTGGTCCTGTATTGCGCATGGCGTCCAGCGCCAACTCTATCTCTCCCACTTTTGCCATTTGCTGGATAACACGGTATAGTGCAAAGTGTCGCTCATCTTCCTCGTCAATCATGCGAGCCACCTTCAGAGCGTGCGCCCAATGCGCTGCGCACGCAAGAGCTTCCGCAAAGCTGCTGAGACCGATGTTCCTTTGTCGCGCATCACAAACAAGACAAAGCAAATGCCATGCCCGCTCGAACTCGCCCAACTCGGCAAGCACCCCTGCCGCCCAGCGCAAAATGGCATCACGGCTAGGAAGGTTACTACCCACCGTCATACGCAAGCACTTCTCCACCAGTTCACGGGCGCGGTGGTGTTCTCCAACTTTTAGGAGAGTATAACTGATTTGCACATACAGCCAGGCGCGTTCATCTCTCGTCTCCACGCATCGGGCAACGTGTAACGCCTGTCCTAGCATTTGCAAGGCTTGATTGCGCTTGTCTGTCTCCATACAGCGATTTACGGCACCAGTCCCCACTCTTTGAGCACCTCTATCTCGGGAGGCGGGTTCCACAACCACTCTATCCTCAGCCAGAAGCCCTCCAGCACCCTGCTGTGAAACTCACCTGAGCTGCCCTTCGCCAGCAGCACGTACCTTCCATCCTCGCCCAGTACGTAGAACTCCGCCTCGCGCTTCTGGGGGTCTATGAGCCAGTATTCGCGCACGCCGCCGCGCTCGTATTCGGCGAACTTGTGCACGCGGTCGCGCTCCTCGCTGTCGGGGCTGACGATTTCCACCACGAGGTCGGCAGGTCCGTCCAGATAGGTGGGCTTCAGGCGGTGCTGATTTTGCGTGCTCACGAACAGGATATCTGGCGAGCGACCGGGCAGGTCATGCCCCGTCTTCATCTGAAACGGTTCCGAATGCACCGTGCCCAGCCCTTGCGCTGAGACGAATATGCGCAGAGTGGCAAACAGGAAACCATACACCCTATCGTGCTCTAGAGGAACAGGGCTCATCAGTTCAACCTCTCCGTCCACCCACTCTGCCCAGGTGTCTTCGTCCAGCCACTCCAGGAACTGCTCGTAGCTGATTTTGCCTCTGGGCAATGGGCGTGCGGGTGGTATGAGCGTCTGTTGTGCCATCGGGCATCACCTCGCTCTCATTATAGCACAAGCGCTACACCCTTATCTCCCTTCTCGGTTGCAGGTACTCCTCGCGTGTGCCGCACTCTTCCAGCAACTTCAGGAACTTCGCGTGCAGGCGGCGCGCCACGTCGGGATGCTCCCTTGCCACGTTGCGCGTCTGTCCGGGGTCGGTGGCGGTGTGGTACAGCTCCACCTCGTCGCCCGCAACGCTGTAAATCAACGTCCAGTCGCGCTCATGAACCGTAGACGGTCGCGGCGAGAGCACCACGCGCTCGGTTCCATCCACCGCACGGCTGACGGTTTCGCCCGGCTGATGCACAATCGCCCACGAGGTAACGAAGAAGTCACGCCACTCCATCCGTTCACCGCGCATCAGAGGAACGAGCGACTTGCCCTGCACCTCCGCAGGTATCTCCACGCCCGCCAGCTCCAGCAGGGTGGGCATCAGGTCCACGAATCCGGTGAAGGCATCGTGCGTCGCAGGTTTTACGCCGGGGATGTACATCAACAGAGGGATACGGGCAACCTCGTCGTAAATGGGTGAGCGGTGAAAGATGTGCCTGCCTTCGCGCTCCTCGAACAGCGCCTTGCCGATAATACCGTGCTCGCCGATGTAGAAACCGTGGTCGGCGGTGAAGATGACCACCGTATCGTCCAGCAGATTCAGGCTCTCCAGCCGCGCCATCAGCCTGCCGAACCAGTAGTCCACCATCGTCACCTCGCCGCGATAGAGAGCGCGGCAGTGATTCAACTCCGCTTCGGTGAGGAAATCGCGCCAGTACCAGTACTGCGGATAGGTAACCTCTTCGCCCTCGTAACCGGGGTCGTAGAGGTCGGTATAGTGGCGCGGCGGGTCCCACGGCTCGTGTGGGTCAAACAGATCAAGGTATAGAAAGAAGGGCTTCTGCCTGGCGTTGTGTTCCAGCCAGCGCATGGCAGCGTTCACCGTACGGGCGGGGAAGTAGTCCTCCTCGCTCTGGCGGTTCGCGACGTTGCGCAGGTACTGACGCAAAGTACGCTGCCCCAGCCGGCATTTGTTCAGGTTGAAGGGATATTCCACCTCCACCGGGTCGGTGCGCCAGCGGTCGTTCTCCTGCCCACGTATCCACTCGAAGGCGGTAAAGCCGCGGTCAAAGTGGTAGCCGTAGTTCAGCAAATGCGGGGTGTCGATAATCATCATCGTCGTGTAGCCCGCTTCTGAGAGCAGTTGCGCCAACACCGTCTCCTCGCGCGGCAGGGGTGACCAGTCGCGGTGCGGGAACGTCCACTTACCCGTGAACAGGTCGGTGCGGGATGGCACGGTCGGGAACGAGCCACAGTACGCCCGTTCGAACACCTGTGCACTCTGCGCAAAGCGGTCCAGGTAGGGGGTGTGCACCTCCCTACCGCCGTGAATCGTCAGGTTATCGCGGCGGAAGGTGTCGGAAATAAACAGCACGATGTTCAATGGTTTCATTTGGCATCCTCCAGTGCCTGGGAGAGCAGGTCCGCAGGGCGTACGCGGCAACCTGTTTGCTCTGATACGTTCGCGGCGACAGCCACCGCCTGCGAGCGCAGCGAGTCCTCGCCATTAGTCAGGGGTTCTTTGCCCTCGCGGACGCACTCCACGAAGTGACGTATTTCCGCTGCAAAGGGGTCTACAGGCTCGCACTCCAGCTTCACGAAGCCCTCCACCATTCGGGCTTCTTGCGCGAGAAGACGTGCAATCCGTTCCAGTTGTGCACACAACCCTCGGTGCCCTCCAGCCACAGCTTGCGGTAGAAGGCACGATGGGGCGACATCCAGTTGATGCTCATGGTGGCGAGGGCGCCGCAGGTAAACTGCAGGTTCACCACGCCTGCCACCTCGCCCTCCATGCGGTCGGGTTCGTAGTAGGTCTCTGCAGAAACCCACTCTACCTCGCCGATGAACCAGCGCAGCAGGTCCAGGCGATGGCATCCTGCGCTGGCGATAGCACCTCCACCCAGCCTTTGCCGACTGCGCACCCAGTGTCCGGGCGGAACGACCACGTTCTGCAGGTGGTCTACCTGTGCCAGAATGGGCGCGCCCAGCCAGCCCTCGTCCAGAAGCTGTTTCACCCGTTGATTTTCCGCCTCAAACCGTTCCACGAAGGCGGTCATCAGCACTACGCCCGCCTCTCGCGCGGCGCGCACCATCGCCCAGCCGTCCTCCAGCGTGGTGGCAATCGGCTTCTCCACGAGGATATGCTTGCCCGCCTGCGCCGCTGCGATAGCCGCCTCCGCGTGCAGGTCATGCGGCAGGCAGATGTCCACCGCGTCGATGTCCTCTCGCTTTAGCACCTCGCGCCAGTCGGTGAGCACGATCTCCGCGCCCGATTCACGCGCCCGCTCCTGCGCCAGAGCCTCCTCCACATCGCAGGTGGCGACCACCTGCACCGTTTCCCGTCCCAGAATCTGCATGGCGCGCACATGCGCCCGCGAAATGCCTCCACAGCCAATGAGACCAATGCGCAGGGGTCGGCTCATGGCTCGCCTCCTTGCGGCGTCCACCATAAGGCAAAGGTGCTGAAGTCCCTGTCCGCGTGGTTGCGCACGGTGTGCCAGGCATTGGCTGGGATGAAGACCACATCCCCCTCACGGACAACCCGCTCTTCGTTCTCGATGCGCAGAGTCGCTTCGCCATAGCGGACGTAATAGAGTTTGGCAACGGGCACACGCTCCGGTTTTTGCGCCATGCCCGGCTTCAGCACGCCAAAGGCGCAGCCGAACGGCGCGCCTATCTCTTCTGCAGAGAACACGCCCTGTGCCAGTATCGTGCCCTCATGCGCAGGGAAGAGCGCGCCGGGGTCAAAGGAACGCACCAGCATAGCTCATCCTCCCTCGAAAATCGCCTGTACGGCGATGTTTACATCAGATAGCACAGCAGAGGGTATCTGCTCCTGCGCCGAGAACGGTCCCTGCCAGTGCCAGCCGCGCTCCTCGCGTGACAGCACGCCATCGGCTTGACCTCGCCGTCCTCTATCTCCACGCGCTCCATGCTTTCGGGTGTCTGCAGGTACTGCTCCCAGGTGAGGCGCGAGCGGAGCGCTTCTGGCAACGCCATTCCAGCTCACCTCCCTGCTCTTAACCGTGTTGTTCGCAGTCAAAGGAAGATGTTCCTGCGAAATCTCTTTAAGGAACTGTTGTGCGGGCGATTACCCCGCCAGTGCCTCGCTGGCGATGGTGTCGAAGCCGATGTCGGTTGCGCCGGAGGTGATGTACTGGTAGTAACCGGCGGCGGCGATCATCGCAGCGTTGTCCGTGCAGAGGATAAGGGGGGGCACTACCAGCTGGTAGCCGCGTTTGCCCGCCTCTTCGCTCAACACCTCTTTCAGGCGCGAGTTGGCGGCAACGCCTCCGCACACCGCGATGCGCGGGATGCCGTACTCCTCAGCCGCGCGAAGCGTTTTGCCCACCAGCACGTCCACAATCGCCTCCTGAAAGCTGGCGGCGGCGTCCGCGACGTTCAAAGTGTCGCCTGCCCCCTGCACAGTGCGCAGTAGTGCGGTTTTCAGTCCGCTGAAGCTGAAGTCGTAACTGCCCTCCTCCAGCCACGCGCGGGGAAAGGCAATCGCCTGGGGATTGCCCTCTTTTGCGGTGCGGTCAATAGCGGGACCGCCCGGATAGCCCAGCCCCAGCAGTCGCGCCGCTTTGTCGAAGGCTTCCCCCGCAGCATCGTCGCGCGTGCTGCCTAACCGACGGCGGCGACCGTGACCTTCCACGATGTGCAGGTCGGTGTGTCCGCCCGATACGATGAGGCAAACGAACGGGAACTGCAGGTCGGGCGCGGTGAGGAAGTTGGAAGCAATATGTCCTTCCAGATGGTGCACCGCCACAATCGGTTTGCCCAGCGCGTATGCCAGCGCTTTGCCCGCCGACACGCCCACCATCAGCGCGCCCACCAGCCCCGGTCGGTTAGTCACCGCGACGAGATCGATGTCTGAATAGTGGATGTTCGCTTTGTGCAGTGCCTCCTCTATCAGCACGCCGAGGCGCTCCACGTGCTTCCGCGCCGCCACTTCGGGCACGACGCCTCCCGTCAGCGCGTGGATGTCCACCTGCGAGGCGATGAGGTTGGACAGTATCTCCACCCCGTCGCGCACCACCGCAACAGACGTCTCGTCACAACTAGTCTCGATGCCTATGATGTTCATCTCCCCGCCCTCCTCGTCCGGCGAACGGTAGTAAGATAAACCACTTGACAAAATGGCACAGGGGTCTTACACTATCTCTGCATATAGAATACCCCCGGAAGGAGGAGGAAAACCAGTGAAAGGGTGGCAAGTAATAGCTTTATGGTGCTGGTGGTTGCCCTGCGTTGCACTGGCACAAGCCCCTCCCGTGCTGAAGCCTCAGTACGAGGTATTGCCCGTTCCCCTGCTCTGGTCTCAGGGCAGCCATGCAGACATTGTCAGCACTATCGCCTGTTCACCTGACGGCAGATGGATTGCCTCAGCCACCGCGCGGGGAGAGCAAGGGCTTCAGCCAGCAGTGCACCTGTGGACGGCTCCCACAGGGCGCTACATCCGCTCGTTGAACACGGACTGGAGAACATATTACGGCGATGTCACCGCTTTGCTGTTCTCCCCAGATTCACGGTACCTTGCGGTGGCACTGGATCAGCCGCGCCTGCCGCTTTACGACTTGCTCACCCTGCGAAAGTGGACAGAGTACGCGCTGCCCGGTTATTCCCTTTCCGCCGACCGATACGGTCAGTGGCTGGCGGTGGGAGGCGCGGGTCGGGTGAGCTTGATCAGAGGGTTTTCGGTACGCACCTGGCAAGTAGTTCCCTCGGGCAATGAGTTCGTCTACGTGTGGATGGCACCGGACGGTCAATACCTGGCAACCGCAGTGGGTATGCGGGTGCAGCTATGGCGTGTAGATGACCAGACTCTGGTCTGGGAACAGCCGATACCCGCTAAAGCACAGTCCATCGACGGTTTGCCTCTTGCAGGTGCAATAGCGGTTGGGCGTGAGGATGGTGTGGTGAGCCTGTTTCGCTTGAGCGACGGACATCCGCTGATAGAGACTCCGCCGCCGTCACAGGGCTATGGTTATGTGCATCTTGTTGCTTTCTCTCCCGACGGCACCCTGCTTGCGAGCGCGAGGGGGCATACCCTGCGGCTGTGGCGCACCACGGACTATGCGCTCGTGAACGAGGTTGCCTTGCGCGAGTGGGCGGGCTACGGCGGTACGCCACTGGCGACGAGCCTTGCCTGGAGCCGGGATAGCGCCAGCGTGCTGGTCGGCTTTGACGATGGAGAAATCAGGCAGTACGCCGTGCCGGGCGGTCAACAGTTGCGCTGGATAGCGCGGCGGGTAGAGCCGATGGGCTTTGACCTCACCTCTTACCGGCTGGCGGTGCGCTATCGTGACCAGACGGAAATCTGGGACTCGGCGTCAGGACGTGTGCTGCAGGTAGTGCCTCATACGGGCGTCCTCTCGCCCGACTGGCGGTGGCTGGCGCAGGTGAACAGTGACCAGGTGACCATCCGTCGCTTCCCGGATGGTTCGGTTGCCCATATCCTTCAGCAGCAGGGTGTGCGCTACTCAGCAGCCCGTTTCTCGCCGGACAGCCGCTACCTTTTAGTAGATGCCCACTTTGGAGCGGGAAGACCCCTTACGGTGTTATACCGCACAGACCTCTGGCAACCCGAGTGGCAGGGTGAGGACGAGATGCCCCTCCTGTGGTCACCGCGGGGCACCTTCTTCGTCACATACTACACGCCAATCGGTGGAAACGCGCAGCTGGTGGTGAGGCGCCGGCAGGACAAGGCGGAGATGTTGCGCTTTCCCTCGTCGTGCCGGTTGGTCTTCTCGTCCAACGAACGCTGGCTGGCTGTCGTATATCCTCTGAACCGTGTGGAGGTGTATCGCACCGCCGACTGGAGCTTGCAGTGGCAGTTCCCCGTCACCAGCATGATGGGCGACCAGTGGCGCGTGGACTTCTCAAGAGACGGGTGTTACTTGCTGTGGTGTAATGGGAATAAGGTGACGGTCTACGAGGCGGCGACAGGTCACGTAGTCAACGACACACTCGAAGTGGCTTCGCTGATGGACGCTCGCTTTACACCTGACGGCTCGGCTGTGTTGCTGCATAGCAGTGGGGCAGGGGGAACAAGCGTTCTGTTTGTCGCCATCGGATGGGTGGTCAACCCCTACTACACACCGTACCGCTCCGCCTACTTCGTGGACAGTCTTGGCAGCGCAGGAAGAGGCTGGTTCTCGCCCGACGGCAAGCTCTATCTCTACCAGCGAGAAGATGGCACGCTACGACTGCTTGCCAATCCGTTCGCCCGTCTGGTGCGACCAAGGCCGCGATAACGGGATTCACGGGATGTCCGACGGGTCTTCGCGGGCATCCCGTTCGCCTCTTAGCAGCTTCCACCGGTTCGCCCTGAGCAGCTGCCGGTATTGTGGGGTTTGCATGTCCGGTGTCCACATGATGAGAGCATCCTCGCCTGTATCGCTGTAGTAACCCTTGCGAATGGCAACAGTGTAGAAGCCGTATTTGGTGTAAAGCCGTTGCGCCGCGACGTTGGTTTCACGCACCTCCAGCGTGGCGTGACGCGCCCGTCGGGCGATGGCGCACTCCAGCAGCCCCAGCAACAGCTTTTCCCCGATATGATGTCGGCGATAGTGAGGATGTACCGCCAGCGTGGTGATGTGCGCCTCGTCCATGATGACCCACATGCCCGCGTATCCTACTACGCGCCCTCCCACCTTCGCCACCAGGTAGCAGGCGGGCTGGTGGGTCAGCTCGTTATAAAAGGCGTTTTCGTGCCAGGGGGTGCGGAAGCACATCCGTTCTATCTCCATCATCTCGGGAATGTCTTCCGCCCGCATCGGCTCGATCACCAGTTGAGGCATCACAATCGCCATTCGCGTTCACCTGCGTTTACTTATACGCAGAGATAGGGCTATCCTGTCGATACGCCACACTGACACCTTGTGATTAAGCCGGTATCACCTTGCCCCCACTATCGCCTCATACCGCTTGCGCAATTCGGGGTCGCGCTGGATGGTCTTCTGTATCTCCTCATTAATCAGGCGTGCCGCGGTGCGCAGGGCGTCCGCCGCCGATTTCTGCCCCGACTTCACCAGGTCTAACTGCTTGTTCAGGATGCGTTGTACCGCCTGCCCGTTCACGAAGGGGCTCACCTCGTCCGGCACAGCGTAGTTCATCGCGTCGCGCCACACCGCGTTGAAATCCTCTTCGGGAAAGGCAGGGTCGTGCAGGTATTTTTCGGTGTAGGAATACTTTTTTACCGGCGCGAGGGCGTCTGCCTGATGGTTAATCAGCTCGTTATACTCTCTGCCCGCCATATACAGCAAAAACTTCAGCGCGTGATGGCGGCGAGGGCTGTTGCGGTTAATCAGTGAGGCGCGCCCGTAGCCACGAAACACGCGATAGGGTCCGTGCGGCGACTCCACCGCGCCCAACTTCAGTCCCTGATAGCTGCGCAGGGTGCATAGCCACCACCTGCCGCCCAGCGCCATTGCGCCCTTCTTCGCACCGAACCAGGTAATCGTACCCGAACCCCAGCCGCCTTGCGTTGCCATCGCCGCCTCCTCCACCGGGCTGGGCATCACCTTGTGCTTGTATATCAGGTCCTGCATGAACTGCACCGCCGCGATGGCTTCGGGACTATCGATAATGCACCGCGTGCCGTCGGGGGTGTACAGCCTGCCTCCCCACTGCAGCACGAAGTGATACCAGTTCCACCAGTCCATCAGCAAACCAAACTGCACCGGTCTGCCGTTCTTGTCGCGGATGGTCAGCTTCTTCGCCACCACCAGAAATTCATCCCACGTCCAGGGACCCTTAGGGTAGGGCACGCCGTACTTATCGAAGATGTCCTTATGGAACCATATTGCGTTCACCGCGGCGTTGGTGGGGAATCCGTACACGCGCCCCTCGTGGATAATGTTGGGATGCACCGCCTTCCACACTTCGTTCTCCACGTCGATGCCCGCCTTTTTCAGTTCGTCGGTCACATCCCACGCGATACCCGAGCGCACGTAGGCGGAAAGCTGGAAGCCATCGTAACAGTCGAAGATGTCGGGTCCCACGCCAGCCAGCGACTGCACGATAACCTTCTCCATGCCGGTGTTGCTGGGGTCCAGGCGCAGGTCGTACTCCGGGTGCAGTTTGTTGAACAGCGCAATCTGCTCGCGGCGGGCGGGGTTGTCATCGCTCACCCACACCAGCGGGATTTTGCCCTGCGCGGTGTTTTCTGGCTGGATACGCCACGCCACCACAGAGAGCAACACCAGCACTGCAAAGGTTGCAAGGAAGACGTATTTCATTGCACCGCTCAATCCCCAGGAGGGTTTCGCCTTCAGTTTCGCCAATTCCCGTGTTCATCCCTTGCTTAATGGTTTTACTCCACCACCAGTAACGCTGTTTCCAAGCTCTTCAACGTCACCGCTCCCCTGCTCCATACAGTGCCATCCGGGGCGCGGTGGCGCACCGGCTTGCCGTCGCGTAGTAAGCGAAATCGCATTTCATCCTGCCGATAGTTACACAGGTTGACGACCACTTTGCCACCTATCTCGGCGGTGCGCCACACTACGCCCCATACGGGGTTGCCTGCTTCGTCCTGCAGCTCTACGCGAGGCTTCAGCCCCCACTCCGGCAGCGCTTTCCGCAAGCTCTGCCACAGGTCGCGTGCGGAGCCCTTTCCGTATGTGAAGGGCACTCTCGCGGCGGGAGCCAGCTGGTGCTCGCGCGCTTGACCGTACTCGTCGTGCGTGAGCAGATGCCCATCCCCCACGAAGACCACCCGTCCTCTGTAATTCTGCAACGTCTGCAGGGCTCTATCGCTCAAATGCCTCTGGTTCGCCACAAACAACACCGGCGCAGTCGGCAAAACACCTTCCTCCAGCTGCCTTTCAGAGATGAAACCGACCTTCAGCCCGGTGAAGCTCAACGCCTCATACAGCTTGCTCTGGCAGTCGGTATATGCTGCTCCATCCCAAACTTTGCCCGTCACGCTGTCCACCAGCACCACATCAGCAGGTGCTTGCTGTAAAGCGGTTACTTCCCGAGCATACCGGTTCAACAGCAGGTTCACCCGTCCGACCGCCTCCGCACAAGCGGGGCGATGCATAATACTACCTGCGAAATCGCTGCGCGGGTCGAAGGTGCGCTCCTACACCCAGATAGTCGTAGCGCACTGTCCGTGTATCGCCTCCTGCCACAACACGGTATGCACATGCTGTGCGGGCACAGGGCGCGTCTCGCGGTCGGGTATCAGGTGGTTCTCGCTGTTGAAGATAGGGGCGTTTTTCATCGATCGCTGAAGGTCGTGGGACATGGCATTGAGCACCCATCCCTGTGCGTACTCACCCTCGCCATGGCTGTACCAGTTTACACTGTCGTTGCCGTTGATATCGCTAAAAGAGGAAAACAGGTAAGCGTCCACACCGTACACCACGTCACTGTCGTTGAGCAGCGTCCACGTCATCGTCTTGGCGTGGATAGGCAGGTTCGGAGCCACTTCCCGAATGGCATCCGCCATCATTTTGTGCCATCTTGCGAAGAATTCCTGATTGAAACGGATGTAGTCGTACCAGCTGGGCAGATGGTTGCGGGCATTGCCGTCAAACGGATTGGGCAGGGGAACATCATCAAATCGCGCATATTGCGTTCTCCAGCGGCGGTTCAGCGTTTCGATACTACCGTGTCGCTCCTGCAGCCAGCGGTGCCAATCGCGCGTGGCGAATTCGCACGGCTCCTCGAAGCTTACCGGCTCGTTGCTCAGGCAGATGCTGTGCAGCGCAGGGTAGCGGCTGAGTGGCGGAATCAGGGTGTGAATGTATCGCTGTAGCAGTTGCTGGCTTTCCGGGGCGTGCAGGCAGTACTGCAGGAAACCGTTGCGCCGCTTGCGCAGATGGGGATATTTGTCCTGCATCCAGCCGGGAAAGTAGTGCGGGCTGATGAGCAGGTTAACCGCCACGTTTACCTTCTCCGCCCGCTCCAGAATCTGTTGCAGTTCGCGGATGGGAGCATCGTTTACTTCGCCTTCTGCCGGAAATATCGCGCTTGGTCCCACCTCAATCTGAATAATGTTGATGCCGTATGCGGGGAACTTTTCGATATCCGCCCGCACCTGCCCGAAATGCCCATAGCCTGTGAAGAAGAGGGGGCGTGTTGTCTCGTCGACGAAGCTACCGTTCACCACCTTTGGGCGACGTCCACGGCACTGCCACAGCGCGACATCGGGGGACGGGCTGCGACTTTGCTGGCGCAGGTGCTCCTCTACCTCGCGCAGTTCATCCAGCTGCATCAGTGCGCGGCGCAGCTCAGGGTAGGTCTCACTGCCATCCGGCGCGACAACCTTGTGGTTCAAATCCTCTTCTACGTAGCGCACAAAGTTTTGCAGCACAGTCAGGCTCACCCGTGCCCACTGCACAGGTTTGCCCGCTTTCTCCATTTCGGCAACCGTTTTCTCATGCGCGGGCAGACGTTGTTTTAGCTCGCCCAGCAGGCGCAGCGCCCCGGTGCGGGAGTAAAAGCGTGTGACGGCTTGCCCTTCGGCTCGTCCCATGTCCGTTTTCGCCTCCAGAATCAGCTGGCGTGGTTGCGAGTCCACTTCTCTTGCCATGCCCCGTACAATCACCCGGTGGGAACCGGCTTCCATCCGCGTTCGGCGAGTGACAGAGGTTATCCGACGTGTTCCTTGTCTGAGGGTGGCAACCAGCTCCACCTGTGCCGTCTGCGGCAGCGTCAGCACAAACGGCACAGCAAACGCGCCGTCGCCCTGAACCTCTACCTGTTCCTGTACCGGCTCTATCTGTGTGATGGAGGATGATACGCTCGTCACTGGCGTTGCTGTATCACCCTCTTCTAGTTTGATGTCGTCTATCCAGATACCGTCTGTCGGGCTTTCAGTGATGAGGCGCAGGACAAAAGGCACATCGCCCTCACCCGGCACGAAGGTCATACTCACCCGCCTCCAGCCGTTCGGCGATGCGGGCAAGCGCATGCGAAACTGCCATCCTCCTCCACCTCCCAACCAGGCGGTGCCCGGCCTGGCGCTGTATACGTATGCGCTCAGGGTATATCGCTTGCCAGCCTGCAGAGGGATAGGCGAGAGGTACTCTGCCATGCCGTATACGTGCGCCCCAAACGGCGTACCGTTGGTGATAAACAGGGAACGCTTGCCACTGCGGGCGCGGTCGGAGACGACGCGCAGGGTAGCGTCGGTATTGCGAGGCGACCACAACCAGCCTGTGGGCACACCGCTGGAGTGAACCTCCTCAAAGCTGGCGTTCTGGATAAGATTTGGGCTGGGGTGAAGAATCTGGGTGTGAATATCCTGCAATCGCAGTTGTTGAGCAGAGACAGCGGAGCACAAGAGAACAAGCGCAGTATAGAAACACAGCACATGCATAGTGCGTATCCACCTCCGCCCTGCCATTCTGTCCGAAAGCCAGCGATTCCTGCAAGGGCGCTGGTGGTGGATGGAGGGTCACGATAGAGCGTGACCCTCCACGTATTCTGCGCTGCTAGAACGGCGGAGCGGGGGGTGGCACGCGAATCTCGGCAGAAAGTGCCTCGTTGCCGCCCCTGTCCACCGCTTTCACCTGCAGGCGAACGATGCTGGCGGGCAGGGTCGCCTGATACTGCTCGGTGCCGGGAACCTGTTGCATAGCGACCGGGGTGGGCGCGGTATCTACCCCGACCGCCAGAACGGTCACCGATGCCACACCCGTACCCACATCAAACGCCTGCACCTGCACCAGCACGCGGTTCGTGCCCGCCTCGCGGGTGACCGCCGGGGTGCCGATAACGGGCGGCGTGGGGTCAAAGGGCAGTCCCTTCTCCGCCCCACCACAGCCTGCCAGCAACGCTACCGCCATCCATCCCAGCGCGGTCAGTGCGGTTGTTGTTCTCTTCATCGTGCCACCTCCTCTCACCGTGTCAGCGTGATGGGTACCATGCTGCGAACCACCTGCCCGTCCGCGCTGACCGCCTTCACTTCCACCATGTAGCTGCCAGCAGGCAGGGCGATTCCATTCGCATCACGCCCATCCCACGTGATTTGCTGAATACCCGCCGAACGCGAAGCACCGCTCGTCAGCCTTCGCACCAGTTTGCCTGCGGAGAGCACGTTCGCCTCCACCTGTGCACTGGTGCTCAGGTTGAACGAGATGGTGTAGCGCCCATTGGTGCTCCGTCCGCCGCTTACCCGCACCTGCGACAGGCGCAGCAGACCGCTCTGCGGGATCATCTCGATGCGGAAGCGGTACACACCGCCCTGTCGACTCACCGCGAAGGTATGCGAGCTGGTGGTGCGCAGGAAACGACGCTCGCCGGTTTGCAGGTCCACCAGCACCGGGTTCGCCGTGCGAGGTGCCTGGTGCATACCCTGCCAGTACAGCGTAGCAATGCCGTCGTTGCCTGCAGGGATGCGCACTTCCACCTCCCACGGCGTGCCGGCACGGCTGTCCGCACGCACATCCACCGCCAGCGGTTGTGCATTATGCACCAGAACCACCTTTGGCGCAGAAGCAGAGGCTGGCGGGTCAGGAGGCAACCCGATGGCGATGTTCTCGCCGGCGTTCGCACCGAATACCGCCTCCGCACTGCCGGAAGCGGACTGCACCAGCAGGCGCACCGCCCACGCTCCGCTGTTGCCCGATGCAGCGCGGGTGTTTTGCGGAATCACTCCGTCGGACGGATTCAGGAGCAGTTCACACTCCTCATGGGCATACACCCAGTAGCCTCGCCACGGCTCGATGCTGTTCACCGCGCCGGGTATCAGCAACGGGTCGTACACCAGCACATAGCGACCGGTCGCCGGGTTCGCGCCGTCCTGCAGCCAGCCCCAGGCGTGGTCCTCTATCCATCCCGACTGCCTTGCCTGACGCAGGGTCATCTCTTGACCCTGCCGTCGCACCTTAATGGCGTTCACGTCCCATGCAATCGGGTCGGCGGAGGTGCTGGCGATGAAGTTCCAGCCACGCTTCAGCGCAATCGGGAACGAAATCGGCGGTTCGTTGCCCGCGATGCTGAGAGGAGCCGGCTGTGCCGCGCTGTACCAGTAACCCACGCCGATGAGCAAGGCATCTCCTGCGTCCGTGTACGACTGGGTGTTCGCATCCCATATCTTCATGGGCACGCCCGCGATGCCGATAGCCTGCTTGCTGGCGTCCGGCAACGCCAGGTTCACCGCAAACGTGCCAACACCCAGCAGCCTCGCGGGCACTCTGGCGGACACCTTGAAGGAGCGAGAGCCTGCGTTACTCCATTGCTGACCGTCGCTGGCGTATGCCTCCAGCTGGTAAGTGCCCGCGCTGAGCGCATTGCCTGCAGGCACGCGGAACACCGCCTCCTCACCGCTGGCGTAACTGGGTTTGCTCCAGCCGGTGGTGCTCACCGCCTGGTCGTACACCGCTATCTGCTGTCCACCCTTTGAGAGCACCAGCTTGTAGCGCAGGCCGTCAGACAGGTCGGCGTCGGTAGAGCGCAGGCGGAACTCCGGGGTAGGCGACGTGACTGCAGAGGCGGCAGGGGTAATGACCTCAGGTGCTTCGGGAGCCTGGTCAACGGTGAAGCTGCGCTCCCAGCTGCCGTTGCCCCATTGCCTGCTGTCGGTGGCAAACGCCTGCCACTGGTACGCGCCCGTTGCCAGCGACGCGCCCGCCGGTACGGTGAACACTGCCTCCTCACCGCTGGCGTAGCTGGGCTTGCTCCAGCCGGTGGCATCTGCGCTCTGGTCGAAGGTAGCCACCACCTGTCCTGCCTGCTTCACCACGATTTTGTACTGCAGGCTGTCGCCGTTGGCGTCGGTGGCGCGCAGGCGGAAGGTAGGCGTATGCGGTACGAAGCTGCCGCCCGCCGGTTCCAGCAGGTCGGGAGCGGATGGCGCGGAGTTCACGATGAGCGTTCGGCTCTCACTACCGCTGCTCCATTGCTTGCCATCGTACACAAACGCCTGCCACTGGTAGGTGCCGGGGTTCAGCGCACGGGTGGAAGGTACAGTTAACACAGCGTCCTCATCGCTGGTGTAACCGGGCTTGCTCCAGCCGGTTGCGTCCACCGTCTGGTCGAAGGTGGCGACGGTTGTGCCGTTGCGGGTGAAGATAATCTTGTATTTCAGCGTGTCGGTTGCGTCGGCGTCGGTAGCGCGCACCGTCAGGGTTGGCGTGCCCAGCACAATGGTATTCGAAGCGGGGCTGACCAGCGTTGGCGCATTGGGCATTCGGTTGACCACCATCCTGCGCTTGTTACTACCCTCGCTCCACTTGATGCCGTCATAGGCAAACGCCTGCCAGTACAGCACGCCTGTCGGTAGCGCGCGCGAGGCAGGAACCGTCAGCACCGCCTCCTCGCCGCTGGCGTAGTCGGGCTTGCTCCATCCGGTGGTGTCGGTGGTCTGGTCGAACACCTCTATCTGCTGGTCGCCCTGATAGATGACCACTTTGTACTTCATCCTCGCGCCGGGCGAAGAGGTCGCCTTCATGCGGAAGGTAGGCGTTGGTGAGACGACCGCATTCGCCGTCGGCTGCAACAGCACCGGAACGGGCGAGATGAACTCGTAAACCGCCAGCAGGTTGTAGTCCGCATCCATCGTCAGGGTGATGGTGCGATTGGTGGAGAAGTCCACCCCGTTGCGCACCCACTTGATGAACACGTTATCGTTGGGTGCAGTGGCGGGAGCGGTCAACGTCACCTGCACACCGCCATCATAGACACGTGTAAACGGCGTGGAGCCATTGCCCTGTCCGTTGATGTCATTCGGCGATACGGTAATAGCGACACCGCTATCTGGGTCGGACGAGCTGACCTGCAGGGTATGTGTCACCGCGCCGGTCACAATCATCGAGTACGCCTGCCTGCCTGCCGGGCGCAGGACACCTTTGTGTGTGACGGTGATAGTGTACACGCCTGCCTGCGGGGCCGGAACTATCACCTGCTCCACGTTGTCCACCACGTTATCGCCTGTGGTAGCGGGAGCGGCAGGGTTCGCCGGGTTCAGCACCCAGGGCATGTAGGTGGTGGTGCCGTTGGTCACGCGCAGGTCCAGGTCGTTCACCAGCATCCGGTCGGGCGGGTCCAGAGAGACAGGAGGCGGCGTGCCCGGCGGGTCCGTCCAGACGATGGTGACCTTCAACGGCTGAGTTCCATCCGAAATCACGCGCACGGTATGCGTTTCGCCGGTGCGCAGGACCCGCTCCTGAATGGCGTATGGGTTCTTGACGCTCTGCGAGATGACCTCCGCAGCGGTTTTGGCGTTCAGGATACCCCAGCCGAACATGTAGTCGGGACCGTCGGCGGGTCCGCACTCGTCGGCGCTGTGGATTGCCAGCGCCTTGAGGGTGGCAGAACGCATGTTCGCGCCGCCGTGTGTCTGCCGGTAGTGCTGGATGAGCAACCCCAGCGCGCCCGCGATGCTGGGCGAAGCCATCGAGGTGCCATCATACGTATCGTATCCGCCGATAACGCTGGAGTACACCCCCACTCCGATGCCCACAATATCCGGCTTAATGCGTCCGTCGTCGGTGGGCCCCCAGCTACTGAAGCTGCTCATACGCACGCTGCCGGGGCCAGCATAGCCTCCCGGTACTGGATACACCGCGCCGACGACCATGGCGTTCTTGCTGGTTGCCATACCGGGCATACTGTCAAATCCGGTGGTGCCTCCATCGATATCGTGAACGTCGTTGTACTGTCTGCCATCGATGTGGTAATGCTGCACGGGTTGCGAAGCGGGTCCTTCACCGCGATCATTGCCGCAGGCGCGGACAATCAGGTAGTAAGGGGCATTATAAGCAAGCTCATCCCATTCCCGCGCCCAGTCGTCGTAGAAGCCGAACTTCCAATCCTCGCGCTGGCTGATAGTGGTATCTCCCAGCCAGATAAAGTCCCACACCCAGCCCACTGCTGCGCCATAGGAGTGATTGGAAACCAGCAGACCGGCACGAGCGGCATCCGCCATTTCGGCGGTATCACTATCCCAGTCCCAGCTATCCAGAGTGGCGGCAAAGGACATCCCCTTGGCGGCAGGGTTCACACCCGCCGCTGCCATGATACCGCCGACGTGTGTGGCGTGGTCGTCTGCCTCTGCACCGTCACGGATGCGCAGACGTCCCCGAAACTCAGGGTGGCTGGCATCGACAGAGCCACCATCCCAGATACCCAGTGTGACACCTGAGCCGGTAAGATTTAGTCCTGTGGACCCTCCCGGCCATAGTTCGTCTGCGCTAAGGGAGTCGGCAGCCTCCATTCCATAGGTAATGTAGTACACCGGCACCCCGTTGCGCACCGCCATAATTTCTATCGTCGCGCCGTTGGGGAGTTTGCGACGCACCGGCAGACCACGCTGCTTCGCCCACTCTTCTGCCTGTCGCTTTTCGACGGCGGCTCGCAGGGAAGCACGTGCCGCCAGCGAGGTGAGTGCAGGTACATTGGTCTCCTCTTGCGCCCGGGAGAACGGCGCGAGGAGCAACGTCACCCACAACAAACAGAGAACACGTGCGAACCATCTGCCTGTTGTCATTCGTGAACATTCTCCTCCTTCCAGACCTTATTGTGCGGACAAACAGGGAACGGTTACTTCGCGTTAACCTTTAACGCACCCTCGCAAATATAGCAGGTTTGAGAAGAGTTGTCAATATGTGGGGACGGAAATCACTCAGGCTCGTAAGTGGGCTTTTTCTACCCCTCCGTCACTATGCCCACCGCGTCGCGGATCGTATATGTTCCCTCTAAGGTTATCTCCAGCCCGCGTGCCTTCAGCGCTCTGGCGTCGCGGCGGGGCAACATCACGCGCGAGAATCCCAGCCGCTGCGCTTCGCGCACGCGCTGTTCGGTATGGATGACAGAGCGTACCTCGCCAGCCAGCCCCAGCTCACCGAAAACCACCATGTCGGGCGGAAGCGGTCGGTCCTTCAGGCTACTGACCACCGCCAGCGCGATGGCGAGGTCGGCGGCCGGCTCGCGTACAAATATGCCACCTGCGGCGTTCACAAACACGTCTTTATCGCTGAGGCGCATGCCACCACGCTTCTCCAGCACCGCCAGCACCATGTTTACCCGGTTGTAATCCAGACCGGTCACCTGTCGACGCGGTTGGCTGAGGTAGGAATGTGTGACCAGCGCCTGCACCTCCACCAGCAGAGGGCGCGTGCCTTCCATCACTGCGGTCACCACCGAGCCGGGGCTGTGCGAGGCACGTTCGGAAAGCAGCCACTCGGAGGGGTTTTGCACCGCCACCAGCCCCTGCTCGCGCATTTCGAACAGCGCCACCTCATCGGTGCTGCCGAAACGGTTTTTGGTCGCACGCAGGATGCGGTAGTTCAGATGGGGGTCTCCTTCGAAGGTGAGCACCGTGTCCACCAGATGCTCCAGCGCTTTCGGACCCGCCAGCGCGCCCTCTTTCGTCACGTGCCCTACCAGAAAGACCGCGATACCCTGCTCCTTCGCCACCCGTTGTAGCGCCACACCACATGCCCGTACCTGCGCCACCGTGCCCGGCGCGCTTTCCAGTTCGCCGGTTTGCGTGGTCTGTATCGAGTCGACGACGACCAGTGCGGGCTGCAAACTGTTGATGTGCGCCAGTATTGCCTCCAGATTGGTCTCCGCCAGCACGTACAGGTTTGCTCCTGTTGCTCCCAGCCGTTTGGCGCGCAGCTTTATCTGGTGCGCGCTTTCCTCGCCCGAGACATACAGCACCGACTGCTCGTGACTGAGGATGTCTGCAACCTGGGTGAGCAGGGTGGACTTGCCTACGCCCGGGTCGCCTCCCAGCAGCACCAGCGAGCCGGGCACAATGCCCCCGCCCAGCACGCGATCCAGCTCCCCCATGCCGGTGGAGAGGCGCGGCAACGCCTCCGCCGATACCTCCGCCAGTCGAACAGGCTGCGCGCCTGTGACAGGAGCTTGTCGCGCTGGTTGGCGCTTCGGAGCGGGCGCAACCACCTCTTCCACGAGGCTATTCCACTCGCCGCACTCCGGGCATCGCCCCATCCACTTGGGCGATTCGTGCCCGCACTGCTGGCAAACGTAACGAGAGGTTGCTTTGGGCATGGCATTCTCCTTACCGTCATCCCTTTGAGGACGCGACGGAGCGCGTCCCTCCAATCGCTTAAACAATGTCACGCATGATTTACCATCTTCTCGATGGCTGTGCGGAGCCGGCGAAGACCTTCATCCGCCTCATCCCGCTTCAAGTTCAGCGGAGGTAGCAGGCGAATGGTGTTCTCGCCAGTGGCATTTACCACCACACCTTCCTGCAGGGCGGTACGCACCACCTCCCGCGCTACGGGTTTCGCCAGGTCAAAGCCTATCATCAGCCCCGCGCCGCGTATTTCGGTGACGGGAAGAGACTCGCGCCACGAGGCAATCTGGGCGCGTAAGTACTTGCCCATCGTCCGCGCGTTGTCCAGCATTCCCTCTTCTTCGATCGCCTCTATCGTCGCCAGAGCCGCCGAAGTGATGAGCGGTCCCCCCGCAAAGGTGGAGCCGTGGTCGCCTTTCTCGAGTACGTTCGCGGCTACGCCATGGGCCATGCACGCGCCGATGGGCAACCCACCACCCAGCGCCTTGGCGACGGTGAGGATGTCCGGCTTCACACCCAGCTGCTGCCACATAAACCAGGTGCCTGTGCGCCCCATGCCGGTCTGCACCTCGTCGAAAATGAGAAGTGCCCCCACCTCATCGCAGAGTTCGCGGGCGGCATGGAGGAATTCCGTGCTTAACGGATGCACCCCGCTCTCGCCCTGAATCGGCTCCACGATGACCGCACAGGTCTTATCGGTCACCGCCTCGCGCAGGGCGGAAACATCGTTACGCGGCACGATACGCACGCCGGGTACCAGCGGCTCGTAGGGCTTCTGGTACTTCGCCTGCGCCGTCACCGACAGCGTGCCGAACAGCCTGCCGTGGAACGCTCCTTCTACCGCCACGATTTCGATGGCGTGAGGCTCTTTACGCTTGCCCCATTTGCGGGCGATTTTGAGAGCGCACTCGTTCGCCTCCGCCCCGCTGTTGCAGAAAAAGAGCTTCTCCATGCCTGCGATGGCGGTAAGCTTTTGTGCCAGACGGAACTGCGGCTCGGTGTAGAACAGGTTGCTAACGTGTAGCAGGTTCTCCGCCTGCTCCTGAATGGCGCGCACCACACGTGGATGACAGTGTCCTGCCGCGTCCACTGCGATGCCACCCAGGAAATCGATGTACTCTTTCCCCTCAGCGTCCCATAACCGCGCCCCACAGCCCTTCACGAACACCACCGGCTGGCGGGCGTAGGTGGACATGACACACTGCTCGTCAATCTCTTGCAGCTCCTCTAAAAGACCCTTGCTCTCCATCTCTCGCCTCTCGTACTTGATGAGATAAGTTTATCGCATCTGTGCCCATTCGGCAAGGAGAGGAGCCAACAGGGTGGCGAACCAGATGGTATGCGCATGAGCACGCTTTCGGGTTACAAACGGCTGTGGACGCCCGGCGAAGGGTGCATGTGGGAGGCAGACCTGCCCAACCTGCATCTGATGCGGATGAACGCACACTATATCGCCCCGCCGGAACGCCCCGATCAGTGGGAGGAATGGTTGCAGCAAGCGCGGCAGTATCGGCGCTGGGTGCGCGAACACCTGCACGATGCCTACGGCTGGCATATCCGTCTGCAGTTCGATGGCGTTCGCGCATGGGTGAGACTGGCGCGCGACGAGTCTTTTGCGGTAGACCTTCAGCCGGGCGAGACGGTCATCGTTCGCGGGGAAGCGAAGCACCTGTCGGGAAACGCTACACTATGGCTTGCCTTCGACTGGTGCGACAGGACGCAGGGCAGTGCGGGAGCATGGAGCGGCTGGTCCACTGCTCTGGCGAGCGCGTCCATCCCAACCGACGGACGCTGGCACCGTTTTCAGGTGGAGGGGAGAGTGCCCTCCTTCGACACAGCGCGGTACTGGGCGCGTCCTATACTCGGTCAAGACGCAACCGCAGACCCTGAACCGGGTAGCCTGCTGCTGCGTGCACTGGAGGTGCAGTTCCCCGCCAGCGTGGAGCGAAGCCGACGTTTGTCCATGCTCCAGTACCGCCAGCGTCTCTCCTTCGACGATGCGCTTTACACCCGCCGCGACTTGCGGTGGGTACAGCGCTGTTTCGTGTGCGGTTTTATCTTCCTTTATGACCGTATCTTCTGGGACCCGGAGCGGATGCGCTATCGGGTGGACGAGCTGCTGGAGCAAGCGGACAGGGAGTTTGGAGGTTTCGATGCAGTGGTGCTCTGGCACGCCTATCCGCGCATCGGTGCAGACGAGCGCAACCAGTTCGATTTCTGGCGTGATATGCCCGGCAGCATTCGTGGGGTCCGGCGAGCAGTGGAACGGTTCCACCAGCACGGCGTTAAGGTGTTCATTCCCTACATGCCCTGGGACATCGGCACGCGCAGAGAGCCGCAACCCGATGCGGATGCCCTTGCGGAGATGGTAGCCAGTCTCGACGCAGACGGCATCTTTCTGGACACGATGGTGGAAGCTCCTGCCCGCCTGCGTGAGGCAGTGGACAGCAAGCGCAGGGGCGTAGCGTTTGAACCGGAAGGACATCCTGCCATCGAGGAGATAGAGCGTTGCAATGCCTCGTGGGCTCAATGGCTGCAAGTGTTCGAGGGAATAGGGGTGCTGCACCTCAAGTGGATAGAACAACGGCACATCCAGCACCAGATACGCCGCTGGGATACCGACCACACGTCGGAACTGGCGGCAGCGTGGCTGAACGGTAGTGGAGTGCTGGTCTGGGAGAACGTCTTCGGCTCGTGGAACCCGTGGCGGTGGGAAGACCGCGCTGCACTGCGCCGTATGGCGCCCGTATGGCGTGCCACCTCCGACCTGCTTCATGGCGGCGAATGGTTGCCCTGCTATCCCGTCTCCGCGCATGGTGTGCTGGCGTCCTGCTGGCGGCAGAAGCACCGATGGTTGTGGACATTCTACCGGCAAACCGATGGACAGGCGGTGACCACCCTTTCGATGCCCCCCGCTCTGCAGGCAAAACAGTGGCAATGGTACGACCTCTGGCGAGGCGAGCCTCTGCAACCGGTGCGCCAGCGCGAGTCATGGGTGGTAGAGTTTCCGCTGGAGCGGTTTGGAGCGGTGCTGGCGGTCTCCGGCGAAGCCGATAGAAACCTCCGCCATCTACTGGAACTCCAGCACCGTCTCCACGTCGCCAACCGCTATCCGCCTGCTCAGGATACGCACACGGCTTCTTTGTCGGTGGTGCATCCCTTGCCACCGCCAGCGCCGCCATCCCCAAAGCGAGCTCCGGAGCAAGCAGCGTTCGTGGCAGGAGGAACGGTCCGATTCATCGTGCGGCATGTTCGGCGCGAATGCGGTTGCTATCCCGACCCGGACACGCCCGCCGCCGACTGGAAGCGGTTCCTGACCGGTAACCCGTTCCACGAGGAGATAGAACATCACGTCACGCAAAGGCTGGGCGATTTTCACATCATGACCTCGCCGGTGACCAACGCGCAGTATCAGGCGTTTCTGGATGCTACCGGCTACACTCCCGCCGAGCCGACCAACTTCCTCAGGCACTGGGGTGGGAAACACTGCCCGGCACACCTGCTGGACGAACCGGTAGTGTATGTGGACATCCACGATGCGCGTGCTTACGCGGCATGGATGGGGGCGCGTTTGCCTACCGAGTGGGAATGGCAGCACGCTGCGGAGACATTGGGCGGGCGATTTTCTCACGGCGTAGTCTGGGAGTGGACGGAGAGCCTGCGAGACGACGGGCACACACGCTTCGTGATGCTGCGCGGAGGAAGCCGCTACCAGGCCACCGGCTCGCTCTGGTACTTTCCCGGGGGACGACAACCCCTCACCACTCATGCCAAGTTTATTCTGATGTATCCCGGTCTGGACAGATGCGCTACTATCGGCTTCCGTTGTGTGTGGTGAAGAGCGGTGTCTTGCAAAGGCTTGCTCGGTGTGGTAGCCTTAAGTGGGGGTGATTCCGATGGTGTACGCGATGGACAAACCCAAAACGCCGACTATACCCCGCCGCCGCTTCACGCGCGAGGAGTATTACCGCATGGCGGAAGCGGGGCTTTTCAACGGCGAACGGGTGGAACTGATTGAAGGAGATATTGTGCGTATGTCACCGATTAGCCCACTGCATGCCGCGTGCGTGCACAGAGTGTTTGAGTGGATCAGCGGGGTGTTCAGCGGCGCCTGTGTGCGTATGCAACAACCGCTGGTCATCGGCGACAGCGAACCCGAGCCTGATATTGCTGTTGTGCCTGGCAAATTAGAAGACTATCTGGATGCTCATCCAACGACTGCCCTGCTGGTTGTGGAAGTGGCACAGACTTCCGTAGAGTACGACCGTGAGGTGAAATTGCCCCTGTATGCCAGAGCAGGTGTTCCCGAATACTGGATAGTAAACCTGGATGAGGGGTGCATTGAGGTCTATCGCGACCCCGCGCCGATGGGCGGGGGCTACGCTTACCGCTCGCGACGGATTTATACCAAAGGCGAGCAGATAGCCTGCTTGCAGAAGCCGGAGAAGGTGGTAAAAGTAGAGGAGCTACTCCTCGCCTAAGAATTCGTCGATCGTTAATCCAGCTTCGCGAATGATGGCTCTCAGGGTTCCTGTGGGCAAGGTTCCGGGGTGATTAGGTACGGTCGTTCGGCGTTTGGTGTGCGGATTATACCATATCTCATGGCTTCCTTTCGCCTGCCTGTCAAATACAAATCCTGCCTCTTGCAGCTTCCGCACCACCTCGCGATAGGTCATCGCGGGCAGTCGTCCCATTGTTATGCTGCCTCAACCGTAATGCCCACAGGTATCTTGACCGTTGCCTTGCGTCGCTGTCTCCTGAGAGCCTGTGATATTTTCTCTGGCAAGGGATCGCCGTGTTCCACGCAGGACTCGATCAGTTTGCGCGCTACATCCTGCGCAATCTCCATTGTCTCTGCCAAAGTACGCCCTTGTGCTACTAACCCTTGCAGGTCCGTGCTGGTTGCCAGATAGCCGCCTTCCTCCAGCGCCTCAATCTGAATGTTAATGAGCACCTCAGCCATTTGCGCGTTACTCCTTTTAGCGTATTTGCTGATAACAATTATATCATCTCTGTGCTAGTGGTGAAAGCAGCGGGGGTAAGCAAGGAAAACTTGCAAGCGGCGAAATGCTACCTTGAACCTCCCTCCCCCAGAATGTTATAATGCCCTCAGAGAGCCTGTGCATGAGATGAGGAAGGTTTGCATGATTGACCTCAAAGTGTACCGCGAAATGGGCTTGAACGACCAGGAGTACCAGCGCATCCTGCAGCTGCTCGGTCGGGAGCCGACCTATACCGAACTGGGCATGTTCGCCGTGATGTGGTCGGAGCATTGCGGCTACAAATATTCGCGCCCTATCCTGCGCCGATTCCGCGAATACCGTCAGGCGGTGGAGAGCGGTGGTCTGGAAAACGCCGGTGTGGTGGACATCGGCGACGGCTGGGGTATCGTGATGAAGGTGGAAAGTCACAACCACCCCTCCGCTGTGGAGCCGTTTCAGGGCGCGGCAACGGGCGTGGGCGGCATCCTGCGCGACATCTTCACGATGGGCGCACGTCCTATCGCCATTCTGGACAGCCTGCGCTTCGGCCCACTGGATGACGCCCGTAACCGCTACCTGTTTACCCATGTGGTAGGGGGTATCTCATGGTACGGTAACTGCGTCGGCGTACCGACCGTCGCCGGAGAGGTGTACTTTAACCGTTGCTACTCGGGCAACCCGCTGGTGAACGCGATGGCGGTGGGCATCGTGCGCATCGATAAGATTGCCCGTGCGCGCGCGGAAGGTGTGGGCAACCCGGTGCTCTATGTTGGCTCCAGTACAGGGCGCGACGGCATCCACGGTGCCACCTTCGCCAGTGAGGAACTGAGTGAGCACTCAGAAGCCAGACGCCCCAACGTGCAGATGGGCGACCCCTTCGCCGAAAAATTGCTCATCGAAGCCACTCTTGAAGCGCTCGCCACCGGCGACATTGTGGGCATTCAAGACATGGGTGCGGCGGGGCTCACCTGCTCCACCAGCGAGACCGCCTTCAAAGGCGGCACAGGTATGGAGATCGACGTGTTGAAAGTGCCTCGCCGTGAGGAGGGCATGACCCCCTACGAGGTGATGCTCTCCGAGTCGCAGGAGCGAATGCTGTGCATTGTCAAGAAGGGACGCGAAGAGGCGGTCGCCAGCATCTTCCGTAAGTGGGGGCTGAATGCGGTGGTTATCGGGCACGTCACCGACGACGGCATCCTGCGCGTGAAGGAGGGCGATCAGGTGGCTGCCGAGTTTCCCGCCGCTTTCCTTACCGACGCCTGCCCAACCTACACGCTGAAGGCGGAGGAGCCAGCCTACATCGCCCGCGTGCGCGAGTTTGACCCACTGCAGCTGCCCGAGCCGGAGGATTGCAACCGGGTGCTGTTGGGGTTGCTTGCCTCGCCCTCTATCGCCAGCAAGCGGTGGGTGTACGAGCAGTACGACCACATGGTGCAGACCCAAACCGTTTACCTTCCCGGCGGCGACGCGGCGGTGTTGCGCCTGCGCGGCACAGGGGGCAAGGGAATTGCCCTCAAGATTGACGGCAACGGACGATACTGCTATCTGGACCCCTTTGTAGGCGGGATGCACACCGTCGCCGAGTGCGCACGCAACATCTCCTGCACGGGCGCGAAACCGCTGGCGGTGACCGACTGCCTGAACTTCGCCAACCCGGAACGCCCCGAAATCTTCTGGCAGTTCGAGCGAGCAGTAGACGGCATCGCTACCGCCTGCGAGGTGCTGGAGACGCCGGTGATTTCGGGCAACGTGTCGTTCTACAACGAGACGCCTGATGGCGCGGTGTTTCCCACCCCCACTATCGGTATGGTAGGGTTGCTGGAGGATGTAAGCCTGCACTGCAAAGCAGGGTTCCGACAGGCAGGCGATGCGGTGGTGCTGTTGATACCGGAGGGATGGCACGACCCGTTGCAAGGACTGGGAGGCAGCGAGTATCTGGCGGTGGTGCACGACATCGAGGCGGGCGCTCCTCCTGCACTGGACATCGAGGCGGAGAAACGGTTACAGGCGTGCGTGCGCGAGGCGATTGCGAGGTGTCTGCTGCACAGCGCACACGACTGCTCCGACGGTGGACTGGCGGTAGCGGTAGCCGAATGTTGTATGATGGGCAATCTGGGGGCAGATCTAGCCCTCTCCACCGATGAACGCACCGATGCCGCGCTGTTTGGCGAAACCGCCTCGCGTATTGTAGTTTCTCTGCCCACTGCAAACATCCCGCGCTTGCAGGAAGTAGCAAAGGTTCATCGTATTTCGGCAGTGGAGCTGGGCGTAGTTACCTCGGAGAGGACGCTGCGCATCGCCGTCAACGGCGACACACGAATTGATCTTCCTCTGGATGCTCTGAGTGATGCTTACGAGGGAGCCATTCCGCGACTGCTCCGTGCGGAGGGAGGAGCTTAAGTGGCTATCGATGTCACCACCTTACCGGAGGTCGCTCGGCGCGTCGTCGCCGAGATAAAGGAACATCCCAAGGTGTTTGCCATCTTCCTCTTCGGCTCGTGGGCGCGGGGCGAGCAAATGCCCATCTCCGACGTGGACATCGCGGTACTGCTCGATAACCCGAACAAAAGCGACGAGGCGGATATTGGCAGCATGTACTCGCCGACGGTGGATGTAGTGTTGTTTCACCGCCTGCCGATACGTATCCAGTTTCAGGTACTGAAGGAGGGACAACCGCTGTTTGTGCGCGATGAGGAGAAGCTGAAAGAGGTAACCTTTCAGGTGATGCGTCAGTACCACGAAATGGAGTGGTTCTATCGCAGATATTTTGAGGAGGTTCTGCGGTGAGACTGGTTGACAGTATTGCTCGCTTCGAGCCAGAATGGCAGGAGGCGGCACGGTTTCTGCAAGAACACGGCTTGCGCTTCTACCCGCGCTCTATTCGCCAGGCGGGTGAGGTATCCATTGCCTTCGCCAAGTACGAGGGGCAAGGGTTCGTAGTGTGTCGGCAGCCGTTGCCGATGGCTGAACCCGGCGCGTTGCTGCAGCTGGGGGAACTGTATCTCTATCCTGTGGACTGGCACAACTACCTCGCCTTGCGCGAGCTGCTTTCGCTGTCTCCCACCCCTTGCAACAAGCCGGCTTCCTTCGGCACGGGAGACAGGCTGGGCATGGTTACTGCCGCGCACCTGCAGGCACTCCAGAGTTATGATGTCTTTCCCGTTATCGCCCAGCAATCTCCCCGCGAATTAGTACGCACCGGGCGCGATTTTCGCGAGGTGCTGCTCAGCGCAGTGTGTGGTGTGCTGGAGACGGGCTACACGGGTCAGTTTGGCGCGGACGCCGACCATATCAAACACGAACAGCAACTGCTGCAGGCGGTAGAAGCCGGCTACAGCATGTATACCATAGACCTCAGCGACCATCTGCGCGACGTGACCCGCCTTACCCAGCCGGAAATCGTGGACAAGATGCGTACTCTGTCGCCGCTGAGCCAGACTATCATCCGCGACCATGCCAACATGCGCCTCCGAACAGAAGACGGCGAGCAATATGTACTGGAGGCAGAAAGGCTGGTGCAGTCTGCTATCACCTTTGAAGAGGCGGTGCAGCAGGCGGTTCGCTTCTACATGATGCTGAAGGAACATCTCGCGGAGTTCGATTTTGAGGTCTCCATCGACGAAAGCGCCCGGGTGACCACTCCAGAAGACCACCTCTACGTGGTGGAGTATCTGCGGCGTAGCGGGGTTCAGCTGTGGAGCCTCGCTCCCCGTTTGCCGGGCGAGTTCCAAAAGGGGGTAGACTACGCAGGCGATACCGCAGAGCTGGAAAGAGCGTTTCGCCTGCACGTCGCACTGTGCCGGGAGCTGCAGGGTTATCGCCTGAGTCTGCATTCCGGCAGCGATAAGTTCAGCATCTACCGCATCTTCCGCGAGGCGACAGGCGGCAACTTCCATGTAAAGACCTCCGGCACCAGCTGGCTGCAGGCAGTGCGGTTGATTGCCCAGACCGACGCTCGTCTTTTCACCGAGCTGTATCGCCTGTGCCTGTTGCACATGGAGGAAAGCAGGCAGGCGTATCATGTGAGCATCTCTGCCAGACAGCTGCCCCCGATGCCTCCTGCCGACTTAAATGCCTTCCTCGCCCAGCCGTCGGTGCGCCAGCTGTTCCATATCTCTTACGGCGTGTTGCTGGAGGAAGCGGGCAGCGCAATCCGCGACCTGCTCACCGCCCATGAGCAGGAACATTACCGCCTCGTTACCGAACATATCGAGCGACACCTGCAGGCATTGCTATGAGGTAAGGGGGTTCTATGTCTGGGCTCTTGGGAAACGACTCTTTGGTGCTTTTTCAAGGTGATAGCATTACCGATGCGGGGCGCGATAAAAACAACCCTGCCAGTCTCGGCTGGGGTTACGCGATGATGGTAGCAAGCCTGTTCGCCGTCATGCACCCGCATCGTCCGGTGCGTTTTGTGAATCGCGGTATCAGCGGTAACCGTGTGCGTGACCTGTTGGCGCGCTGGGAACAGGATTGTCTCGCTCTCAAACCTGACTGGGTATCCATCCTGATAGGTATCAACGATACGTGGCGTCGCTACGACAGCAACGATCCCACCTCTGTCGACCGTTTTGAGCGCGAATACCGCGAACTGCTGCGCATCACCCGGGAGCGCACCCGCGCTCGGCTTCTCCTGCTGGAGCCGTTCCTGATTCACGTACGCAGGGAAATGGAAAGCTGGCGCGAGGACCTGGACCCCAAGATTCAGGTGGTGCGCCGGCTGGCGAGGGAGTTTAATGCGCTGTACATCCCTCTGGACGGTATCTTCGCCAGGGTGTGCGCGGTGCGAGAGCCTGCTTTCTGGGCGGGCGACGGCGTACATCCTTCCGAAGCAGGACATGCGCTCATCGCCCGATACTGGCTACAGACAGTGGGTGAGTGGACAGGATGAGGTGAGGCGTTGGGACTGCGTATCGCCATCGTGAACTCCAGCAGCTTCGGCAAGTACTTCCCGGAGCATATTGAACGCCTGAAGGCTCTGGGAGAGGTAGCGCGTTTCGATTTCCCGGCAACTATCGGCGGCAAATCGCTGGCGGAGGCGTTGCTGGGTTATAACATCATCATCGCCAGCGTCAAGCCATACTTCTCGCGCGAGTTTTTCCAGTACAAAGACCACACCCTGCTGATAGCCCGTCACGGCATCGGTGTGGACAACATCCACCTGCCCAGCGCGGCGGAGAAGGGTGTTATCGTCACGAAGGTTACCCCCTGGGTGGAACGAGAAGCGGTAGCGGAGCTGGCGGTGGCGTTGCTGCTGGACATCCTGCGCCTGACCCACGAGGCAAGGCGCGCGGTCTATAAAAGCCGCTGGGCGGAGCGGGCGCGGTTCGTGGGCTTCGAAATCAAGCACAAAACGGTGGGCATTATCGGCATCGGCAACATCGGCAGCCGGGTGGCGGAGATACTGCGCCACGGATTCGGCGCGAATACCATCGCTTACGACCCCTACCTGTCGCCCGAAACCATCCGCAGTCGCGCCGCCGAGCCGGTGGAGCTGGATGACCTGCTGCGGCAGTCCGACATTATCTCCCTTAACGCCTCATTGAACGAAGGCAATTACCACATGCTCTCGCATCGTGAGTTCGCCCTGATGAAGCAAGGCGTCTTTCTGGTGAACACCGCGCGGGGCGAACTGATAGACGAAGACGCGCTGGTAGCCGCCCTCGAAACGGGCAAGGTGGCGGCAATAGGCATGGACGTGGTGGAGGGCGAGCCGATAGACGGTGAACATCGCCTGCTGAAGTACCCCAATGTGCTCGTTGTTCCCCACATCGCCGCTTACACACGCGAGTCGCTGCGCCTGATGGGCGAGAAGGTGGTACAGGATGTAGAGCGGGTGGCGCGAGGCGAGATGCCGGAGGATGTGGTAGTTCCGTAGCCACTTGAAAAGACGCGGTACAGTTTCGAAAGCGGAGGTTGTGATGATGCGGTGGCTGTTCGTGCTGTGGGTGATGGTTTTCCCGCTGAGTACTGCTGCAGGCGATGTGGCGGCGCGGGCGGGCGATTACGAGGCACGGTTCGGTGCGAACGGGTTGGAGGTGCGCTATAAAGGCTTGCCCGTTGTCACCGGCAGTCGGTTTACGTTGTTCAAGCCGAACTACACAGGGGCGTACTTCTCGCAGGCGGACTTCACCGGACTGTCCACGCAGGTGGAGGGCGACTGTATCACCGTCACCGGGCGTATTCCCGATATCGATGCCGAGTTCACCCACCAGACCATTGTGGATAGGGAAGGCGTACAGATATGGTTTACCCTGCGCGTGCGCGGGCAGGTGGAGCCAAGCCCTGTGGAGCTTGCCCTGATGATGTTTCCGCCAGACGAGTTCGCCGGCGGCAGCTACCGCATAGATAGCCTTTTGGGGCAGGCACGTCCACAGCCTCTGCCGTTGGAGAAACCCCAGACCTCTGCAGCGGGCACACAGTTGGTTGCCGGCAGCGTGAGAGGGTTGACGCTTACCGGGCGCAGGGTGGAAGTCATGCTGGAGAACCTCGGCGAGGTATCGCCCAATTTCTTCGACATGCGCTCGCGCGACTTCCCTCAGCCGGAACGTGTGTACTGGCTGCTCTACCAGTGGACAGCAACGGGTGGTGAGACCACCTGCGGGGTGAAGTTGCAGGCACGTCGGGTGGCGCAACCGACTGGTCAGAAGGTTTCTGCAGGCAAAGTGTTGCTGAGAGAGGGAGGTAGACGGGTGGAGGTCCAGCGAATTTTCGTGCATCAGCAGGCGCACGCTGTCGAGAAGGCAGTTGCGCGTGAACTGCAGCGCATCTTGCGCGAAATAACCGGCAGGGAGATATCCATCACCGAAGGCGACGGCGATGGTCTATCTGCGCAGGGCGTGTTCTATGTGGGCAGGAGCGACCCTGCCAGAGCGCGCGCCCTGTACACCGATGAGGAGTTCGCGCCGCTCGGCGAGGACGGCTTCATCCTGCGCCTGAAGGGGGGCAATCTGCTGGCAGCAGGGGGCGGCTATCGCGGCACGGTTTACGCGGTGTATCGCCTGCTGGAGCGATTGGGCTGTCGGTTCTATTCTACCGAGCTGGAGGTGATTCCTCACAGAGCCACGCTGGAGGTAAAATCGCCGCTGGATGTGGTGGATAAACCCGCCTTCGAGTGGCGGGCAATGTGGGGCAGAATCCTGCCCATGACCGCCGGACTGTCGCCGGGGGAATGGGAGGCGAAGGTGGGCGATACAAACCTGCCCAAGATGATGGGCATCCCTCCGCGTGGCTTCTGGCACCACACCATGGGCTTCCTGTTGCCTGCCAACAGCGTGCCCAAAGAGTACCTCGCCGAAATCGGCGGAGAACGGCGCGTCACCGAACCGGCGGTACAGCAGTACTGCCTCTCCAACCCCGACCTGCAGAAGGCGATGACCGAAGCGGTGCTCCGGTGGATAGAGAGTGACCCCAACCCGCTATACTATCCTGTGCATTACGGCGACACCGCACAGTTCTGCCAGTGCGAGCGGTGCAAAGCATGGTACGAAGAGCACGGCAGCCTGACCGATGCGGTGATATGGTTCAACAACCAGATAGCGCAGGAGGTGGCGAAACGGTTCCCGGGCAAGTTCATCACCACGCTGGCATACTGGGCGACTCGCAAACCGCCGGTAAGGGAGCGTCCCCTGCCCAATCACCTCATCATCTTCTGCGCGATTGCGGAGTGCCAGGCGCGCCCGTGGTCACATCCGGTGAATCTGAAGCGAAACGTCATCCCGGACCTGGAGCAGTGGATTGCCGTACATCCGCTGGGCGCGCAGGGCATTATCACTTTTGAGTATCCCACCACTTATTATTACATCGGCTACCCATTCCCGGCGCTCTATGCCTTCGCGGAGAACCTGAAGTATTACAAGAGGCTGGGCATACGGGGCGTGTACATCTGCGGGCTAACAGATGGACATCTGGTGCACCTCTACTCGTACGTGATGCCCCGTCTGATGTGGAATCCCGACGCCGACCTGCGCCAGCTGATAGACGAGTTCTGCAAAGCATGGTACGGCGGGGCATGGAGACCGATGCGCGACTATGTAGACCGCCTGCATCGAAGTGCGATAGAATCGCCGAGCGAAGGCGTGATGGACTGTCACGCGGGACCGGGGCAACGGTTCTTCCGCGAGCTGTTTACCCGCGAGTGGCTGGACAAGCAGATATACCCTCTATTCGAACGCGCCGAACAGCTGGCGGAAAGCGAGCTTATCAAACGACGCATCTGGCGCGAGAAGTGGGGCGTGCTGTTCACCGACCTGTTCCTGAATGTACAGCGCGGCAGGGACATCGTACCCGACGCCAGTGAGCGCGGTTACACCCGGCAGATACCGTCGCGAGAGGCATACTACCGCATCTCCGAACTGCTACGCCTCACCCGCATACTCGGGCGCAACTGGGCGGTAGAACCTCGCCTCCGTTATACGCTCTCCGCTATTATCGGCTTTGAACCGACGCGAACCCCCTGGTGGGAGTGCCCGCAAGTGCAGCAGCTGATGGAGTACCCGCAGCGCGCTTATGAGCAGGAGATGAAAGCCTTCAGCGAGGAAGAGGTGGCGCGGCGAATCATTCGACTGGAAAGCCCCCACCTGATAGCGGACATCGTACCTGCGCTCGGAGGACGAATCTGGCGGCTGTACTCTAAAGGGATGAAGCAAGACCTTTTCTGGCGAGGCACACTGGAATGGCGGTTACTGCAGGGCGGGCATCGGGCAGACTACTACCTGAACTTCGGTGGATATGAGGAGTACGCCGGCGAGCGGTTCGCCTCGCCCGGCTGGTCGGAAAGGTACGAGTGCACCGTGTCGCCGGACAAACGCAGTGCTACCCTGTCTGCCAACCTGCCCAACGGCCTGCAGCTAACGCGCGTGGTCACTCTCTCGCCCGACGAGGCAGCGGTAGAGATTGAAACACGCCTTACGAACCGCTCGACGCAGGCGGTTTCCGGCGTGGTGTTGCGCACACATCCGCAGTTTCAACTATCCGGTAACAGCGAGGGCTTGCAACTGCTTTTGAAGGCGGCGGACGGCAGCTGGAAGCAAATACCCGCACGCTCGGAAACCTTCCTGAACGGTGCGGACCTCCCCGCAGGCGCATGGGGCATTGCCAGCAAGGCGCGAGGTATTACCATTCTCAACGAGTTTGACCCCTCGCAGGTGCGCCAGTGCTATCTTTACGTCGGACCTGAGTTTGCCAACCTGGAGCTGTTTTCCCACGCGAAGACACTGGCTCCGGGCGAGAGCCTTACGCTAAAGCATCGATATATGGTGCGATGAATCTGAGCGTGTGCATCCGTTGTATCCGTGTTCATTCGTGTGCTGTTTTCCCGAGGGGCACGGACAGACACGGATGGGACGGATAGGCTCTGTTCGTGAAAAGGTCACGATGAGAAAAAAGTCGTAAGAGTGAGAGGGGAATTCCTCCACCTCCCGTAACCTCTGGCGCGGACAGTGCGTCTTATCTGTGCATGACATCCGCACAAAGCGGGAAGCGGGAGAGCATCGTTGGCAAACTCAGGAGCGATAGCGTTGCCGCACTCATCCGGTACGGTGAACACAGCCGATGCCGACCGCCAGGCGATAGAGCGATTTCTGGCGGGCGATGCCAGCGCGTTCGAGGAACTGTACCATCGGTATCAGCCTTACGTGTACAACGTGGTGAACGGCATCGTACAAAACGCCGAGGATGCGCGGGACGTCACGCAGGATGTTTTCCTGCACGTATATGATTCGCTGTCGCGCTTTCGGGGTGGCTCCACGTTCTCTACATGGCTGTATCGGGTAGCGGTGAACGCTGCTATCACCTATGTACGCAAAGAGAGACGCCATCCGCAAATACCGCTGGATGCGCTACGCGAGTTTCGCGCCGATATCGACGCCGAGCCGGAACAACAGGCAACCCGTGCGGAGACGCAACAGGCGGTACAGGAGATGCTCGCCCAGCTCCCCGACCAGCAGCGGGCAGTACTGGTGCTGCGCTATTTTCAAGAGCTATCGCTGGAGGAAATAGCAGAGGTGATGAACTGTTCGGTGGCGGCGGTGAAGGTACGCTTGCACCGCGCCCGCAACAGCTTTCGCCGCCTGTTCGAAAAGCGACATCCCCAAGAGGACGGCGAGATATGATGAAGTGTGCACTGATTCGCTGGTGGATGGAAGAATATATCGACGGCACGCTGAGCGGCAGGCGCCTGCAGTGGGTAAGAAAGCACCTGCAGGAGTGCGATGCCTGTGCACAGGATCTGGTATGGCGTCGCTCCTTGGGTGAGATGCTGAAGCCAGAACCCTTTTCTGCGCCGCCGCAGGATATGTGGCTGGATTTCCAGCGCAGGCTTGCCGAACGCGCTCAGCCTGTCCGCACGCCTCGTGTCACCCTGTGGCAGTGGGGCACGGCGACGGCGGCTGTGGTGTGCGCGCTGGCGATTGGCATGGTGTGGTGGGGTGGACGTAGCCCGTTACCGGAGACGGCAGCGCCGGTGAAACCGTCGGGTGGGCAGCAGTTCGCCTCCGGCGGGCAGCAGCAAAAATCGCCTGTGGCGGGCGGAGCGGAGTCTCTCGCGTCCCTACCCTCTTCGCCAACGCGCTCGCCTGTTGTCAAGCCGGTGCATACGGCAAAAGCCCCTCCGGTCAAACGGACTGAGCCGTCGCCCTCGCCTTTGCGGATGGCTGTACGACCAGCGGCGCAGACGGATGATGAAACTCAATCGCCGACGCCACAGGTGTTTGCCAGCATGGCGTACGCGGAGGTGCGCAACGAACAGGGCGAGCTGGTAAGCAGGGTGCTTTTGCAGACGACATACGATGAAAACGGACAGCCCAGAACGGTACAGATAGAGTGTGATACCCCGGCAGCAGTGGAGGTAGAGAGCAATGATCAACCGATGGATAGTTCTGATACTCATGGCGATACTCGCGGTTCCGCTGACAGCCCAACCCCGTCAGCCGGTACCCGTCCGGGCTTATCAGATTGAAGCGGTCAACCGCGATGTGCGCGAAGTACTGGACGACCTGTTCCAGAAAGCGGGTAAGCAGTACGTCATAGAGCCGGGCGTGCAGGGGAGCGTCTCCTTGCGCATCGCTACCGACTCGTTCGAAGAGGCGCTGAACCGTGTGCTGCAAAGCGCAGGACTTGTTTGCCAGATAGAACGGTCCAAGGCTTCGCAGGGACGTTTGGTAGAAACCTATATTGTCAGGGCGCGCCCGTTGGCAATCCCGCTGGCGATGCAGACGCCGGTAGACATCCTGTCGCGACCGGTGAACATGGTGGCGAGCACCAAACTGCGCAATGTGCTGGCCATGCTCTCCCAGCAAACAGGGGTGACCATTGTGGCGGCACGCGAAGTTCCCGACCTGGAAGTGACAAGGCTGGTGTTGAACAATGTGACGCTGGGCTATGCGCTCAATGTGATTGCGCAAGCGACCCAGACGCAATATCAGCTTCAGCCTGACGGTTCGATACTGCTGGTACCTGCTCCGCAGATACAGGTGAAAGCCGCTCCCGGAGCAGCGGGCACGCGGCAGTTCGTGGACCCCACGATACAGCGTGCATTTCCTCTCGCCGCCCAGCCACAGAGCGCTCTCTCCGCCTCTATCACCAGCAAGCGCGTGGAGACGCAGGCGGCGCCGGTGCTGAAGTGTGTTTGTGGCGCGGAGCTGCAACCGCACTGGAACTACTGCCCGATGTGCGGTAGAAAGATTCCGAAGACTCAGCCGGTGACGCCAAAGAAGCAGTAGCAGTCCATCGAGTGTGGTCAAGTAGCGCTATCGGTTCCTTACAGATAGATGCTGTTTGAGCAGGGCAAACAGCGTGCCGGTATGCACCACCTTCGTGCCCGGGTAACGCTCCTCGATGGCGCGTTTCAACTCCAGGTGATGCGAAGGCGTCCACAGGATGGTACGGAACAGCAGAAACTGAGGTTTTTCACCGGTGAGACGACCGCCCACGATGTCCAGCGCGTGCGGCATCTGTAGTCCGCCGACGCCCGGCAAATCATCCCGCATACGCAGGTATGGCATCGTGCCGTGCATTCCCTGCTCAGGTATCTTTTGCGCGGCGATTCCGTCGGGGGAAAAACGTGCATAGGCATCCAGTCCGCGCTCATCCAGTCCACGAGCGTTGCCGTCGATGATGAATCCGGTAATGCGAATATCCCAGCGGCTGTACTCTTGCCGGCAATGCGCTTCCCACGCTTTCCAGCCGTCCGGTAATCCGCTATGGGGGCGGGGACGGCTCAGGTAGCCGGGGTTCAGGTAGCCTGCTCCGCTGTCGCCTGCGATGAAGTAATCGCTGGATGAAGCGTTACGACGCACAAAGTGCATCCCCACCGGAAATCGGTGCGCCAGATTGGGGTTAAACGCCCATGCCAGCGGTACCTTGCCGCGCGCCGGGTCGCTCCACAGGCGGGGAATCATGCGGTAGAACCATGCGCTGGAATCGTAATCGCCCACGTAAAACGCCACAAAGCTGTGGGGGGCAACCATGCCGTTGGAGAGCACATAGCCCTCGCGCTGCAGGTCGCTCAAGGTGGGATGCGGCTGAGTATAACGCTTCTCCAGCGGATAATGCATGAAAAACGAAGCGTTTGCCATCGCGCCGATTGCAGGGGCATCGGCATCCAGGTAGGCGTTGAAACAGGAGGCAATTTCCACAAACCGCCACTCCGACTCCACCGCCCCGTGAGGTTCGCCTACCGCATCGGTGTATTTGAAGTCCCACGGCACGAAGCCGCCGATATGGGTCATGCCACCGCCTGTCATTTCGTACGATGCGCTCAGTATCGCCCTCAGGGTACGCACGTCCGAGCCGGCTGGTTGCTCAGGGTCATCGACAGGCCTGGTATCTTCCCAGGGTGACAGGTCGAAGAAGAACCCTTTCCGGGCGATGAAGTAGTCGTGATTGCACAACATGGTGCGTTCAAGGGGCAGATTCACCCGTCCGGTGAGCCAGTTCGCATCGCTATAGTAGCCCAGTACGCCGGGGGCGCATTTGCCTCTGCGCAGGTAAGTGCCCACCGCCCACATCAGCGCGTCGCACTTTGCGCTGCCAGTGCTGGGTAACGAAAGCGGCCCCATGTTGCCTCTTCCAGTAAAAAGGGGACTACCGTCCGAACGAATGAGCGCGAGACGAACGGGCAGTGCGCCTTTGCCCTGCGAGAGGCGACTGTAGAGAGAATCGGGGGCTGGGTCGTAGCGCACCGGCAGTAGATTGTCCACCCCGGCGGCGGTAGAGGCTACTAGTGCGGTGGCGGGTACGCGCTCGTCCCACACCGCCAGCCCGTTGATGGAGCGACGGAACCGCCGCACCAGCTCCATGAGGTCGTTTGCCTTCTCGAACCGGGCGCGATAAAGCCATTCTCCCGGCTTACGCAGGTGCTCCAGCCAGTGGTGGTCGATACTGCCCTGTGCGTCATCCCCGACGAAAATCACATAGAGGCGCGGCTGGCGGCGGTTGACAATACCTTGCAGGGCGGTCACCAGATGCAGTTCGTCCCATGCCTGTCGTCGGCGATGGGCATCGGAGGTGTCGATGCGCTGGAGGTGTGTGAGGTCAAACAGGACAACGGTTCCTGTGAACTCTTCAGCGGTCATCTCCTCCTCTTTCTCTCTCGTGACGAAGGGATATGCATCCGGTTGCGGTGCTTCACTATCGTTCGCCGGGTGGCTTTGATGCCCCATCGCTGGTAAAGGATGTCGGCGATTTGCTGGTCGCCGTAGGGGCGGTGCGGGTCTTCGGAGCTTATCACTTCCTGTATCGCCTGATGGAGGCTCAGCGTGGGTGTGAAGAAATCGGAGAAGGGTACCAGGTCGTCGGTCGGGATGAGCACCCACTTGTTGGATATGGCTCGGCTGACGGTGGACTCATGAACACCCAGCTGAGCAGCTACCTGCGTGCGCGTGAGCGGTTTGAGGAACGTGTGCGAGCTGGTTTCAAGGAACGCAAACTGGTGGTCGATTACCACACGGGTCACGCGATGCAGGGTACGGTAGCGTATCTCCATGTTTTGGAGAAACTTTTCCGCGCGCTCGACGTACTCTTCCACCTGTCTGACGGTTTCCTTCGGATATGCGGATGGGTTGGCTTTGATTTTCTCGTATTGCTCGCGCCATTGAGGACTGACGATAAGAATCCAGCGCGGGCGAACTATTTCCACCTCGAATCCCTGAGGGTTGCGTCGGATGATAACGTCCGGTTTGACAACGGTTTGGTAGGAGGGCGCCGGTGTTCCCCATGGAGGACGAAAACGATACGCCGGGTAAGGGTGTAGCGACTCCCGGATGTATTTCAGGGCATCTTCCACCTCCTCGCTGCTGGCTCGCAATTCGCGGGCGATTCGTCGTACCGGGGGGTCTATCAGCAGGTGGAAGTATTTCTCTACAATCCGTTCTGCCAGCAGATTGCCCTCTCCCTGTTCGCGCAGGTAACGCAACTGCAGAAGCATACATTCCTGAACGGAGCGCGCCCCGATGCCGGGCGGGTCCATAGACTGCAGCACCTGCAGAACCTCTTCCACTTCCTCCGGGGGTGCCCCCGTTTCGAAGGAGGCGCGCTCGCAGTCGAAATCGGGAAGTAGACCATGCTCGTCCAGATTATCCAGGATGTATTCGGCAATCACATACTGGCGCTCGGGCAGCTGTGTGCGCAACTCGCGACTGAGGTACTCGCGCAGGGTCAGGCTCTCGTCGACGACATTACCGATAGGGTCTATCTCCGTTTCCAGGGGTTCGCTGCCCGCACCATCATAGACGTACTCAATATTCCCCCTGCCCGAACGCGTCTGACGGGTTTCGGTATCGTCGGGTGCGCCCTCTATTCGCTCCAGCGCAGGGTTCTCGGTCAGCTCCTGTTCGATAAGGTTCTCCAGCTCCAGCGTATTACATTGTAGCAATCGGGCTGCCTGGATAACTTTCTGGTCAACGCGCACTACAAGAGTTTGCTGTTGCTCCGGTGCTAACACGACACACCGCCTGCCTTTCGTCTCGGTTCGCTTTTATCGCCAGCCGCCATCTCGAGCTGCGGCTTCAGGTAGTAGGTATTCATACTCGGCACTATCATACTCTTTTCATGTTGTGATGTCAATACTCCGTGCTAGTGTAGGAGTGTGCATAGCCCACGGGTAGTATCCGCGCCAATCCGTTTCACCCGTGTTCATCTGTGTCCTTCGGGTATGCCTGTAAGTACTTTCCATGTTTACGGGGCAATTTCTCACCCTGTGTGTCGTGCATGTGCCCCGTATCGGCGTGCCAGAGCGCGCAGCCACGGTGGGGTTACGAGGGTGGTTACCATAACCAGTATCAGCACGGCGGTATACACTGTGACATCGAACACTTTCTGCTGCAGTCCAATCGTCGCGAAGATAAGACCGACCTCCCCGCGAGGCACCATACCCACTCCCACCAGCCAGGGGCGCATCCGCGTGCGCCATAGCGCCAATCCCGACGCCAGCTTACCCAGAATCGCCACGACAATCAACAGTACCGCCAGCCCAACCGCAGACAATCCGGCAGGAGTAGTTATGTCGATAGCCCGCAGGTTCATCTGCGCTCCCATCATGACGAAGAAGAGGGGCACCAGCATATCGGCTATCGCGCCGGCGCGTTCGGTAACGCGGACGCGGTGCTCAGTGCGGGCAAGCACCAGCCCCGCCGAGAACGCGCCCACAATCGGCGCAAGCCCCACCAGCTGCGCCGCTGCCGCCAGCAGGAAACAGAACACGAGCGCAGCGGTTACCAGCGCGGCGCGCGCCCGCATCTGTTCCGCCACCCTCAGCAAGATATGCGAGGCTTTCAACCCGGCAGTAAGCGCACCAGCCAAAAACACCAGCGCCAAAAGAAGCACCTTACCCACCTGCCATGCAGACATCGTTTCGCCCTGCACCAGCCCGCTGAACACCGCCAGAATCAGCAGTCCTATCACGTCGTCGGCGACCGCCGCGCCCAGCACGATTTGAGACTCCCCCCAGCGCAAAATACCCAAATCCTTCATTACCCGTGCGGTGATACCCACACTGGTCGCGGTCAGCGTCGCTCCGATGAAGGCGGCGGTCATAGCAGGCTGCCCCAGCAACACGCTCACCCCGAAGCCCAGCACCGCTGGCGTGATGACCCCGATCGTTGCCACCCACAGCGATCGCCAGCCCACACGGAACAGCTCGGTAATATCCGACTCCAGACCTATTTCAAAAAGCAGCAACACCGCACCCAGTTCCGCCAGAATGTGCAGAATCTCGTTACGAGGGTCTACGAGGCGCAGCAGGCTATCGCCCAGTATCAACCCGGCCAACAGTTCACCCAATACAGCAGGTTGCGACACGCGCTCACTGGCTTCAGCCAGCAGCTTCGCCGCTGCCAGTATCACCACCAGCATTAGCAGGATATGGGCAAACTCCATACAACCCCCCTTACTTGCTTTCGCACAGCAGCTCGGTATACAGCTGAATCAGCACCTTGCGGCTGTGTTCCCAAGCGAGATGCTCTCGTACGCGCTGCAGTCCGTATTCCCCCATGCGTCGGCGGCGATCGGGATCATCCAGCAGTTCGATAATGCATCGTGCGAACTCGCGTTCATCGTTTGGAGGCGCGTATACCGCCGCCTCGCCCGCCGAGTAGCGCGTCTCCTTCAGGTCAAAGCTTACCACAGGCAAACCCATCGCCATAAACTCTATCACCTTATTCATGGTGGACACATCGTTGAACGGGCTTTTCGGGTCAGGAGCAACCGCGATGTCCGCAGTGGAGAGTATCTCCAGCAGCTCATCTCCAAACTGGAACCCTGTAAAATACACCCATTCATCCAGCCCCTTTTCGTGGGTCATCATCTCGAGGTCGGGGCGTACGTCACCATCGCCTACTAGTGCGAACTGGATGTCCTCCCTGCCGAAGGTGCGCACCACGTGCTCCACCGCGCGAATCAGATAATCTACCCCGTCCTGCGGTCCCATCACTCCCAGATACACCGCCAGATACCGCTTGCCGCGTTTCAGCGATTCGTTGGGAGCGACACGATGGAAGCGGCTCAGGTCGGGTCCACTGCGTACCACCACCACCCGCTCCGGTGGCACACCACCTCGCTGGATAGCAACCTGTCGGTAGGACTCGTTAGTGGCGATCACTCTGTCGGCGGTGCGGAACTGCTGTCTCTCCAGCCAGAGCAGTACACGGTGTATCCAGCCACGCTTGCCAAAGCGCGATTCGTAGAGCTCCGGGTTCAGGTCGTGGTGGTCAAACACGTATTTCTTGCCGAACAGCTTGTAGAATCGCCCCAACAGCCAGTAGGTATCCGGCGGGTTGCAGGACTGAATGACGTCAATTCCTTCGCGCCGCCATACCACCAGGCTCAGCCAGAAAGTCATCACCCAGCAGTAGGAAAGTTCCCAGAGGTAGCTGAGTAATCCTCGCGTCGGCGGGTACATTTTGTACCTGTAGACATGCACGCCGTCAATCACAGCACAGGGAACATCTCCCTTCCTGCGAGGAGAGATGACAGACACATGGAAGCCCTCTTCCACCAGCGAGGTTGCCTCCAGCCACACCCGCCGGTCATAGGGAACAGGCAGGTTCTCCACGATGATGAGTATCTTTTTACCAGTACAGCCCAAGATAACGCCCCCTTATTGCTTCTGGAGAAATACATCGCGCGAGGTCGATAACCGTCTGGTCGGCGCGGAAACGATGAGCGTGCTGGGTCACCCGGTCGTCGTGGTTCGCCAGTACCACCACCTCGCTCTCATCGATAAGCTGCTGCAGGCTGTCGCACATCAGCGTGTGAATGTGCGGGATTTCGCGCTCGATATACGCCCTGTTGCTACCGTAAATCGCCGCCAGCGAGACGTTGGAATCGTAGATGCGCAGCGCAAGTCCCTTGCCGATAAGGTATTCGCAAAGGGTTACCACAGGGCTTTCGCGCAGGTCGTCGGTGCCTGCCTTGAACGCCAGCCCGACCACGCCCACACGCTTCTTGCCCAGCTGCGTGATGAGGTCTACGGTGCGCTCAATCTGCAGGCGGTTGCTGACCAGAATAGACTCCAGCGTGGGCAGGGTCAGGTCATGCTGGTGGGTACGGTACACCAGCGCACGCAGGTCTTTGGGCAAACAGGACCCGCCGAACGCGAAGCCGGGCGTCAGATACGCCGGGGAGATGTTGAGCTTGGTGTCCATCGTCAACAGGCGCATCACCACGTGACTGTCCACACCTTCCCGCTTGCACCACGCGCCGATTTCGTTGGCAAAGGTGATTTTCAGGGCGTGAAAGGCGTTGTTTGCATACTTAACCATCTCGGCGGTACGGAGGTCGGTCTTCACACACTCGGCAGGGATGTTTGCGTACAGCTCCGCTACGCGGTCGGCGGCTTCCGCACTCTGCGAGCCGATGACGGTCAGCGGTGGGTGGTAGAAATCGTGGATTGCAGTGCCTTCACGCAGAAACTCCGGGTTCATGCACACATGGAACCCCTCGCCGTGCCGCTTGCCGGAAGCTTTTTCCAGCGCGGGGATGACCAGCTGCTCACATGTGCCCGGCAGAACGGTACTGCGCACCACCACCGTGTACGGCTTCTCGCGCTCGGCAAGCGCAGCCCCAATCTGGTGGCATACACGCTCTACAAACTCCAGATTCGGGCTTCCATTGTGTCGGCTGGGCGTGCCCACGCAGATGAGGGCGATATCGCTTTGTGCCACTGCCTCCTCCGCGCAGGTGGTGGCAACGAGCCTGCCTGCCTCGCGTGCGCGGCGGATATAATCCTCCAGATCGCGTTCCACGATGGGGGATTGCCCTTCCATAATGCGCTGCACTTTGTAGGTGTCCGTATCCACCCCGATCACGCAATGCCCATCTACCGCGAAGCAGGCAGCTGTGACCGCTCCGACGTAACCAAGACCGAAAACCGCTATCTGCATACCTGCATTCTATCACCCTGCGCTTGCACGGTGCAAGCCTGTGAAAAGAACCGGCGTTATCTCACGCGGCATCCTTTGCCCCGTTTGACCTCACTCACTACCGGTTATCGGCACATGTGCCCCCCTGTGTTGATTAACCAACCTGTCGGAAACACCCCTGCAGATGCTGTTTTGCCTCTGGGAAGACTTGACGTCTGCCTCTCCACGCGTGTGTGCGAGGCTTTCTGCCCCGACTGTGGTATAATGCACACGGTGAGCACAGATGCCGTTTACTGTGAGCGATTTTGAGGACCTGGTTCGTCTGCTTCGTGAGCACCCTGAGTGGCGCGAACGACTGCGCTCGCTGATTCTGCCGGAAGAGTTTTTTGCTCCAGCGCAGGTCATACACGACCACGACCAGGCGATTCGCCGCATCGAGCAGGCAGTAGCGGAATTAGCAGAGCTTCAGCGTCGTGCGGACGAGCGTTTTGAAGCCTTTCGGGAGGAGATGCGAGAAGGCTGGCGTGAGCTTCGCGATTCCATCCAGCAGCTCACTGAGGCACAGCGACGCAATGAGAAAAGCATTGCTGAATTGACCGAGGCGCAGAAACGCGCGGACGAACAGATGACAGAGTTCAGGGAGGCGCAGAAGCGTGTAGACGAGCGTTTTCTCGAACTGCGGGAGGCACAGCGGCGTACGGACGAGCAGCTGGCTGAACTGCGCGAGTCTACTGAAAAACGCTTTGCCGAGATGCGAGAGGCACAGCAGCGCACCGACGAGCGGCTGGCTGCGCTGAACGAGACCGCAGAAAAACGTTTTCTTGAACTACGCGAAAGACAGGAACGTACGGACGAGCGATTGGCGGCGTTGTCCGAATCCACCGAAAAACGCTTCGTCGAATTGCGGGAGTGGGCGGAACAGCAGTTTGTGGAGACTCAGCAGCACACGGACCAGCAGGTATCCGCACTGCGGGAGTGGGCGGAACAGCAGTTTGCCGAGACGCAGCGGCACACCGACGAGAAGTGGTCTTCACTGCGAGAGTGGGCGGAACAGCGTTTTGGGCGTCTGGAAAGCAGGGTAGATAACCTTTACTCAGAGGTAGGGCGGCTCACCAATATCATCGGTGCATCGCTGGAAGAAGAGGCGCAGGCGTCGGTGGCGACCCTGATGCGACACAAAGGCTACAAAGCCCCCGTCGAAGGCTACCCCGTGCGGCTGGATGGCGCAGGCGAAATCGATGTGGTTCTGCCGGTGGAGTCACCCGAAGGCGAGAGGTTTACCGTGGTGGCGGAAAGCAAGGCGCGTCTCAGCCGCCGGGCGGTGATCGATTGGGCAAACCGCATGAATTCCCTTGACTTCCGGCGCCGTCTCAGGGAGGCTGGGGTACCGGGTCCCTACCTGGTGTACACCTACGCTATCCGTGTAGACCCTGCAGCCCTGGACGCGGCGAGAGAAGTGGGTATCGGTGTGATGTCCGGGCGAGGGGTGCTGGTGGAACCCAGGGAACCTTTGCCTGAAGCATAGATTCTCCCCGATTACAGCAGGACAGGCTCGTTTCCCACACGAAACCTCTATGCAGACCCTTAACAGGAGGTTCTCTCATGCATCCCAAGCCGACGCTGCCGCAGCTCGCCTGGCAGGAGGCGGAACTGAGCATGTTCCTGCATTTTGGCATGAACACCTTTACCGACCGCGAATGGGGCGAAGGGAATGAAGACCCGCAGTGGTTTAACCCTTCGCAACTGGACACCGAGCAGTGGGTGCAGGTTGCCAAAGGGTGCGGTTTCAAATATCTCATCCTCACCGCAAAGCACCATGACGGTTTCTGTCTGTGGCAGACGCGCTATACCGAGCATTCGGTGAAGAACAGCCCATGGCGTATGGGTAAAGGCGACGTGGTGCGCGAGTTCGCTCGTGCGTGCCAGCAGGCTGGACTCAAAATGGGCATCTACCTCTCCCCATGGGACCGGCACGAGCGTACCTACGGCGACTCGCCCGCTTACAACCGCTACTTTATCAACCAGCTCACCGAGCTGCTTACCCGGTATGGTGAGGTAGCGGAGGTCTGGTTCGACGGCGCGTGCGGTGAGGGACCCAACGGACGTCGGCAGGAGTATGACTGGCAGGGCTACTACGCAGTGATACGCAAACTCCAGCCCAATGCACTTATCGCTATCTGCGGTCCCGACATCCGGTGGGTGGGCAACGAGGACGGCTACGCAGCAGAGACCGAATGGAGCATGCAGGACCCTGTGCCCGCTTTCCACGGTAACGCGACGGGCAAGGTATGGTGGCCTGCTGAGTGTGATGTGTCTATTCGCCCGGGCTGGTTCTATCATGCGCACGAAGATACAAAGGTCAAGTCGCTGGAGCACCTGATAGATATCTATTTCAAATCGGTGGGGCGCAACAGCGTTCTGCTGCTCAATGTACCTCCTGACCGGCGCGGCTTGCTGCCCGACCCCGATGTGCAGCGTCTACGTGAGTGGCGCAAAGCGTTAGACAGCATATTTGCCAGAGACCTGGCTGTGCGTAAACCCGTTCGTGCCAGCAGTGCCCAGCGTGGGCATGGGGCGGCATCCGTGGTTGATGGCAAGCGAGACACCTACTGGATGCCGCGCGAACTGCCTGCTTCTCTGGAAGTAGACCTGCGCCAGCCGACGACCTTCAATATCGTGATGCTACAGGAGTACATCGCGGAAGGACAACACGTGGAAGAGTACTCGGTGGAAGCATTGACCTCCGCGGGCTGGCAGGAGATCAAGCGAGGTACCACAATCGGTCACAAGAAGCTGGACAGGGTTGTTCCTGTAACCGCTACGCGCGTGAAAATAAATATTCTCAGGTCGCGTGCGCTGCCGTTGATACGTAATGTGAGCCTCTATCACGCCCCAGAGGTAAAGACCGCATGAGAAAGACCGCCCAGGAGAATCTGTGGAAAATCTGGTATCGCGAGCCTGCGCCTGTCGAGCCACCTACCACCAACGCCTGGCAGAATTCGCCCGGCTGGGTGCGCGCTCTGCCCATTGGCAACGGCAAGCTCGGCGCGATGATTTACGGAGGCATCGAGGAAGAGCGCATCCAGATCAACGAGGATAGCGTCTGGTCCGGTCAGCCGCAGGAGGCGGACAACCCCGACGCGCCGCGTTACCTTCCCGAGATTCGCCGTTTGCTGTTTGAGGGCAAGTACGTGCAGGCTCAGCAACTGGCAGCGGAAAAGTTCGTCTGTCTGGGAGCGGGTTCCGGGCATGGCAACGGCGCCAACGTACCCTTTGGGTGTTATCAGATGCTGGCAGACCTGCGCCTGCGCTTCGAGGGACACGCGAACGCACGCAACTACCGCAGGGAGCTGGACCTGACCACCGGCATTGTGCGAGTGCGGTACCAGGTGGGTAATGTCACATATACCCGCGAGCACTTCGCCAGCCTGAAGGACGAGGTCATCGTGGTCCACCTGACCAGCAGTAAACCGGGTGATCTGAGCTTCGAAGCGACCCTCAGCCGCCCGGAGCGGGCGGAGACTATTGCCAAAAAAGACTGTGTGTTGCTTTCGGGCGAGCTGAACGGTGGGTTGCGCTTTGCCGCGAGGCTCGTTGGGCTGCCACAAGGCGGCACAATACAAACCGAAGGGGATACTCTGCGAGTGCGACAGGCAACGGAAGCGACCCTGCTCCTCAGCGCAGGCACTACTTATCGCACCAGTAATCCACCAGCGTATACTACGAAAGTGCTCAGTCGTGCCCGGCAACAAAACTATCCCCGTTTAAGGGAAGAACATTTCCGTACCTACCACAACCTGTTTGCCAGAGTACACCTGAGCCTTGGTGGAGAAGAGGCTGCTGCCCTGCCCATCGATGAACGTCTGGAGCGCGTAAAGCGTGGCGAGGCTGACCCACATCTGTGCGCGCTGTACTTCCAGTTTGCACGTTACCTGATGATTTGCAGCAGTCAACCCGGTAGCCTTCCTGCCAACCTGCAGGGCATCTGGGCAGACGGCATCCAGACGCCCTGGAACTGTGACTACCATACCGACATCAATGTGCAGATGAACTACTGGATAGCAGAAACGGGCGCACTGCCCGAATGCGTGGAGCCGTTGATAGAGTTTATCGAACGCCTGCGCGAGCCGGGGCGCAAAACAGCGAGGGTGCACTACGGTTTGAGCGGCTGGGTGGTGCATACGGTGACCAACGTCTGGGGTTTTACCTCGCCGGGCGAGCATCCCGGGTGGGGACAGTTCCCCGCGGCGGCAGGCTGGTTGTGCCAGCACCTGTGGGAGCATTACGCTTTCACGCAGGATAAGAAAGTTCTGCAGCGTGTTTACCCTATCATGAAGGAGGCAGCAGAGTTTTACCTGCGGTTCCTTGTGCCCGAGCCGAAGCACGGCTGGTTGGTGACTGCACCCTCCATCTCACCCGAAAACTCCTTCCGCACCGCCGACGGACAGGTCGTCAGCGTGTGCTACGGACCCACAATGGATATGCAGATTCTGCGCGAGCTGTTCACCAACTGCATCGAGGCGAGCCGCATTCTGGATGTAGACAGGGAGTTTCGCAAGCAGTTAGAGGAAACTCGCGCCCGCCTTGCACCCATGCAAATCGGCAAGCACGGGCAGTTGCAGGAGTGGATCGAGGATTTCGAGGAGAACGAACCGGGGCACCGCCACATGTCGCACCTGTACGGCTTGCACCCGGGCAACCAGATTACCCCGCGAGGCACTCCCGAGCTCGCGAAGGCAGCCCGTGTATCGCTGGAGAGGCGCATCGCGCACGGTGGGGGACATACCGGCTGGAGCCGGGCGTGGCTGGTTAACTTCTGGGCGCGACTGGGGGACGGCGAGAAGGCACACGAGAACCTGATGGCGCTTCTGAAGCATTCCACCCTGCCCAACCTGTTCGACAACCACCCGCCTTTCCAGATTGACGGCAACTTCGGTGGCGCGGCGGGAATCGCCGAGATGCTGGTACAAAGCCACGCCGGGGAGATTCACCTGCTGCCCGCTTTGCCTAAAGCATGGCGCGATGGGTACGTGAAGGGCTTGGGCGTGCGCGGGAGAGCGCAAATAGACATCTTTTGGCAGGACGGCAAAGCCACCCGAGCGGTTCTTTTCTCAGCAACGGCGCATACTTTCCGAATCCGCCCTCCCGACGGGCAGCGGGTGGTACTGGTTACCCGGGATGGCAGGCGCGTACCCTTCCAAACCAACGAGGACGGTACTATCACGCTGAAAACGGTGAAAGGGTGGAATGCGTACAATCTGATAGTGCGGTAGATCAACGCTTTCGGTTCAGGGGGAACAGGATGTCACAACCACAAACCAGACCCTACGCAGAGCACCGTCCGGCGTATCACTTCCTGCCGCCGGCGGGGTGGATGAACGACCCGAACGGGCTGATTCACTTCAGGGGTGAATACCATCTGTTCTACCAGCACAACCCCGAGTCTGCCGTGCCGCGAAACATCGTATGGGGGCACGCGGTAAGCAAAGACCTGGTGCACTGGAAGCACCTGCCCATCGCTTTGCGTCCCGATAAGCCCTATGACAAAGACGGTGTGTGGACGGGGTGTATGGTGGACGATGGTGGAGTGCCGACCGCTGTCTACACAGGCGTGCATCCCGAAGTACAGTGCATCGCCACCAGCAAGGACATGATGAGCTGGGAGAAGGCGCCGGAGAACCCTGTTGTCGCCGCGCCTCCGCCGGGTTTGCAGGTCACCGGCTTTCGTGACCCGTATGTCTGGCGCAGCCGCGACTGGTGGTATGCGGTGGTCGGTTCGGGTATTCGGGATGTGGGTGGAACCATTTTGCTCTACCGCTCCAGAGACCTGCGGCGCTGGGAGTATCTGGAGCCTGCGCTGGTGGGCGAGAAGGCGAAGACAGGCGAGATGTGGGAATGCCCGAACTTCTTCCAGCTGGGCAGGAAGTGGGTATTGTGGACATCACCAGTACCGTTAGGACGGGTGCTCTACTTCGTAGGCACGTTCCGCAATCACCGGTTCACCCCGGAATATCAGGGCGAGATGGACCTGGGCGGATGCTTTTATGCACCGCAGGGCTTCCGCGACGCACGCGGTAGGCGCATCCTGTTTGGCTGGCTATGGGAGACTCGCCCCGAGAAGATGAGCGTAGAGGCAGGCTGGGCGGGCGTGCAGTCTCTGCCGCGTCAGGTGTCGCTATCGCCTGAAGGTCGCCTGTTGTTTAAGCCGGTTGCCGAGCTGAGCCGTCTGCGTCGGGAGCATGTGAACCTGCCTGCACAGCTTCTGAGATCGGGTGAAGAAGTGGTGGTCAAGGGTATCGCAGGCGATCGCTGGGAGATGTTTGCGGAGATACATCCTCAAGAAGCGCAAAAGTGCGGTATCAGGATAGTCCATACCGCCGACGAAGCACAGGTAACCACCGTGCTCTTCTCGCAGGCGAACGGCACTCTGTCTGTAGACCGGTCACACTCCAGCCGGTATGAAGAGGTCGCACGCGATGTACGCTCCGCGCCGCTTTCGCTGAAGGATGGTGAACCGTTGCGCCTGCGCCTTTTCGTGGACCACTCGGTGCTGGAGGTTTACGCCAACGAGCATACCTGCCTCACCAGCCGAATCTACCCGCAGGGGACAGGAGGCTACCAGCCCCACCTGTTTGCCGAAGAGGGAACTGCGCGGCTGATGCGAATAGAGGGGTGGATACTAGACGCTATCTGGTGAGGAGAAGATGTGAAAGCGAGCATCCCCTGGCGAGCCATCCTGATTGGGCTACTGCTGCTGCCGATTAACGCCTTCTGGCTCGTGCAGATGGAGATGTCGTCGGGGGGTCCCGCGCTCGGTACGTGGGCGCTGGGACCCTATCCCACCACTTTCTCGTTGTTCGCCAATGTTATCTGTTTCACGGTGCTGCTGACCCTGTTCAATGCGCTGGTCAGGCGACGACGTCCGCAGTGGGTGCTGTCTCAGGCAGAGGTGCTTATCATCTACTCCATGCTTGCCATCGGCACCAGCCTTACCAGCGTGGACTTTCTGGATGTGCTCATACCCATGCTTGGGCATCCCACCCGCCATGCGACGCCGTACAACCGTTGGGAGACCCTCTTTATGCAGTATCTGCCTGACTGGTTCCTCGTGCGCGATAAGGAGGCGTTGACCGGCTGGTACACGGGCATGACGCAGCCCTACACCTGGTGGCGGTTACGCGCGTGGCTGGTCCCTCTCGCAGCATGGGGCGTTTTTATCCTGGTGCTGCTGTGGGTAATGCTGTGCTTGAACGTGCTGGTGCGCAAGCAGTGGACGCAACACGAACGGCTCAGTTACCCTATTATCCTGCTCCCGCTGGAAATGACGGACGACCCCGCTCGCTTCGTGCGACAGCCCTTGTTGTGGGCAGGGTTTGCCCTGTCGGGGGGCATCTGCATCTTGAACGGGTTGCACGTGCTGTATCCTTACCTGCCCTATATCCCCGTCAAGATGCGCGATATCAGCCCGATGTTCACCTCGCCCCCGTGGAACGCCATCGGCTGGACGCCTATCTCCTTCTACCCATTCGCCATCGGGTTGGGTTTCCTGATGCCCGCCGACCTGCTCTTTTCCAGCTGGTTCTTTTATTTCTTTTTCAAGGCACAGCGCATCCTCAGTGCCGCTTTTGGCTGGTCGTACGAGCGCCCGAACTTCCCTTACATTAACGAACAATGCTTTGGCGGCTACATGGGTGTGGCGATGCTGGCGATATGGGGCACCCGCAAGCACCTGGCGCAATTCCTGCGCGCGGTGTGGCGTGCTGACCCTGCCGAGTGGGCAGATGAGCCGTTTAGCCCGCGCGTGGCGGTCATCGGACTGGTGCTGGGGTTCCTGTTTCTGGTTGCTTTTTTCTGGCTGTCGGGGTTGACGCTGTGGGTGAGCATAGTCGCCTTCTTCATCTACTTCGCCATCGCGATTGCGTGCACCCGCATGAGGGCGGAGCTCGGGCCGCCCGCGCACGACCTGCACAACGGCGGACCCGATTATATTCTGACCGCCGCACTGGGCACGCGCTTCTTCTCCGACCGCGACCTGACCGTTCTCACCTACTTCTACGGTTTCAACCGCGCCTATCGCAGTCTGGCAATGCCCGTGCAGCTGGAAGCGTTCAAAATGGGCGAGCGCAAGGCGATTCCGGCACGCAGTATCGCATTCGCCCTGGTAATAGCGTCGGTGGGAGGGTTGCTATCGGGCTACTGGGCGTTGTATCACTTCGGTTATACGCGCGGCGTGGAAGAGCGCATGGCGCTACACCTCAGCTACTTTGGCTGGGAGGCGTTCAATCGCCTGAGCAGCTGGCTGCAGAACCCGCGCGACACCGATGCCCACGCCGTCACCGCTATCGGCATCGGATGGGGTACGGTGCTGGGGTTGCAGGCGTTGCGGATGCGCTTTTCGTGGTGGCCGCTACACCCCATCGGTTTGCCCATCTCTGGCAGCTGGACGATGAACACCATATGGCTCCCGATGATGATCAGCTGGGTAGTGAAGGTAGTTGTGCTACGCTATGGAGGGCTGCGTATCTACCGCCGCGTCCTTGCTTTCTTCTTCGGGTTGATACTGGGGGACTTCCTCATAGGCTGTCTGTGGCCCATCATCGGCTGGTGGCTGAAGGTGAATACGTACAGCTTCAGCCAGTGACCGGGCTGTGGCGAAGCGTCAAGCATGAATCTTCGTAGATTGGGAAGACGAGCATCCGGGTGAGCCGGTTTAGTCCCCACCCCAGCCCTCCCCGCGGGTGGGAAGAGAACCCTTTCGGCGGGAGCCTCGCCCTCCCCGCAATGGGATTGGATGGTCGCGCTCCGTCGCGACCACAAACCGTACGGCTCGGCAGGAGCCTCGCCCTCCCCAGGGAAGAGGTTTAACAACCTGCTACTTTGGAAGATGACGGGGCTCTTCTGGGGAAGAGGTTTCATGCGTCCAGCGGACGCGCCTGCGGCTTGGACGGGGTGCTGGCTCTGGCGCTGCTGTTCTCCCCGTGCCTATCCACAACACACCGCCAAACGCCACCAGCCCTACCAGAAAGAGGAACACCGCGAACATCTGCTTGCCCTGCAGCCACTCTGAACCGCCATGTCCGATGAAATACAGCGCGACCGCCATCAGATAACTCTGCTGAGACCAGCGCGGACTCTCAAACCACACCTCGCCGATGCCAGCCAAACCGCTGAAGAGGGCGATCCCCAGCCACATGGCGACGAAGGCGTAATCCGTCCACACCGCCTTATGCCACTCCACCATGCGTACCCCTTCCCACATGCGGTTCAGCGAGAACACGCACACCCCGAAGCATATCAGCACCAGCGCGTAGCGACGCAACTGTGGGATGAGGAAGGCAATAACCACCAGCGCCAGCAGTAGCGTAGATGCGCTGGAACCACCCAGCTGGTGCAACACGTTTTTGATTCGCACCGCCAGAATACCCAGCACCAGCGGCAGCACCGTCTCCAGAATCTGCTTCCAGCGTACAGGGCGTGCTGGTATTGTTCTCACCCCTGTAGTAGCGCGGCAAGCACCTCTTCCGCCTCGTCGCGTACGTACTCGCCGAATTCAGTCGCGCGAAGCAGGATAGTTTCCAGCGAGAGCGGTTGTGGGTGTGCCGCGTTAAACTGAATGAAAAAGAAAGCGGTATCCGCGTAAAACGGCTCGATGCGCAGGTCGCAGGTAAAGGGGGGCGATTCGTAAGTGAATCGCAAGCCGATGCCGCGCAAGCCCTGCTCGAACAACGCACGCACCTCCGGCGCACTGAGGCGCAGAAACCGCTCTACCGAGAGCTCGGTTGCAGCACCTTCTGCCTCGTGGTGCGCAATCCACTGGATGCCGGCGACAAATCGGTCGTCCAGCAACAGCGCGTCACGGGTACGGGTCAGCGTCCGCTCCGCATCGCGCAAGTCCGCAGAGATGTTCTCGCCATCATGGATGTAGATAACCTGGTGCTCCGCCAGCATCACACTGCGCCGGTGTAGTGGGTCTACGTATGCCACAAAGCCCGGTATAGGCGCGGGCTGAATGGTGAACGGCACCCCCAGCGCCTGTAACACGTGGTTCTTACGCACCTCTCCCAGCTGCCCGATGGGAGCGTTCAGGTTAATCTGTACCTGCTTGAGTTGCATCTTCGGGTTGCCGCCTTTCGCTCTGAGGGAGCTAATGTACCCCTGCCAGCGCCGTCCTTATCGGCAGATGTAGCGACTGGCAAACCTGCGTCACCACCTCGCGCAAGGAACCGCCTGCCTCTTCCAGAGGCTGTGCCCTCTGCAACACAAACTCCCTCACGCTCATCCGCCCATCCGCCAACTGAGAGAGGACGGTCTGCGCCTCTTCCGCATCGATTCGCAGGGTATAGCCGTTCAGCCGCAGGAAGGTCATCGCTGCTACCAGGGCAGTCCACTCGTTTCCCTGTTCAAACGGCTTATCCAGCAGTAACCGGCGGAACATCCGCGCCGCCTGCGTCAACACATTGCGACTGTCTCCATAAGAATACTGGCTGTACACCGCGTTTTCTAAACGGTCAAACTGGTACCTCTGCGGCGAGCCGGTGACAGCAGTATTGATCCAGATGACATCGTGAACGGTCAGATAGCGCATCGTCTTCCTCGTGCACAACGGGTTCTCACTGCACGAGCATTATACCATACCGGCTGGGTAATGGGAACTCCCGCATATATACGTATGAGGTTCCTGTGACGCTGTGGAATAATTTTTAACGGTTGCTTTCGGCGGTTACGATTCTGCCGCGCCTACGGAAGGGAAGGCAGTCTGTTTTTTTCAGGGAGGATTCTCATGCAGCTGCTGATGACACTGGTTTGCAGTGTCGTTGTGATTTTGCTGGTTTTGCTGTGGGAGCACCCCAAGGGCACAGCGCTGGCAGCCATCGGCACGCCGGGGATGTTGCTGGGAGCGTGGGCATGGGCGTTGTGGTGGCGCAATCGTGCCGTGGAGACGCAACTGCGCGAAATGACGGAACAACAACGCCGCCGCGATGTGGTTACCGGCATGTTGAATCACTATGCATTGCACGAGCTACTCGAGCAGAAACTGAGCCAGGCAGCTGAACAAGAGTGTCCGCTCTCGATCATCCGCATAGACCTTGACCGCTTTGCACTGTTCAATGCCACTTACGGTCACGCAGCAGGCGACGATTTGCTCCGGCAGGTCGGGCGTACCATCCAGACATTCTTGCCACCGGAGGTCACCGCAGGACGCTATGATTCGGACGAGTTCCTGATTATTCTGCCCGGCACCACACGAGGACAGGCCATGACCATCGCCCGCCACCTACGAGAGAAGATACGCCAGACCACGCTGGCTCAATCGGCAAATGGGCAGGCTATTCCCATCACCGCAAGCATCGGTGTTGCCTGCTTTCCTACCGACGCCACCAGCGCGCATGCACTGCTATCCGCCGCCGAGGACGCCATCTCTGCAGCAAGACAGAGCGGCAGTGGTGTTGCCGATACTCGCTCCAGCTGGCGCACACGCTATCGTATCCGTGTGGATGGCGCGTTCTCCACTCTGGAAGCGATGGTTATTGCCATCGACAATAAAGACCACTACACGCGCCGACACTCTGAAGAGGTTACCGAATACGCGCAGTGGATAGCGGAAGAACTGGGCTTGTCCGACGAAGAAAAGCATCTCTTGCGCCTTGCAGGGCTGGTGCACGATGTAGGTAAGATTGGCATCCCCGATGATGTGTTGCTCAAGCCTGATATGTTGACCGCCGACGAATACGAGACGATGAAGCAGCACGCGGTTCTGGGCGCAGTGATGCTGGCTGCCCTGCCGGGTATGGAGCCGATTGTGCCTATTGTGCGATCACACCACGAGCGCTGGGATGGGAAAGGTTACCCTGATGGTCTAGCCGGTGAGGAGATACCCTTTCTGGCACGGCTTCTCGCCGTTGCCGACGCCTTCAGCGCGATGACCGCCGACCGCCCCTACCGCAGGGGAATGGACTGGCAATCCGCGCTGGCTGAACTGCGGCGGCAGAGAGGGAAACAGTTTGACCCGCTGATGGTAGACGCTTTCATAGCGGCGGCGAACAAGCGCGGGTATGCGCGACATCGGGGCGAAGAAGAGGAGCTGTTGGCGGCGGCGTGATACTATCAGAGGGCGCGCAGAGTTTCCGCGCCCTCTTTATGTTGCCCGGTGTGCTCGTTTAGCGAAGCGATTTGGGGGTGTTAGAGCACTGCCCTGCGCGCTTTAGGTCGTAGTTGCAGTTGGGGTCAATCACGATACCCCATATTTCATACGAGCCGCCATACGGACCGCCTGCTACCAGCCACTCGTCGCGCTTGCGTCCCTTGATGGGGTCGGTAGGGGCGGTGGGGCTTGGGTTGCGGCGTGCGCGCACTACCTTCGCATGACCGTCCGCGTAGGCACAGTTCACCATCTCGTTGTGGCGGGGAGCAATCGGGCTGTAGAACTGCACATCCAGCCATCCATCGTAGAAGGCGGAGGTTTCCGCAGGATACTGCAGCTCCGACTCGCGGATGGGTAGTACGGTAGTGGGTATGCCCAGCGGCGCACCCCAGTTGCCGTCCTCGAACAGCGCGTAGTTGCCGTTGTACGAGGCGTAGCGGAAGTTGCCGGGCGAGGTTAGCGCGCCTCCTGTCAGCATCTGAATCATGCCGGGCCAGTCGATCTCGGTCGGATTAGACGGGCAGCGCAGGATGTCCGCGTTCTTCACATACGGCACGTGGGCGTCGTAGAAGCTGACCCAGACGTTGGGAGCAACGAAGTACAGGTTCATAGCGTATGTCTCGTCGTAGTCCTGCGTGTACATCTGCACCGCCAGAGCAATCTGCTTGGTGTTGCTCAAACACGAGGTTGCCCGTGCCTTCTCGCGCGCCTGCGCGAACACCGGGAACAGGATGGCGGCAAGAATCGCGATAATCGCGATCACGACAAGCAGTTCAATCAGCGTGAACGCTCGCCGGTTGGTGAAAAGGTTTCGCATCAAAGACCCTCCTCTTGGATGATTTACCGAACGCCTCTACAGGCGATACCGGTAGCGTGTGTTCTCTTGCCCTATATCTTAGTATGGTAAAACACATCATGTCAAGAGCTGTACGGCTGGCGAAGACAAAAACCGGTAAAGCTAGCGGACTATAAAGTTGCCTCTTGTGCCTGCACTCCGGCTTTCGCCTGTTGTTCCTGTGCGCTCCTGGCACTGAAGTAATACACGGTTTCCATTAGCGCCAGCACCATTGCGGGGGCGATGATGCGGTTTCGAATCCAGAATACCGGCTCGAACTGCGCCGAGATAATCAGCGCCATGAAACCAACCCACAGCGCCAACAGCCACGCCCGTGCCTGCGCATCTGGGGCGCGTTTGAACAGATAATAGCCTCGCCCAATCCCCGTCAGCCAGAGTATCAGCAGTCCGATAGCACCTACAATACCCCCTTTGGCAACAATCCACCAGAAGGAGTTGTGGATATACGTCGTCTTGCTGAAAATCATTCCCATGTACGGACTTGTGTCCAGGCGTACCGGCAAATTTGCCGACCATCCGAAGCCGAACCAGGGAGATTCGGGCAATCGGCGCAGGATATACATCATTTCATAGGTACGTTGTCCTACGGAAGAGACGCCAGCATGTGAGAACTGCATCGGGTCCTCGTGGAAGGTGCTCAGAAACCGCCTCTCTATCTTGGCAAAGAAGCTGTCGGATTGGTACATCTGCAATGGGCTGACTATTGCCGCCGTGATCAGCACAAAAACAACCACCAGCACGCTACCGATAAGGGTGTTTACTTTGGTGCGGGTGTCGCTGAACCACCAGAAAATAGCCAGTGCGAACAACGCGCTGAACCACGAATGGCGGGTGAGCGTCATCAGGATTGCCATCGCGTAGACGAAAGCCAGCACCAGCCAGCCAAAACGCTTGCCGCCGGAGGAGGCGGCGGACATCTGTACGGCGATCAGCAGGCCAACCAGAATCAGGTTTTCGCCCGGAGGTAGCACGCGCAAAAGCCCTTCCGTTTGCTCAAGGCGAATGTCTTTTTGGGTTAGCTTCAGGAAGAACAGAGCCTGTTCACCTACGATCGCCTGCAGGATGGTAGGTATCGCCCCGATAAACACCACCGCCAGAATGCCGATTTGCAGGGTGCGCAGTTTGCGTTCACTGGTGGCTACTCCAAGAAACACGAAGTACAACAACCACATGATGTTGTGCTGGATGACCGAAAGCTCCTGGCGGTAGGATAGACCGGTCACGAAGACATGGTAGAGGAAAGTAACAGCGATGCTGATAAGCAGAAAAAGGGCTACCGCGATGCTGGACGGGGTAAACCAGAGCGCACCGTTGACATTCACACCGGCGCACGCCCGCAAGATGACTATCAGCAAACCGTACATCACCAGAATATTGGGCAGTGTAATGCCCTGCTCCCCCAGAGCCAGCGCGTCCCAGAACACCGTGGAAATCAACGAAGCAACCGCAAAAGTGACGCTGATAATAGTCCACTCCGGGCTTACCGCGAAGAAAGGCAACAGCACCAGAGAGACAACAAGCAGTCCGGTAAGTATCCACGCCTCGTTAATCACCGAAACGGTCAGCAACCACCCGCCTGCCAGCGCAACGGCGAGCATGGTCAAGCCGAGTCGACGTGGCAAGTTGAAGAAATCCGCCACCCGCTCGGTCAGCCGGTAGTAGGCTATCAGCACCCGATGATAGAATTGAATCAGCACACCTGGCACGCCGGACATCGTGTTCACCTGCCTGCGTCTCTACACATGGTGTTCCTATTATACGCGGTAACGGAAAATATTGCCAGAGGTGTTGCTCAAAACTCGCAAAAATACTTATCGCACACGCGCCTGGAAGGTACGTGTGAGAGTCTGAGAGGCGGAGAGAGTGGGGATGAACCACGTTAACGTACGCGCTGTTTCGTCGTATATACCACCGTCGCTCGCACTGCCAACCACGAACTGCATCGAGTCGGGAACAGGCACGCGCACAGCCAGCATGTTCATAGAAGCGGAGGAGGTATTGGTAATGCTCACAGTGAACCGGACGATGTCGCCCGGCTGCGGAGAGGAAGTTGTGTCCGGCGACACGGTGACTTGCAGGGCGTTGTTCGGTTTCACCAGGATAAGTGCGCTACGGGACGACAGGTCCACCGTACCCTGCCTGTATAGTTTACCGGTCACATCCACGTAGTCGGTGTCAATGGGTACCGTGAAGGTCTGGGATGGGTGCATGTTCACCAGCACCAGCCCGTTGCTGAACCGTCTGCGAAAGACACCCCCACTGCTCCTGTCGCCGGCGATCAACGTATACGACTCGGCGGGTTGCCCGATAGAGAGTTCGTAGTCGAGCAGGTAGTCGGGGGCCTGCTTATAGGTCTCGGGTGAGGTGTGAAAACAGGTGTACTGGTTAGCGTTCAGCAGGGCACACCCCAGCAGGTATCGTCGCGTTTGCTCCTCTGCGGCGGTCGCTCGTCCCTGCACCATGTACCGAACGGGGCGAGGCACGTTCAGGCTATCGATGTGCTGTAGCTGGATAGCAGGATGCAGGAAGAAGAGTGTGCCGCCGGACTTCACACGCACCCAGTTTTCCGCCAGTACGGCGTCCGCATACTGCATCCAGGTTTGGTAAATGGGGTCTCTGTTCCACACGTACCCGAAATTCTGGATGACCTTCAACCCCGCTTGCCGGATGACAGGCACGACAGCGGAGATGAAGCTGGTCTGGGCGGACTGGAACTCGGCGTCGTTGGCATACTGCTGGCAGGTCACCCCTGCCAGAGAGAGATAGTTATAAGTCATGCTGTCGATAAACACCCCATCGAAGCCGCACCGTTGTGCCAGCTGCACCGCTCTGCTCGCCCATCGCTGTTGCAAATCCGCCTTACCCAGGTCCACCAGCAGGTTTTGGGGATGTCCCAGCTCCGGTATAGGGTTCCCCTGCAAGTCGGTCAACAGCCAGTCCCGGCGGGTGGTGGTAACATACTCGTAGTCCAGCGGGTCCATCCAGCCGGGGATAGAGCTGCTGGTGGCGACGGAACTGCAGTAAACATAAACCTCGATGTTCGGATTGTAGTGTTTGAGCGGTCTTGCGTAAATCCAGTCCAGCGGATGGAGCATCACGATATCGTAGCGGCGTGCGGTTTCATAGATATCGGGGTGTACCGCGAACAGTGTATAAGTTCGGATGTTGCGTCGCGTGATGACAGGTATTTCCAGCATCTCTCCGTTCGTCAGCGTGACATTGTCCACCCAGAACGTTGCATCACCGGAGCCACTACCGCGCACGTTGAACACGATGCCTACGCTCACGCGGTCGGTGCCTTCCGGCACTTGAAGGGACACCTGATACTGTTGCCAGTCAGTGTTCGGGGTCTCTATACGCCGCTCGTCTGCTGTGATTGTGCTCCCGTCGGTACGTACCGCCGCAAGGTTCAAGCGCACTACTGCGTTGGACAGCGCGCCCGTTTTCGCTTGAGCGCGCATCACCAGACGGTCACCGATTTTCAGCCCGTTGCGCCCCACCTTCACCGAACACCGGAGGTTCCATGTGCTGCCCGGCGGTGCGTTGGCAGTGCTGAACTTCAGACTGCTTCTGCCTTGGGAGCTCGTTGTGGTGTCCAAACCAACAGTGTAAGAAAAAGATGTCTCTTGTACGACACTCCATCCATCAGGAAAATTACTTGTGGAAGCGTATTCCATCATGCCGAGCGTCATCAAGATGTCGCGCTCTCTTAGTTCGGCATGAGAGGTGGAACCCAGCAACAACACTACCCACACGAAGAGGGCGCAATAACCGACTGTACGGGTCATTCTCCCTTCCCTATTCTGGACCTTCAGCATACTTGTCCGCCTGCGGTCGGGACCTTTGAGGCGAGAACAGGCAGTTTCTCCGGTTTTCCGGTTGTCCCCTGACGTGTTATAATTCTCAAAGAGTTCCCGCACCGTTATTATTCCATACGCTGGGGGCGAATCGGGCGTTGCAATCAAAAGGCGTTGAACGTTCCTTTACTCGGGGAGTCGCGTGGGTGAGCGTGGGCTCGTTGAGCGCACGTGCCATCACGCTGATTAGCAGTGTGTTACTGGCTCGCCTTCTCCTGCCCGAACATTTCGGCTTGTTCAATATGGCGATTATCGTGGTGAACGCAGTGCAGATGCTCCCCGATTTGGGGCTCGGGCAGGCGTTGATTGCGCATCGCGGGGATACTCGCAAGGCGGCGAACACCATCTTCCTTCCGGTGATGTTCACCGCTACCGTTGCGGCGCTGGTGGTGTGCGCTGTGGCGGATACCATCGCCTCGGTAATGAAACAGCCGGCGGTGACTCCCCTGCTGCGTGCGTTGTCGCTGAACATTGTGGTGATGGCGGCGGCTTCGATACCTGTGGCGTTAATGCAGAAGGCTCAGCGCTGGCGTGCTCAGGCGCTTACCGAGTTCGCAGCACCGCTGGTTGCAGCGGTGGTCATGGTCACTCTGGCTGCACTGGGCTATGGGGCATGGAGTATCGTCTGGGGCAACATCGCTCGCGCGATCACCCTCGCGCTAACGGTGTGGTGGCTCAGCTCCTGGCGACCCCGACTGGTGCTGGACTGGAGCGCGCTGGCGGATATGTTTCGCTTCGGCAGGTGGATTGTGCTGGACAGAATCAGCGCGTTTGCCCTTCTGAATACCGATACCGCTTACCTGGCGCGCTGGCAAGGAGCACAGATTTTGGGATACTACGCCCTGCCGTATAACTGGATTACCCTGCCCATCGCTCAGCTGGTGTCTCAATCCAACCGGGTGTTGTTCCCCGTTCTCTCCAACATCGACGACGAACACCTCCAGCGTACCACACTGCTGAAAGCCTGTCGGCTCCTTTCGTTCCTGCTCTCACCGGTATACTTCTTCTGGTTAATCAATGCGCAGGTGTTCGTCATCGGGCTGTTTACCGGCAAGTGGCTACCCTGTGTGCCGGTGCTACAGTGGCTGTCGGTGTATGGGCTGGCTCATGGGCTTGCCGGGGGATTGCTGGTCAGCTTCTACTGGGCGACAAAGCGTCCACAGGTGGCGGTGTACGCTTACTGGGCTTCACTGGCGGTTGCCCTTGCGGGTCTTGCGGTCGGGCGGGGACACTGGGGAGCGGTGCAGGTAGCGCAGGTGTTCACCGCCGCCATGTTTGTGCGTTCCGCTTTCATGATTGTGGGGTTGATACGCTTCTACGGACTGCGCCTGCGTCAGGTACTGCGCTCTGTTACCGATGGTTGGGTTCCGGCAGCGGCGGCGTCGGCGGTCGCATTTGGCGCAACCCGCGCGGTTTCGCTTCCTGTCATCGCCGAGCTGGTGATAGCGGCGTTGCTACACATGAACCTGTATCTGCTGTTTTACGGATGGCTGAGGCATCGCAGTCCGCTGGTGTATTACACACGACGCCAGTGGAAAACGGTGTTTCCCGGCTACGCGGAGGAGTAGCCTCTTCGGTGCGCCACCGCACGGTGATAAACCTCTTCCGCCTGTTGAGCCAGCACTTCGTTGCTGAATCGGCTGGATGCCAGGTGCCGGGCGCCCTCCTCCATCTTACGCCTCAGCGGTTCATCTCGCAGCAAGCGCACGATGGCTGTCGCCAGGGCGTCGGGGTCGCGCGGCGGTACGACAAGACCGCTGACCCCATCCTCCACCATTTCGGGCAGGCTGCCGACGCTGGTGACTACCGCCGGTTTGCCGAAGGCGAGGGCAACGGATACCACTCCGCTCTGGGTGGCTTCGACATACGGCAGCACCACAAGACTTGCCTCAGTGAACAGCTGCGCTACCTCTTGAGAGGAAACAAAGCGATCGATGAGCACACATTGCGGGTCGCGCAGGATACGTTCGCGATAGTTGGGCAGGTCGTAACCCTGTCCGGCGATGACCAGCCTCGCCTGCGGGCATTCCGTTACGACTCGCTCCCATGCATCCAGCAGTACCCCCAGTCCTTTGTAGGCGTTGATTCTGCCGAAAAAGAGCACGGTGCCCGGCTTTTCGGCGTGCTCGGGGCGCTGCCACCGCAGGAAATAGTCGTAGACGCCCAGCGGAATGACGGTAACCCTTTCGTCGGTAAGTTCGGGATGTAAATCCAGCAGCTGTCGGCGCGTGTCCGAGCCCGGCACGATAATCCAGTCCGCCCTCCGGCGTAGCTCCTCCACCAGTGGACGACGCTGTTGATAGTACTTCATGAAGCCCAGCTCGCCCATGTGCGGTGCCGGGTCATGCACCGTTAAGACCAGCGGCACGCGCTGAAGGCGTATCAGCAACCAGTCCAGAAAAGGGTCGGCGACCTCCTGCAGATGTATCACATCGCAGCGGAAGCGCTTGACCCCCTGCCACACGCCCACTGCTCTTTGCCACCAGTAGAGAGGGTTTTTCAGCTTGATCGGCGTCTCACAACGGAGGGTAACGCCGGAGGCAATCAAATCGTCTCCGAGCGCACCCGCCTTTTGCATCGCCCCCTGCGTGGTGACCACGAACAGGCTATGCCGCTTCGTTAAGCTGTTGATGACGGGAATGGAGGCATCCAAAAACCAGTAAGCCCCGAAATAGATACGCATCGGGAAACGTCACCTGTCCTTCACTGCCCACGAGTAGGGTATCTCGCCGGAGTGAGGGTCGCGACGGTACTCGTCGGGGTCGGCATAGTCGTACATGCGGGTGGGGAAGTTCAGGATTCCCGCTCCTTCCAGCGAGAGCGCCATAAAGCCGTGCCACACCCTTTCTGGAATCTGCACCAGCAGGGGGCGTTCGGGCGTGAGGATGATTTCGTTGATCAAGCCGTGCGTGGGCGACCCCTCGCGCTCGTCATAGAGCACCACTTTCGCCCTGCCGTACACGCCGAAGAAATGGTCCTTTTGCTTCAGGTGCATGTGCCAGCCCTTCACGACGTGATAGTCCACATGGGTGATATACGCCTGCGCGAAGCCTTCGGGGAAGCACTCGCGGTAGATGGGGTCATCGCGGCGCAGTATCTCGCACAGGTTGCCCCGTTCGTCGTACAGACGATTGAGACGCTTCACGCGCAGGTCGTGGATGTAGCGAGTGGTCATGCTGGCGATATGCCCCAGAGACATCTCTTCCGACAGATACTGCGCGCGGTGTTTGGTGCACAGGTAAAGGCGCCCCTCTCCACCGGGCAGAGGTATCGGCTCGGTGGCAGGCTCAAAACAGCCCACTATCTGACACAGGTAGGGGTTGGTACCCCCAGCCGAACGGCTCATGGCTTTTATCCCCTTATCCGGGTGGCCAGGTCATTTGCCGGCCGCCTAACAGGTGGATATGCAGATGGAACACGCTCTGCCCGGCGTGCGGTCCCACATTTGCCACCAGTCGATAGCCGGTTTTGTCCACCTTCATCTCACGAGCGATGTGCGCGCCCACGCGAAGCAGTTTGCCCGCCAGCGCGTCGTGCTTCTCCTCCAGCGCCGCCACGTCGGCGACATGCTGTTTGGGGATAATCAGCACATGCACCGGCGCCTGCGGGTTCAGGTCCTTGAAGGCATAGACTTCCTCATCCTCGTACACGCAGGTAGACGGTACCTGCTTCTGTGCGATTCGGCAAAAGATGCAGTCGTCCATCCTCATGTCCTCCCGAAGAAGTGGTCACCAGCTCGCCCAGTGCACCCTCGTCGGTCAGCTCCAGCAGGCGCACCCACACCAGTTGCCCGGCAAGATGCGCGCCGCCGGCGAACTCGACGGGGATGTAGTTGTCGGTCAACCCTTTCATCAGCCCGCCTTTGCCCTGCTTGCCCTCCACCAGCACGCGCATCGTTCTGCCCAGCCGTGCGGCAACAAACCGCTCGCGGTGCTTCCGGCACAGCTCCGCCAGCTCGTGGCTGCGCCGCTCCTTTTCAGGTTCAGGCACCTGCCCTTCCATCCTTTCAGCCGGGGTGCCCGGACGTGGGCTGAAGCGGAAGATATGTGCCCGCGCGTACTGTACCGCCTCCACCACTTTGCAGGTCTCACCAAAGGCGGCTTCGTCCTCGCCCGGAAAGCCGACCATGATGTCGGTGGTGATGGCGAGGTCGGGTATCTTCGAGTATAGTTTTTCCGCCAGGCTCAGCACATCCTGCTGGCGGTAAGGACGGTTCATCGCTTGCAGGATGCGGTCATCGCCGCTTTGCAGGGGAATATGCAGATGTGGGCACACCTTGCGCTCACTGGCGCATACCTCGATGAGTCGGTCGGTGACCTGTGTGATCTCAATGGAGCTGATCCGGATGCGCTCCAGCCCTTCGATTCGTGCCATTCGCTGCAGTAATCCTGCCAGATCGGGGCCACCGCTGCCCGTCTCCCGCCCGTACGAGCCGATGAGCACGCCCGTCAGCACCACCTCTTTGAAGCCCTCGTCCACCAGTCGGCGTATCTCGTCCAGCACTTCGGTATACGGTCGGCTGAACATGCGCGGACGGGTATACGGGATGGAGCAGAAAGAACAGCATACGTTACAGCCGTCCTGAATCTTCACCACGGCGCGGGTGCGCTCATACGGGTTGCGCAGTACAGGCGGTGCGGGTTCACGCGACACCCGCTCGCGGACGTCGGGGAAGGCTTCCAGCACGTAATGCACGGTGCGCATCTTGTCGGTATTGGGAACCAGCAGGGTGGCCTCGGCAACGGTTTCCCCGCGCAAGATGGTGAACTGCGCGAAACATCCGGTGAGCACCACACGCGCTTCGGGGTTCTGACGAGCCACGCGGCGCACGATTTGCAGCGACTTCTTCTCCGCCAGCTGCGTGACCGAGCACGAGTTGACCACATACAGCTCCGCCGGCTCATCGAAACCCACCACGGCGAAGCCCTGCTCCTCGAAAGTATCGATAATGCGCTGTGTCTCGTACTGATTGACCTTACAGCCCAGCGTGGCAAAAGCAACGCGAACCATCGTTTTTTGTACCCTGCAACGTATTCCGCCTTAGTTTACCCGAACGCAGAGAGGTTGCGCAAATGGGGTTTAGTAGATGCGCCAAGAGATTGTTACCAGGTGCAGGACGATACATTACTACTCTACTGGTTGAAAAAAGCTGGCGTTCCTGATATCCAACAATACTGGAAACTATGCAAGGAGGAACGCCAGCAATGGAACTTTCCTACAACCAAGTGTATCACATGAACCCAAACGAAGCAAGAAAACAGATGGTGCACACCTACCTGCAAACAGGAAACATCAGCCACACCGCCAGGGTGTGGAACACCTCGCGACAGGTGGTGCGCAAGTGGGTGAGACGTTACCAGGAACAGGGTGACGATGGGCTTGCAGACCTGCCACGTCGCCCCCACACCTCACCCCGTCAGACCCCGGCAGAGGTGGAGCAGAAGGTGCTGGAGGCGAGAAAGCACACCGGCTTTGGCACTCGCCGGCTGGCATGGCACTTGTGGCGTGAGCAGGGGATAGCGTTGTCTGCACACACCATCCGCCACATCCTGCGTCGTCATGGGGTCACTACCCCGCGCAAGAAGAAGCGGCAGGTATTCTATCCGGCGCACT
>Ga0101941_1000424_pt1 | contig 75555 bp, 75 predicted proteins | sample DewCreD2012metaG_3_FD_75242 | JGI IMG/M metagenome (GOLD analysis project Ga0101941, IMG submission 75242) | Hot spring sediment bacterial and archeal communities from British Columbia, Canada, to study Microbial Dark Matter (Phase II) - Dewar... ... | reverse complement strand
CTCTTTACCAAAATACAACCTAAAAGTAGGGCGACTAATAAAAGAGCATAAGCCTAGGGTATTAATATGTGGTCATTCACACATACTCAAGGTACAACCTGATCCTGAAAACAAACTACTTTATATCAACCCGGGTGCGGCAGGAAACCATGGTTTTCATAGAATTAGAACTTTACTAAAAATGGATTTAGTGGCAGGTAAAATTGAGAATTTGCATATCATTGAGCTAGGCAAACGAGGTACCTTAAAATAAAAAAGAGCATTGCCATAAACTGGTAATGCTCTTTATATTATAGCAAAAGCTTGAAATTAAATAATATCCAATTTTAAATGGGCAAATTCAAATTATTCAGCTTTTAAAGCTCTTAAGTCATCTAATTCAATTTTTTTAATTACAGGCTTTTTGCTAAGAACCTTAATCTTCTGTGCTTTTTTTTCAGCTTTGGCTGAATTTCTTCTTGCCTTTCTTTTTAGAGTAGTTACTGCCATTATTGATAAGTTTTTTAATTTCCAAATGAAACCGCAAAGGTAGAATAATTATTTAAATAAACCTCTATTTTTATCTAAAAATTAAAATTTAGGCTTATCCTCTCTATCCTCATACAAAATATCGATAATTTTGCGGGAAATAAATTTAAGCTTTCTACTACTGGTATTATTGAGAATAATAATAGTGAAACGATCATTCATTATTCTGATAATGGCAGCTCTGGAACCTTTCCAAAATCCAAAATGATAGACTAAGTTATTTTCATTTGCAGGCATTCTCCAACCAAATCCATAATTTACTACCTTCCCATTGGCTAGTTGCCCCCTTGAAAATGCTTTGATCAACGTTTCCTTGCTAACTAATTTTTCAGAATACAATGCCTGATCCCATTTAAAAAGATCAATAGCGGAAGAATATATTCCTTTTTCGCCCAATAAACCATTCCGGATATCATCTTCAAAAGGCACATACGTATATTTATATTGATTATAAGCTTTAGCTCGAGTCGGACAAAAATTAAGATTAGAATAGTTATATACAAATGAATGATTCATGTTTAATGGCTTGAAGATTTTTTCTTCAATAAATTCTTTATACATCTTACCACTTACACGCTCTATAACCAGTGCCAGCAAAATATAACCAGTATTGCTATAAGAAAATCTACGCCCTGGGTGAAATTTTATACCGGGTTTAGCAGTCGACAACATATACAAAACATCATCATTTTCTGCAATTTTGCAGGTGTCCCAAACTCTCAAAAACTGAGGTATATATTCTGATATATCAGGCACACCTGAAGTATGATTTAAAAGATTTTCAATAGTTATTCCAGTGTAAGGCAGATCTGGCAAATATTTATTTACTAAATCTGTATACTCCAATTTACCTTCTTCTTCCAACATCATGATAGCTGTAGCAGTAAATTGTTTACTAACTGATGCTAAATGAAACGAAGTATTTATGTCTAAATCTTTGGAATTTATGTAATCGGCTTTACCTATAGCACTTTGGTATATTATTTTTCCTTTTACAGCTACCAGTACTGTTCCATTAAAGCGCTTTTGACTGGCAAGAGCTTTAAGTAATTCATCAATTTCAAAAGCTCTGGTGCTGTTTATTTCATTGTTACTAATAGTTAGATCAACAATAAATCTATCCTTTTTATTGACTGTAGTATCAACTGATATGGTTCCCGGTTTCTCCGATAGCTGATTAGTCTGTTCACAAGAAATAAAAATGAATACAAGAAATAAAAAAAAGAAATAAGAATACTTCATACAAACCATAACTCTTTTAGTAAATAACCTAATATGACAGATTAGTTTAACAATTTGAATAATTTGAATAATTTTTTTTAGTCTAAACAATAAAATATCATTTAATGTAAAAACATTAAGTAATTAAAGGTATATTAGTATCAATTATTTAGGTTGCATGTCTAAATATTCTTAATTAAATTTGAAGTCAACTTTTTGATATCAATGAATTTCAGATCAATCAAACATCACATTCTTATAGTTACAGGTTTATTCCTTTGCTTGCAGGCATCTGCACAGAGAAGGTTTGTAAATACAAGAGCTATAATGAGTCACGACAAGCTATCCATAACCGCTGGCTTGGGTTTAAGCTCCTATTATGGAGACTTATGTGACAAATATGAGTGTATGCAATTCAGACCAAATTTGGGTATTGGAGCAATGCTTAGACTCAAGGATAATTATGGTGTAAAAGCAGAGTTAAACTATTTCAGGTTATACTCTGATGATGTTTGGGAAAGAAGAAATCTGGATTTTAGATCAAACAATGTAGAACTATATGTGGCCGGCTATGTGCAATTAAATCCGTATATTAGATATGCCCACGCCAGAAAGCCTTGGAATTTATATGCATTTGGAGGTATAGGTATGTTGTATTTCAGACCTGAAGGATCTTTAAATGGTGAATGGTATGCTTTAAGGCAATATGAAACTGAAGGTGTAAAATACGGTGCATTTACCGGAATGATTCCTTTTGGGGCATCTTTCTCCTACCACCTAAAGACGCATTACACTATAATGCTTGAATTAGGATATCGTAAAACTTTTACAGACCGATTGGATGATGCAAGTTCAAAGGAATGGAGACTCTTAAACACATTTGATGACCCAACAGCTGCTGCAATATCTAATAAAACAGGCAAAGGTGATCAATATTGGCTAGAAACTTCTCAATACAGAGGCAATCCAACGAGAAAAGATGGTTACTTTATTTCACAGGTAAAAATAATTTACACATACAGTAATAAAGCTAGCCATTATAGACTTAGAAGAGCTCCACTCAGAAAGAGATTCTAATACATATTTAATAAAAACAAATAAAAAAAGAGAGCAAAATAAAATTGCTCTCTTTTTTTATTTATTAATCTATGTACTTCAATTTTTCCTCAAAAATTTCAATTGATTCTATTCTCCCAATAGCTCCATAAGTTTTTGTTCAAGCAAAGTACCTCTTAGATTCTTTGCTATTATATTGCCTTCTTTATCCAATAAATACGTACTAGGAATACCATTTACTCCATATAACCGGGCTACAGACGATTGCCATCCTTTTAAATCAGAAACATGATTGCTCCACTCTAGTTTATCTGCCTCTATTGCTTTTAACCATTTAGACTTATCATTGTCTAATGAAACACTAAATACGGTAAACCCTTTGTCTTTATATTTGTGATAAGCTCGAACAACATTTGGATTTTCCATTCTACACGGTCCGCACCAAGACGCCCAAAAATCAAGGAGTACAACCTTACCTTTTAAGGATGCAAGACTAAGTAATTCCCCATCCGGAGTGGTTAATTTAATATCAGGGGCTGCATCGCCTATAACTGGCGGTTCTTTTGGCATCGCATCCCATAAGTATTTCGCATACTTGCTATCTGGAAAATCTTTTATAAATTTCGCAGCCAAAATTCGGGCAAAGTCAATATCCGAGTTTACCAGATTTCTGATAATAGAAATATACAAAACCTCTTTGTTGCTGTTAAGAATAGTAGCCTTCTGCAAAATTTCTAAGGAAGCGTTTTTCCAACTTTCCAGATCCTGTGCAACATATTGCTGCATAAAAATCGCCACCTTGGTCGGTAACATATCCCCTTTTGTCAATTCGATATCTTCAAAATCTGATTTGTTAAAAAATGTCTCTCTATTTTTTCCATCAATAGAAAACATATTAATATACTTCGTCATAAATAAATCAGGGTGTTGATTTTTATACACCTGCAACTGCTTAGTTCGAGAAGTATTTGCCGAGTCTAATTTGCTTTGCAATACCGCTATTCCTTTCTCGTAGTTTTCAGGTTGATTAGAATATTTTTCTTTTAAATCTTTTGCTTTAGCGCTTAAAGAATTAAAAAAATCCTGATGAACTTGATTCAACTGGTTAAAATTCTTTAGAACATCATTTTCTACAGAGCCAGTATGTAAATAAGTTTCTTGTATAAGATTTAAGTCAACGACAAAATCCAAACTTTCTTTGGGAGAAAGAATAACATTTACTGACTTTTCTTCATTCAAGCCAAGTTTATAAAACCCTCGTGGAAAGTCTTTATTTAATGCATAGCTAATTTTACCATCTTTACTTTTAACTGAATCAATTTTACTTAATTCAGACCCAAAATATTCGTACAAATAAATCCATTGAGCTTGCGGTAAATTTTTAAAATGCGCGGTAACTATGCCTTGTTTTTTTCCGGCGTAGCTTTGGTATGCAATAAGAATCAATCCGCATAAAAAGGCGGTTTTCATATTTTTAAAACTGATAATCATTAAACTAAAATTTTATAAAACAGAAATTTGTGCAGCTCCAACTAATTCAAATTGATCGCCAAAAGTTTCAAAGATAGTAATATAATTTATGGTTTTGCAGCGCAACCACTACCTTTTGAAGCATGAAGGATTTCTCAAACCGGAAAAACTTTCTAAATCAATTTCTACCGCACCAACAAACATTTTAGCTTTGACCTTCAATGGCATTTTGTTCTCATCGTTGGAAAGCCAACATGTAATTGCATTTTTCCCATCAAACAAGGAGTTTTCAGGCATAATTGGAGTAAGCTTAATAGCTTTAATCTTTCCAAATTTAGTTTTTACATTATCGATCCCGTCGTATCGAACCGTAAAGTCATATATTTCATTTTCAAAAAACGCATCAACTTTAATTATAGAACCAACTTTGAGTTCGTTGTAATTAATGGTTCTTAAAAAGTAAAAGCCACTGATTATGTCTTGTATATTATTGGGAATAACATAGTCTTGATGATGAATTCCTTTTCTATGCTTTTCAACATGAGCTCTACCTTCTAAAGGAAAGAAATTTACATATTCTTTTAGTCTGTAATTATTTTCCTCGATATCACGATATGACCTTTGAGAAATTAACGAAGCTGTGTCCATATATGTACCCCAGGTATCTCTTATATGGACAACCATCTCAAAAGCACCTGTAGACTTACCAAAAACAGTAATTTTATTGCAGGTTCTGTTGTTTACTTTATATAAATCAGGATGAACTTCAAAAAAAGCCTCTCCAGCATTAATAAAACCATAATGCAATCGAAAACTCATTTTCTCACCACGGGAAAAGCTCACATTTTTTAAAATACGATACTCTTTTTCCGGTCCGGGAATAAATGAAAACAACGTAAATACGACTATAAATAAGGTTATTCTATTTAGCTTAGGTATTTTCATATTTGTGTCAAAACAAACCTTATACCAAGATCTACTTTAGCAATAAGCATTTGTTATATTATAGTGAAGGATATTTTTTTTTAAGATATGCAAAATACAATCCAAAATTGCCATTGAATTGGTTATTCAACTCATTTTCAAATATTGATTGGTCTTGTCTGTATTTTCTATAATCCAAAAAATAGGTATTATTTATTTTGTCCAAGCTGGCATAAAATTTAGGGTCATTCTTTTTATAATAAACCAGATAAGTTTTAAGATTTGAGATTATTTGGTTAAACATCTTTTGTTTTAATACTTCTTTTTCCGAATCCTTCATGCCAGCCGGAAAGGAATTATACAGACTATCCAGTTTATTGGCATAAGATAATACCAGTTTAGTATAATCATTCCATAACTCTTTCCTTTTATTATATTCAATATACTCCTTTGAATCTTTTCCAAACTTATAATCTAAGAAACGAAGTGCTCCCTTATCCCCTACAAAACTTGCAAGATTTTCATTGTATTGCACACTATCTTTAACATAAAGAGTTCCATGAGTTAATTCATGTATAATCAAATTGGCTAGCCCGCCAACCGGGCGTTTTAGCATATTACTCAAAATTGGGTCTTTAAACCAACCCAATGTAGACCAGCCTTCCACTTCGTCTATAGATGTTTCCCAACCTTCTTTATTAAGTTTATTTTCTTCTTCCAGCGCCATGCTTTTATCAAAGAATCCTTTGTAGGAAAAGCTTCCTAACACAGGAAAACTCCATTCTTTTGCTACTAATTGATACGGCAAAGAACCAGTAACAACCCAAAGTATTGGTTTATTTTCCTGATCATAATATGTGGTATAATTATCCGATTGGTTGATACCTAATGAATCAAATGCAAACTGCCTGATTGACTGCACGAGTAAAATGCAATTTTTAGTTTTTTCAGGTATTTGGGGATTTGTCAATATTTTTGAAATATCCTTAGAGTTTACTAGTATAGAAATTTGTCCATACCCTTGTCTTAGACCATAATAGATCAGCTTATGGTATATCAAAATCATGATAATGATTGCTAAGGTGAAAAGCTTAAGAAAAAAAATCAGCTTGTTTTTCATATCAAAAATCAGAACGCAAATATACTGCGTTCTGCTCCATTAATTTTGGTTTATCAATAAAACAAATGATGTAACTAATCACTTTTAAGTAGGTTCCAATTAAAAACAGTAAATAAAAATATTGTTTGGAAAATGCTGATGTAAAAACTATTTTCACTATAACTTTTCTACATAATCATGAATAAAAATTCAGAAAAATTAAAAGCACTTCAACTTACTATAGATAAGCTGGAAAAGACTTATGGCAAGGGTACCATCATGAAACTTAGTGATGATAAAATAGTAGACCTGCCAAGTATCTCAACCGGTTCTTTAGGATTGGACATTGCATTAGGTATCGGCGGTATCCCAAGAGGCCGAATAATAGAAATATACGGGCCGGAGTCTTCAGGTAAAACTACACTTTCTATGCATTGCATAGCAGAAGCACAGAAAGCCGGGGGTATGGCAGCATTTATAGATGCAGAACATGCTTTTGACAAATCATATGCAGAAAAACTGGGGATAGATACTGAAAATCTACTAATTTCTCAGCCCGACAATGGTGAACAGGCATTGGAGATTGCAGAACATCTTATTCGTTCCGGAGCTATTGATATAATTGTAATTGACTCAGTTGCTGCACTTGTACCAAAAAGCGAATTAGAAGGTGAAATGGGCGACAGCAAAATGGGACTTCAGGCAAGATTAATGTCTCAGGCACTTAGAAAACTAACCGGTGCAATTAATAAAACTGGTTGTTCCTGTATATTCATAAACCAATTGAGAGAAAAGATCGGAGTTATGTTCGGAAACCCTGAAACTACAACCGGTGGTAACGCTTTAAAGTTTTATGCTTCTGTGAGACTAGATATAAGAAGAGTAGGTCAAATCAAAGAAGGTGCAGATAATATTCTGGGCAACAGAACCAAGGTAAAAGTTGTGAAAAACAAAGTTGCACCTCCATTTAAAGTTGTGGAATTTGACATCATGTATGGTGAAGGAATTTCAAAAATTGGTGAAATTCTTGACCTTGGCGTGGAGCTAAATATTGTCCAAAAATCAGGTTCTTGGTTTTCCTATGATGGCAATAAATTAGGTCAGGGACGCGATGCCGTAAAAGAGATTCTGGCTGACAATCCTGAACTATCTGACGATATCGAAGCAAAAATACGTGCTAAAATAAACGGTGTTGAACTTCCTGCATCAGAAGTTAAAGAAGCACCTTCTAAAAAGAAAGCTGAAGTAGAGTCAGAATAATTGAAAGATAATTTTGAGACAAAAAAAAATCCCAACTTAGAAGTCGGGATTTTTTTTTGTCCTAATAAAGTATCTGAAATTTATTTTGCGAAACTTACCGCCCGCATTTCTCTGATTACGGTTACCTTAATCTGACCAGGATACTGCATATCTTCTTCAATTTTTTTAGATATTTCAAAAGAAAGTAATCCTGCCTTTTCATCATTTACACTATCAGCGTCTACTAATACTCTCAGCTCCCTACCTGCCTGAATAGCATAACATTTATTTACACCATCAAATGACAATGCCAATTCTTCCAGTTCCTTTAATCGTCTGATATACGATTCCATCACTTCCCTTCTTGCACCCGGACGAGCTCCGGAAATAGCATCACAAATTTGTACTATCGGTGCTATAAGCGTTGTCATTTCTATTTCGTCGTGGTGAGCACCAATGGCATTACAAACTTCAGCATTCTCCTTATATTTCTTAGCCATTTCCATACCCAGAATAGCATGTGGCAACTCTGGTTCTTCGGTTGAAACTTTTCCAATATCGTGAAGCAATGCTGCTCTTTTTGCAAGCTTAGCATTTAGCCCTAATTCTGCAGCCATAGTTGCTGCAAGTTTAGCAACCTCTCTGGAATGTTGAAGCAAGTTTTGGCCATATGAAGATCTGAATCTCATTCTGCCGACCATGCGAATAAGTTCCGGGTGCAAACCATGAATGCCTAAATCTATAGCTGTTTTTTCACCAATTTCGATTATCTCTTCTTCCAGATTTTTGAAAGTTTTGGCAACCACCTCTTCAATTCTTGCAGGGTGTATACGACCATCCTGGACCAAACGATGCAAAGACAATCGTGCTACTTCTCTTCTAACCGGGTCGAAACCGGAAATAATAATTGCTTCAGGAGTGTCATCTACAATTATCTCAACTCCGGTAGCTGCTTCCAATGCACGAATATTTCTACCTTCTCGGCCAATGATTTTGCCTTTTATATCGTCACTTTCAATATTAAATATTGAAACACAGTTTTCAATAGCATGTTCAGTAGCAGTACGTTGCAAGGTTTCTAGAACAACTTTTCTGGATTCTTTATTGGCAGTTAGCTTAGCCTGCTCAACAATATCTTTAATCATGGAGGAAGCTTTGGATTTTGCTTCTTCTTGAAGGGCTTCAACAATTTGAGCTTTTGCCTCTTCTGCTGAAAGATTGGCTATTTTTTCAAGTTTGGCAACCTGACTTGCCTTGAGCTTTTCTAGCTCTTCTTTCTTTTTGTTAACAATTTCTAATTGTGCTGTTAAATTTTCTTTTTGACTTTCAAGCTCTGCTTCTTTTCTACTATTTTGCTCTAATAATTTAGATGCAGCCAATTCTCTTTGTTTTACTTTTTGCTCATTCTGAATAATCAGATTTTTCTTTTTATTGGAATCTTCTTCAAATTCAACTTTAAGTTTTAAATACTTTTCTTTGGCCTCCAGAATCCGGTCTTTTTTAACGGATTCGGCTTTAAGTTCTGCTTCAGTTAGAATTAGCTTGGCTTTTTCTCTTGCTTCTGCTTCAAGTTTTGAATTTACTTTTTGAAACAATTGTCTGCCTATTAAAGCGCCTAAGCCTAGGGAAATAATGGCAGAAAGTATAATGTACATTGGGTCACCCATCTTTTAAATAATATTAAGTATTTACTTTACGCAGACGGGGAAATACACAGTATGTATAGCGGCCAAGAAGGAATTATTCTTTCAAAAATGCTGCAGACAGAAGACTTTCCAAATGGTCTAACTTTCCTGAAACAGAGCTACTTAAATTTGTATCGTTCTTCTCTAGTTTCATTTTTTCAACCAGGCAATCAAATGCCACCATTGCTAAAAGATCCTGTTTATCGTCGATTCCAAACTGGTCTCTAAAAAATTTAAATTTCTCATTGAGCAATTTGCCAGCCAGTCGTAAACCTTCTTCTTCAGAAGGAGAAACCCGCATTGGGTATTCCCGATCTATTATTTTAATTTTTATTGAAAGTTCTCCCATTGTGGAAGATAATCTTATTCACTTAAATGTGCTATACATCTGTCAATTTCCCTGATGTATTCATTAATCATTAATTTTAATTCTGAATGACTGGATGAACCATCTGCTATTGACGTTACAATTTTAGTAATTTTATCTTGATTTTGAAAGTTTCTAATCTCTTCCTGTTGAGACTCAATTTTACTTTCTAGATCTTTCTTTTCTGCTTTTAAAGAAAAAAGTTCTTTTTTTAGTTGATTATGCTCTTCAACAAGCTTTGTTGCCAGACTTTCAATGTATTCTAATTTCTGATCAAAACTTTTTGATTGCATAATCTATCTAAAATTTATTTTCTGATTATTGCGCCTAGTTCTTTCTCAAAAAGTGCTACCAACTTATCCATAGTCTGATCAATTAATATATCGGTAAGTGTTTTGTCTTTATCCTGCAGCATAAAACTAATAGAATAGGACTTTTTACCCTCTCCAATATGTGGCCCTTCATATACATCAAATGTATTCATTGACTTGAGCAATTTTCGTTCTTTGCTTTCTGCCAATACCCGAATCTGATCAAAGGTAATATTTTTGTCAAGTACAAGAGACAAATCCCTTCTCACTTCAGGAAATTTAGAAACTTCCTCAAACTTAACTACTGATTTATATTTTTTAATCAGAAACTCTATATTAAACTCTGCATACCATACCGCCTGTTTAATATCTACTGTTTTGGCCAGCTTTTCTTTAATCAATCCAAAATTTACAATTTCGGTTCCACGAAGTTTATAGGTTAATCCATACTTCAGTTCTTCCTTGTTAGCCAATTCGGAAGAGTCAGGAAGCATGTTTATTTTTTCCAGTATACGATGTACGACCGATTTTAAATCGTAAAAATCAGTGGACTGCGATTTTTCATTCCAGGTTTCATGAGATTTATTACCAGCTATAAATAACACCAATTTATCACTTTCCTTATACCCCTCTTCGGTTTTAGTATATATTTTACCAAATTCAAAAAGTCCTAAATCCTTTTGTTTGCGATTAAGGTTATAGTTAATTACTTCCAACCCGGAAAACAAGAGACTTTGCCTCATAACGCCAAGATCTTCGCTCAATTTGTTCAATATCACAACATCGGAATCCTGAATTTTCAAAAGGTTTGAATATTCGGGCTTAGTAAGCGAATTGGTAAGAATCTCACTAAAACCAATTGAAGCAAGCAATTGTCCAATCTTGGATTTGATTTTATCCGGATCATTGGCAGGAAAATCTGCCAAAAAGTCTGTACTTATTTTTTCTGGTATTTCTATATTATCGTACCCATAAATACGTATGATCTCCTCAATTATATCCGCTTCCCGTTTTACATCAATTCGATAAGCTGGTATTTCCAGTTCCAATAGGTCTGATTCACTTGGTAGAACCTTGATATCCAGATTTTTCAGAATTGAAAGTATAGTTTCAGCAGATATTTCTTTACCAATTAATTTATTAATACGAGAATAAGAAGTTGTAACTTTTGCCAATTCTACCTTATTCGGATAAATATCGAACACTTCGGAGTTAATTTCGCCACCTGCCAACTCTAATACCATTGAAACCGCTTTGGCTAAGGCATAAGGAGGCATATTCGGATCAGTACCTCTTTCAAAACGGAAAGAAGAATCTGTCTTGATACCATGAACAGTACTTGATTTTCTTACTGCATCGGGAGAGAAACATGCACTTTCCAGAAAGATGCCTTTGGTAGTATTTGATACACCCGAATCTTTGCCCCCAAAAACACCTGCAAGACACATAGCTTCGTTGGTATTGGCAATTACAAGATCTGTATTTACTAATTTCCTGTTTACACCATCCAGCGTTGTAAATGGGCTATTTTGTTCGGCATTACGAACGATAATTTTATTGCCAATTACTTTATCAAGATCAAAGGCATGTAAAGGCTGACCAAGGTCGTGAAGTATGTAATTGGTTATGTCTACAACATTATTGATTGGTGAAAGTCCAATTGCAAGCAAACGATTTTTCAACCATTCTGGAGATTCTGAAATTGTAATACCAGAGATAACAACTCCGCAATAACGAATACACGCCTGAGGATTTTGAACTTCTACCTTGAAATCCCCATTGGCAGACGTGGATTGTATAGCAAAATCTTTTAATACAACAGGAGAATTAATTAAGGCTTTCAAATCTCTGGCTACACCAAAATGGGAAGCTGCATCACCTCGATTTGGGGTGAGGCCAATTTCCAGAACATAATCTGATGCTAGTGAAAAGTATTCAGCTGCCGGAGTACCATTTGGTAATTGGGTATCCAGTACCAAAATTCCGTCGTGACTATTTCCAAGTCCTAATTCATCTTCGGCGCAGATCATACCTTCTGAAACTTCGCCTCTGATTTTTGATTTTTTGATTTTGAAAGGTTCCTGTCCCTTAGGATACATGGTAGCACCAGTAGTAGCGACTATTACCTTTTGACCTGCGGCTACATTGGGTGCACCACAAACTATAGGCACTATTTGTCCACCACCTATATCTACAGTGGTTTTGCTCAATTTATCAGCATCAGGGTGTTTTTCACATGTTAAGACCTCTCCTATTACTATTCCGCTCAAACCTCCTTCAACCAAATCATGTTGTTCTACCGCCTCTACTTCTAAACCTGATCCGGTTAGTAAAGCTGCTACCTCTTCAGGACTTTGATTAAATTCTATAAAATCTTTTAACCAGGAATATGATATTTTCATTCGTATAAATTCTTTCTCAATTGGCAAATATGTTGGTCAAACAAAAAGCTGTCAATGACCATGTACAAAGTTAATGGAAATAAAGCCCCAATTACAATTTTAGAATTGGCAAAGTGTTATTCTCTGTAGATTTTTTCGCCGGCTTTAATTTCTGTGTCTATAAAATTTTCTTTTGGGGGTAAAGGGCAGCTGTATCGATAATTATAAACACAATATGGATTGTAAGCCAAATTAAAATCAAGTGTAACTATATCCTGATCATTTATTTTAACATCTAAATACCTTCCACCAGCATAAGTCTCTCTTCCGGCGGTCTGATCTGAGAAAGGCAAGAACCAGTGTTTGTTACTTTCATTGTCCAGATTTTTCAATAAAACTACTTTATGCTCACGTTTATTAAGTTCAAATATAGCCCAGGCATATTTTAGGTACGTGGTGGCTCCACCATCACTTCGCATAATGGTGATTTGAACAGAATCCTTAATGGGTTTTAATTTGGCTTTTACTTTATATTTCAGATCCGGAAAAAAATAACTCAATCCATCAAAGTTTTCTTTATTCTCCATCGGCGAATCGCTATTTACCTTAAAGGACAAATCTTTTTCCTGACGATAATCAGCAATTTGTTCAAAGTAGTCATCCAGGGCAACGTTTTGATCGTCACCCCAGTAGTATATTGAAAAAATAACAGTCAATACTACCAACAGAGCTACCCAGGCAAGATAGGTGTAAGGTGAAATTTTCTTAAAATCAAATGGTTCCTTCATCCGCAAAGCTATAGTAGCCGTTATTTGTAAAAATTAAATGATCCAGAACAGGTATCTCTAACAAGCTGCCGGCAGATTTTACTTTTCGAGTAAGTGCAATATCTGCTTCACTGGGTTTGAGATTGCCCGAAGGATGATTGTGCACTAATATAATAGCTGAAGCCAGATTTTCAAGGGCTGATTTAAAAATCAATTTCGGGTCGGCAACGGTACCTGAAACACCTCCCTGACTCACCATAACTTTTTTGAGAACCATATTGGCCCTGTTTAGCATTATTACCCAAAACTGTTCATGATTTAGATCGACCAGATATTGGTACATGATATCATATACAATTTGGGAGGATGTGATGATGTCTTTTTTGACTGAAACAGTTTCCTTACGCCTTCTACCTAATTCTAAAGCACTTATAATAGAAATAGCTTTTGCTTCACCAACTCCTTTGATTTTTTGGAGGTCGTGAACGGTAAGCTTGGCAAGTTCGTTTAAATCGTTATTTACCTGGCGCAATATCAACTTGGCAACTTCAACAGCTGTAAGAGAAACAGTACCGGAGCGCAGCAATATGCCTATAAGCTCTGCATCGGAAAGTGTGCTTTTGCCTTTAAGCATGAGTTTTTCACGAGGGCGATCCTCTTCTGCCCATTGAGAGATCTTCAATGAGGTGTTATATCCTTGATCCATAGTTAAAAAAATCTGATGGATCAAAAATAAAAAAAGGTCTCATGCAAAGCACAAGACCTAAAGAATATTTTTGAAAAAAGAAACTACAGAGCGTTCACTAATAATGTCAACTGCGACTTTCTGTGCGCTGCATTATTTTTATGAATGATGTTTTTCTTTGCCAATTTATCTATCATACCTGTTACTTGTTTCAATAGCTCTTCTGCTACTACTTTATCAGTAGTCTCTTTCAACCTCTTGATATAAGTTCTGGTAGTTTTAGCCTGATACTTATTTCTCAGATACTTAGCTTTATTAGCTCTAATTCTTTTGATTGCTGATTTATGATTAGCCATAGATTTTTATTTCTTCTTCTATTTCACAAAGGATTGCAAAAGTAACTTTTATTTTCAAAATAAACAAATACTACTACAGTATTATTTAAATACTTTTCTCAATTTTACTAAACAACAGTATCTTAACACTTATTTTCATGCATTTTTTTCTTTCCGCATCGATCAGTTTTTGCTTATACTTTGGCATATATTGGGGTTTTTTTGCTCATAAAACAATTAATCAAATGGCGATTTATACCCTGCCGCCGGAATTAGTTGTTTTCTACAAATCACATTTGCACTTTATACGAGAAGAGTCTGTAAGTCCGGACAAAAGAAAGTTTACCTCAACCGAAGAAGCACCACGTCATTATATAGATTTGGACCTGTATAATAGCCTGCCACCCCAAAATTGGTTTAGAGCTAAAGAACTATACACGGAAGACACATTGACAGATCGGGGTATTTTGCCATGGCATCTGATGCGGGTAAAGATAAATCTAACTAAAGCAATGGAAGCAAAAGATCTGGCAAAAATTCTTCGACTTTCTGCCGATGCAGGCCATTATATTGGCGATGCTCATGTGCCATTACATACCACCAGTAATTATAACGGACAAAAAACCAATCAGCACGGTATACATGGCTTATGGGAGTCCCGATTGCCTGAATTATTTCATTCAGAATATCAACTTTATACCGGTCAGGCAAGGTATATTGACCATATGGAAGACCAGATTTGGAAAATCATATTACATTCCAATTCGTTGGTCGATTCGGTTTTGATATTAGAAAAAGAGCTTAGTCTGCAAATGCCTAAAGACCAAAAATATAGCTTTGAAGATCGCAATGGTAAAACCATAAAAGTTTATTCGAGGGCTTTTTCAAAAGCCTATGATAAGGCATTAAATGGCATGGTAGAAAGGCAAATGAAGCAGTCGATATATATAACAGGATGTTTTTGGTATACCTGTTGGGTTGATGCCGGCAAACCTGATCTATCCACTCTAAAAGCTAAAACAAAATCTAAAAATAGAAATCACGTTACCATTATCGAACATGACTGTCTCCACTAAATAGGAATAGTTTTTGTATAAATCCGCAAAAAATAACAAAATGAAGAAGAACATAAACACAGTACTCATTGGGTTGATAGCTGGATTTTCGGGATCTTTTTTATTTAACCAACTCAATCCTAATCAACACAAGATTTTCATTAACAAGGAGTCTCCAACCCCAATTCACCAGGTTGATTCCCGTCAATCGCAAGTACTAAATCAGGATTTCAGTATTGCCTCGGAGCTAAGCACACAATCGGTAGTTTATATAAAAACCACAGTAGGTAGTCAGCAGGATCAATATAATTGGTTTGACTATTACTTTCATGGCAAAGGTGGTCATAGTATCGGTAGTGGATCAGGTGTTATATATAGTCGGGATGGATATATTATAACCAACAACCATGTAATTGAAAACGCATCAAATATAGAAGTGATTCATGGTAAACACTCATACCAGGCTAAAATTGTTGGAGTAGATCCTTCTACAGATCTGGCTATTTTGAAAGTTGAAGCAAACGACCTTCCTGCTGTAAAAATTGGGAATTCCAGTAAACTAAAGATTGGAGAGTGGGTACTGGCAGTTGGGAACCCATTTAATTTAAACACAACGGTTACTGCAGGAATAGTAAGTGCAAAAGCCAGAAGCATTAATATTGTAAACAGCCAGTTCCCGATTGAGTCATTTATTCAAACCGATGCAGCTATAAACCCCGGAAATAGTGGCGGTGCATTGGTAAACCTGCAAGGTGAATTGGTGGGTATAAATACGGCTATACTATCCAAAACCGGTTCTTACGCTGGATATGGGTTTGCAGTACCGGCTGATATAGTTGTAAAAATCACCAATGACCTAATAAAATTTGGAGAGGTTCAAAAAGCATTTTTGGGAGCATCTGTTTCGGAAATCAACTCTGAAATAGCCAAAAAATACAGCCTAAGCACCATTAATGGTGTACTGGTAGCCAATATTCTACCGGAAGGTGCAGCTGAGCAATCCGGTTTAAGTACCGGCGATGTGATTCTAAAAATCAACAACTTGCCAGTGGATAGTAAAAGTCACTTTGATGAAGCTATCAGCTACCAAAGTCCTGGAGACAAGGTAAACATTATATTTATGCGAGGAGGACAGGTAAAAGAAACAACAGCGAAACTTACCAATAGAGAAGGTACAACAGAGTTTCTGAAACGCGAAATTTACACATCCAAGACACTGGGAGCCGATTTTGAAAAGGTCTCAAAAGTTGAGAAGAATAAAATTGGTATTGACAATGGTGTGCGAATTATAAAAGTTACAGGAGGTTTTTTTAGAAGATTGGGAATAGAAGAAGGTTTTATAGTGACCCATATAAACAGAAAACCCATAAATTCGGCAGAAGAAATAGTGGATATCGTTGAAAACACGCGTGGCAGAGTAATCATTGAAGGGGTAAACTCGGCAGGTACAAAGGGGTATTACTCCTACTATTACTAAGTATTAAACCAATTAACATTAAACAAAAGAGCCATTGAAAAATTCAATGGCTCTTTTGTTTTATGATTTCTAAAAAATCTTAGAAGTTTTTCATCTTGATCTTTTTGATTAATTCCTGCATTTGGGCATTGAACTTACGGTCAGTATCCATTTGATCATTTACTGAAGTAAGTGCGTGAATAACAGTACTATGATCCCGGTTCCCAAAATGATATCCTATTGACTTTAGGGATAGATTGGTATAATTTTTTGCAAAATACATAGCTACCTGTCTGGCAACCACTATTTCTCGTTTTCTGGTTTTATCCTTCATTGCTTCAACGGTAACATCGAAGTTTTCTGCAACGAATTTCTGAATAAAATCTATACCAACTTCACATTGAATATCCTGAACGATGGATTTAAGTGTTTGCTTAGCAAGTTCCAGATCAATCGCTTTCTGATTAAGAGATGCCTGAGCAATTAGAGAAATTACAACACCATGAAGTTCTCTTACATTTGTATCTACGCTATATGCCAGATATTCTACAACATCGTTTGCAATTTCAATACCTTCAGTTTCAAGTTTCTTTTGGATAATTGCCATTCTTGTTTCAAAATCAGGCAATTGAATATCGGCAGTAAGCCCCCACTTAAATCTTGAGAGTAAACGTTCCTGCATACCTTTCAAATCCTTCGGAGCACAATCACTTGTCATTACAATCTGTTTGCCTGATTGGTGCAAATGGTTGAAAATCTGAAAGAAAATCTCCTGAGTTTTCTCTTTTCCGGCAAAGAATTGAACATCATCCAGTATTAAAACATCAACCATAGCATAGAAGCTATTAAACTCCTGAATATTGTTGTTCTTTAAAGCCTCTATATATTGGTTAGAGAACTTTTCGGAAGGAACAAAAAGCACTACTTTATCCGGATGATTGGCTTTAATTTGATTACCAATAGCTTGAGCTAAATGTGATTTTCCATAGCCAAAACCTCCATAAACCATAAGGGGGTTAAATGAGGTAATACCTGGTTTGTTAGCAACTGCTAAACCTGCAGAACGAGCAAGTCTGTTACAATCACCTTCTATAAAGTTGTCAAATGAATAAATGGAGTTTAATTGAGAATTAAAGGTTTCGCGATCTAAAGGCTTATTCTCAAAAGGGTTTTTAATTTCGGTTCTGGAAATGGGGTTTTTAGTACTTGTCAGGTTACGGCTACCAGTGTTGGCTCCGATCGAATATGGCTTGGAAGGCTGTTCTTCCTGTACTAAATGTATAGCATACTCAAGTCGACCTTTGGCGCCTAATTCAGCATCTATAGCCTTTCTTAATACATGAACATAATGCTCCTCCAACCACTCATAAAAGAACTGACTTGGAACCTGTATAGTGAGTACGTCATTATTTAACATAACAGGCACTATAGGTTCAAACCATGTCTTGAATGCCTGATCTCCCACATTCTCGCGAACAATGCGGAGACAGTTATTCCATACCGTTTTACAGTCTCTTACAATAAACATAATTTGGTGGTTAGTAAAAAAGTTTGTCCTCTTATTTTTGAGGGGGAAACAAATTTGTCAAAAAAATATATTTAAAAAAAATGGCCAAAAGTCTTGGGTTTTCTACAACCCCCAAAAACTCTTCGAATCAAGATATCCACAATTTGTAAATTCTTTAAAAAATCAAATCATTTCTTCCAAAAACACCAATATTACCAATTGATCAAAATTGCACAGATTAGACAAATGATGTAATTTTTTCGCCTAATAATTGTTAATAAAATTGTGGATAACTTAAAACACACACAACACCCTACAACACCAAAACATTCCATATAGTCCGTAAATATTGAAAAAAACTAATTTTCCCGATTGATTTTAAGAATATACTTAACTTTTACTACAACAACCTTTAAACGAGAATCATCTACGAGGCAGGCAAAAGTAAATAAATTGAAAATCAGATTGTTATACAATGATTTCAGATTTTTAATTAAAAAATAACAATAAAATTCAATAAATAATACATATGTAAGCAATAGCGGATTAAAACATAAAAACACTACAGAAAAAATAGTAAAAACTTAACAATTAGATATTTAATAAAACTAAATAGAAATTAAAACCAATACATCAATCAAAAAAACTATGCATAAAACATTAAAACAAATAAAAAACGCACAAATGCCTATCAAATATTACATAAAAAAGCTCAAATACAACACATACTATGCAACCTTTTGATATAGCACCTTTGTAAATAAAAAAGGGCCATAAAGGCCCTTTAAACAAACGATTAGCTAAACTATAACCAATTTATGACTATTTAATTAATTCTACTTCTCCAAATATCCCTGCATCAATCCAGCCTTGATTTTTATCTTCCCCTTCAACCAATATTGAACCTATAAAATTTTCACGCATATTATTGCCATCATTATCATTGTAAGAAACTGCATATCCCATTTTTTTGCCTGCTTTGAGCGCTAATGGTTTGTTGTCCTTTTTAGCATCTGAAAAGGTATCAGGATATACTCGCATGGCAACCTCCCAGGTGTATAGATTCCCATTTTTGGTTCTCTTTACAATCATATGATCTTTATAGTTGATGGGTTTCTTTTCAGGCCCAATATCAATTATATCATAATCAAGGGTAATATGATAAGCAAAGGCATTATGTGTAAACTGATGATTACCTTTTGAACGATCTTCATCAATAAACAATTCCAGGCAATCGTCTTCCCACCAATTTGTAAATGGATCTGGTTCCTGATCAGACAAGCTATCGTCTGTTATTTCAACCAGAAAATAAAGATAGTTTTTATCCCAGGCCATCTTGTATCTACCCTGAAAATCTTCCGGTGTTGGCTCATCACCCAACCATACATATTCAATAGTTTTCCAGGGAGATTTACTCCAACTTTTTTCTGTACCTAAACCATCGATAATAATGGTTTCAGATACCATTGGAGCTTTGTAGTTTCCGTCGGAATTGGATGATGGAGTCTGACAATACGTCAAACATGGAAGCATACATAAAACAATACTTGCCAGAGACCTAAATTGCATAATTATTTTTTAGACAGTTGTTCAATCAAATCCTGAGTAATACCTGATGAGGAGAAACCACCATCATGCATCAGATTCTGCATAGTTACTTTTTTGGTAAAGTCAGAGAACAAGCTAATGCAATATGCTGCACAATCTTCAGCAGAGGCATTGCCAAGTGGAGACATTTTTTCTGCAAAGTCCATAAACACATCAAAACCAGTAATACCTTTACCGGCAGTGGTAACAGTAGGACTCTGGGAAATGGTATTTACACGTACTTTTTTGGATTTGGCAAAGCGGTAACCATAACTTCTGGCAATAGATTCTAACGTTGCTTTAGCTTCAGCCATGTCAGAATAATGAGGGAATACGCGTTGAGCTGCTATATAGGTAAGAGCTACGATTGAACCCCACTCATTCATCGCATCTTTTTTCTCAGCTACCTGCATTACTTTATGAAAAGATAGTGCAGAAATATCCAATGTTTTCAGGTACCACTCATAGTTAAGGTCACCATATTCTCTACCTTTTCTAACATTTGGGCTCATACCAATGGCATGTAGTACAAAGTCAATTTTGCCACCCATAGCTTCCATAGACTTATCAAACAAACTTTCCAGATCTTCTACAGAAGTAGCATCAGCAGGTATAACCACTGAACCACACTGCTCTGCTAATTTATTGATTTCGCCCATACGCATAGCGATTGGAGCATTAGTTAACGTAAATTCTGCGCCTTCTTCTTTTGCTTGAAGTGCGACTTTCCATGCTATTGAATTTTCGTCCAAAGCGCCGAAAATTATACCTTTCTTTCCTTTAAGAAGATTATATGCCATTGTTTTTTATATTATTTTTTTCAACAAAAGAAGCCAAAAATACTCCTTTTTACTTTATTCCAAAACTTTAGTTTTTTGAGGCCTTCAACGCCTGCTCTATATCGCTGATCAAATCGTCAATATGCTCAAGACCTACAGAGACTCTAATTAAGCCTGGCAAAATACCAACAGAAGCTCTGTCTTCTTCTGAAAGTCTTGAATGCGTAGTAGAAGCCGGATGAGTAATTATTGATCTGGTATCGCCCAGATTGGCACTATGCGAAATGAGATTTACGGAATTGATCAACTTGCGACCTCTTTCCAAACCACCCTTTACATAAAATGTAACTATGGCACCACCGGCCTTCATTTGCTTTTTGGCTAATTCTAATTGAGGAAACGAAGCCAAAAAGGGATACTTTACCAATTCTATCTCGCTGTGATTTTCCAGATATTGAGCCAATTTTAGCGCATTTTCGCAGTGGCGGTCCATTCTGACAGCCAAAGTCTCTAAACTCTTGGAAAAAATCCAGGCATTAAATGGAGACAAAGCTGGACCAGTGTGACGGCTAAAGAAACGCACTTCTTTGATCAGATCTTTAGTTCCCAAAACTATACCACCAAGTGCCCTTCCTTGTCCGTCAATAAATTTGGTAGCCGAGTGTGTTACTATATCAGCTCCAAATTTAATAGGTTGTTGCAGATATGGTGAAGCAAAGCAATTGTCTACATTCAATAGTGCATTTTTCTTTTTGCATAATTTAGACAACCACTCAAGATCGATAAGATCAAGTGTTGGATTTGATGGTGTTTCTATCAAACACATTTTGGTATTTTCCTGAAACAAGCCTTCCCAGGTTTCAGGTTTTGCTATATCGGCAAATGAATAACTAATACCCCATTTTGGCAGAATCTGAGTAACTATGGAAATAGTAGAACCAAATACCGATTTACAAACCACCATATGATCACCGGCTTTAAGAAATGCTGCAATACTGCAGAATACTGCAGACATACCCGAAGCAGTAGCAAATCCATCCTCGGCACCTTCCAGTGCACACATTTTATCAATAAACTCAGACGTATTTGGGTTGGAAAACCTGGTATATATATTACCAGGCTCTTCATCAGCAAACATTGCTCTGGCCTGTTCTGCATCTTCAAACACAAAGCTTGAAGTCATATATAATGGTGTAGTATGCTCTCTGTTATAGGTTTTTTTACCCTGAAGCCTAATGGCCTTGGTTTCGAAATTTTGATAGTTTTCCATAATTATCCTAAAATCTTTATACTACTGGTTATAACAGCTGTTTTTTCTAATGTTTTGGCTACTGAACAATATTTTTCCATAGACAAAGCAACGGCACGTTCAGCTTTATTCTGATCGATCGGACCTGTAAAAATAAAATTCACATGTATTTTAGTAAACAATGATGGGATAGCATCTTTCTCACGTTCTGCATCAATTTCAATATTTAGTCCCTGAACTGTTATTTTTTGCTTAGTCAGAATACTAATAACATCAATGGCGCTGCAACCACCAAGACCCATAATGAGCATTTCCATTGGTCTTGCTCCTTTATTCTGACCACCAATAGCCGGCGAAGCATCCATATGTACTTCATTGTTTTGCTCGTTTTTTGCAACAAAATGAAAACTGCTGCCTTCCTGCTGTAATTTTATATGCATTTCTTTATATCTATTAACTTTTTGTCCTTACTAAACAGATTTTAACAACTTTGACAAGCCGAATTTAATATCAAATTATACATCAAATTTAAATCAAATAAATTATCTGACAAATCTCGACAGAATATTATTTTGTATTTTGACTAAAATTTAAAAATTATCAAAATATTATTTTGAAAATTGCTTTAAGAGAGAAATTATTTTATTTTTGTTATACGTTTCCTGTATTAAAAAGCACTGTATTCATAAACCTTTCGGTTCGATACAACAACATATTCGGGCAACAATAAAAAACCAAGTAAAGAACAAATCATAGAGTTTTGAATCAAATCAAACCTCACTACCAGTTGAAAATCTGAATTTTAACATTCTTATGAGTCATAACGCAAGCAACCAACTCGAACTTTCCGACAAGATATCCAAAGAAGCTCAAAACGATATAATAGAGCTTCAAAGCAAAATTGGATCATACCGTTTAGGACTAATCGACGATGAAAAATTCAGAGGATATCGTCTTGCCAGAGGAGTGTATGGTCAGCGCCAGGAAGGTGTACAAATGGTAAGGATAAAACTTCCGTTTGGGAAAGTAACACCGGACCAATTGGTAAGAATAGCAGATATTTCTGATGAATTTGCGTCAAGCAATTTGCATTTAACGACCCGTCAGGATATCCAGATACATTACGTAAAACTGGAAAACACGCCTAAAGTATGGGCTAAATTGGAAGAACTTGGAGTTACTACCCGCGAAGCATGCGGTAACACGGTTAGAAATATGACCGGTTCTGCCAATGCAGGAATTGATCCAAAAGAACCATTTGATGTAAGCCCATATGTTTACGAACATTTCCGTTACTTTCTGCGCAACCCAATTTGCCAGGAAATGGGTAGAAAAATTAAAATTTCATTTTCATCCAGTGATGAAGATACAGCATTTGCCTTTATACACGACCTTGGATTTATTCCAAAAGTAAAAACTGAAAATGGCAAAGAAATAAGAGGTTTTAAAGTACTTGTAGCAGGTGGCTTGGGTGCACAGGAGTTTCATGCTCATTTGGCTTATGAATTTCTTGCAGAAGATCAGATAATTCCTTTCACAGAAGCTGTATTGAGAGTTTTTGACCGCTATGGCGAAAGAACAAGAAGAAATAAAGCCAGAATGAAATTTTTGGTTAACAGCCTGGGTTTTGAGGAGTTCATGAATCTTGTTGAAAAAGAAAAGAAAGCCATCAAAACGCATTCATATGTAATAGATCGTGATATATTGGGCGAATACCATATACCGCAGGAAAGTTTTGATAAAGTAGCTCCTGTTGATCAGGATGCTTATGAAAAATTCATAAAAACCAACGTATTTGAGCAAAAGCAAAAAGGGTACTATGCCGTTCAATTGAGAGTATTACTTGGCGATATACCTTCAGACCAGGCAAGAAAATTGGCCCCTATTGTTAAAAAATATGCTTCAAAAGATATAAGAATTACGGTAAATCAAGGTCTGTTGCTACGCTTTGTAAAACCTGACTCTCTGCCTGCATTGTATAATGAGTTAAAATCTATTGGCCTTGCAGAACCTGGTTTTGATAGTACTGCCGATATTACAGCTTGCCCGGGCACAGACACCTGCAACCTTGGCATTGCAAGTAGTACAGGACTTTCTGTAGAATTAGAAAGACTAATACATGAAGAATTTCCTGAACTGATTTACAACAATGATATCAAAATCAAGATCAGTGGCTGTATGAATGGTTGCGGGCAGCACTCAATTGCCAGCATTGGTTTTCATGGTATGTCTATCAAAAAAGGCAATCATGTACTACCTGCCATGCAACTAATGCTGGGTGGCGGTATTGGTCATGATGGCAATGGCCTTATTGCTGACAAAGTAATCAAGGTTCCTTCCAAGCGTGTTCCTGATGTATTCAGATCGTTAATGACTGACTATGAAGATAACGCTCAGGAAAACGAATACTACAGCACCTATTATAGAAGACAAATTGCCCTTGACAAACTATATTTCTTTAAACTACTAAAACCTTTGACAGATCTGGAAACGATTGTTGAAGAAGATTTTGTAGACTGGGGGCATAATGACCAATATATCAAAGCAATTGGAGTTGGAGAATGTGCCGGAGCAATGGTAGACTTAGTTGCTACCTTACTTCAGGATACAGAAGAAAAGTACAACTGGTCTCAAAAAGCCATTGAAAGAGGTTCATTTCCCGATGCCATATATCATGCTTATAATACCTTTATAACCGGAGCAAAAGCCTTATTGACCGGTGAAGGAGTGAGCTGTAATACACAAATTAAAATTTTAAAAGATTTTGATGAGCACCTGAGCAATAAAGTTCAGTTTGCTAATAATGATACCTTTGAAAATTTGGTATTAAAAATCAATCAAAATGAACCAACACAGGAATTTGCCTTGTTGTATACTACTATAGCCGGTAAATTCTTGAAAGCTGTAATTGAATACAGACAAGGACAACTGGTACAAAAAACTGTAGCATGAAAACACCCAAACTAACACTTTTAGGAGCAGGTCCTGGCGATCCGGAACTTATCAGCATTAAGGGTGCTAAAGCATTGGCAACAGCTAATGTTGTACTTTACGATGCATTGGTACACCCTGACTTGCTAAAACACGCTCCTACAAGTGCTGAGTTTGTGTATGTAGGCAAAAGAGCCGGCAAATGTGCCTATGGTCAAGAAGATATAAACAAACTGATTATTGAATATGCTCTGCATTTTGGGCATGTAGTTCGTCTCAAAGGTGGCGATCCGTTTATTTTTGGACGTGGCCATGAAGAACTGGTTGCAGCCAAAGAAGCAGGCATAACTACTGAAATTATCCCTGGCATATCCAGTTCAATTTCAGTACCTGAAATGCAGGAAATTCCTCTTACCAGAAGGCATATAAACGAAAGTTTCTGGGTTATAACCGGCACTACCAAATCCGGTGAATTTTCAAAAGACATAGAACTGGCAGCTCAATCATCAGCCACGGTAGTAGTTTTGATGGGAATGAACAACCTGGAAAGGATATCCAATATTTTCAAAAACTTTGGCAAATCAAATTTACCTGTAGCTATAATCCAAAACGGTACCAGAGAAAATGAAAGAATAGGTCTGGGAACTATAGCCACTATTAATGAAGTTGTAGCAAGAAAACAATTAGGATCGCCGGCTATAATCGTAATCGGCGAAGTAGTAAAGCTGCACCCTTCTTACGTTGCTGAATTGGTAAAACATGAATCCAATTCAGATACATCAAACATAACTAATCAATAGCCATGCAGGGAAATTTGCTTTTCCCGGTTTTTCTGAGGCTGGACAAGATAAAAATACTTGTAGTTGGAGGCGGCATGGTTGGACATGAAAAAATTTCAAGTTTATTCAAAAACAGCCCCAATGCCCATATCACACTAGTTGCACCGGAAATACACCCGGAATTGTTGCAACTATCCAGTTCAAATCCTGATTTCCTAAAAATTATACAAGAAGTATATCAACCCAAATTTCTAACCGGTAACGATATAGTAATTGCTGCTACCTGCATTACCGAATTGAATTATACTGTTTGGAAGGATGCCAAAGCGCATAAATTAATTGTAAATGTAGCGGACACACCTGAGCTTTGTGACTTCTATATGTGTTCGGTAGTAAAAAAAGGGGATCTCAAAATCGGTATTTCTTCCAATGGTCTATCTCCTACTCTAACCAAACGATTGCGAGAACTTTTGGAAGACGTTTTACCAGAAGAAATTGACGAATTGCTTCAAAACCTAAAGGAAATACGCGATCAACTAAAGGGAGACTTCGAATACAAGGTTCAGAAAATGAACGAAATAACTTCAGTTTTTAAAGATAAAAATACCGATAACAACTAACTTACCATGAAAGAAATTAGTGTTCAGCAATTAAAAGAACTTATTGATAGCCAGACAGAATTTCAACTTATAGATGTGCGTGAGCCTTCTGAATTTGAGCAGGCTAATCTAAATGGTGAATTGATCCCATTGCAAACCATTCCTACCAATGTTGACAAAATCAGCAAAGAAAAAAGAGTTATAATTCATTGCAGAAGTGGTAAAAGAAGTGCAAACGCCATATTGTTTTTAGAGCAAAATTTTGGCTATAGCAATCTTGAAAATTTACAAGGTGGAATCCTGGCTTGGAAGGATGAAATTGACAATTCTCTGGACGTAAACTAAATAAGTCTAGTACGAACAAAATTGAAAATATTTTTTACTTAAAAAAAGTTCAACAATTTAACTTATCCGTTAAAATGTTGAACTTTTTTTATTTTTATAATAGGCAAAAGTGATGTATTTTTAGAACTTGAATCAATCCTAATTAACCACATTTATGATTCGTTTTTACGCATTCCTATTGCCTTGTTTGCTACTAACCTCTTTTGGGAAAGTAATAGCGCAAACCAAATATCAGGCACCAAAAGCTAACACAGCTCCTATTATTGATGGTTTAGGCAATGATGCCTGCTGGGCCAATGCCACCTGGTATACAGTAGATCAACTTTGGTTGGGTGTACAACCAAGTGCTGCTGATTTTACAGGCAGGTTTAAAGTAACCTGGGATGCAAACAAACTATATATTTTAGCAGAAATAACAGATGATATTCTAAATGACTATCACACCAATCCACTCACCAACTATTGGGAAGATGATACCTGGGAAATATTCTTGGACGAAAATGCTTCAGGCGGCAACCACCTGCACTCATACAATGCTTTTGCCTATCATATTTCAACAAAATTTGACATAGCAGATATTGGACCTGAGCAAACAGCCGGTTTGTATAACAACCATGCCAGTGTAGCCAGAACTAACACAGGTACAAATTATGTATGGGAAGCAGCTTTTGATATTTACAATGACCAATATGTAACAAGTTCAAATAACAATCCGAAAGTTACTCTTATCGCCGGCAAAATCATGGGATTTGCCATGGCTTATTGCGATAACGACGGTGGAGCAACCAGACAAAGTTTCATTGGTTCAGAGGTAGTTGCAGGCACAGATAAAAACGTTGCTTATATAAATGCTGATGTATTCGGGAAAATAGAACTTGTGGATAATATAACTCCACAATTTACGCACGTACGAGTTGCAACTGGTTTAGTAAACCCAACTGCTTTTACTATAGCCAAAGACGGAAGAATATTTGTATGCGAGCAAACGGGAAAAGTACGAATAATTGAAAACGGACAATTATTAACCCAACCGGCGCTTAATATTACAGTTAATACCTCTGGACCAGCCGGATACACAGAAAGAGGGTTATTGGGTATAACCCTTGATCCTAACTTTGCTTCCAACAACTACATGTATATTTTTTACACGACTCCAACTACCCCAGCCTTTAGCCGAGTAACCCGATATACCCTAAATGGAAATGTAGTTATACCTGGTAGTGAACAGGTAATTATCAATCTGGACCAGCTCTCTAGCGCACATAACCATAATGGTGGAGGTTTGCATTTTGGAAAAGACGGTAAACTATACATTGCTACCGGCGAAAATGGAACGCCTTCAAATGCACAAAATCTTGACAATACCCATGGTAAAATATTACGTTTAAACGCAGACGGAACTATCCCAACAGGTAATCCATTTACATCAGGCAGTACGCAAAGGCAAATGATCTGGGCTTATGGTCTCAGAAACCCCTTTACATTTGACATACAAGAAAGTACCGGAAAAATATATGTAAACGATGTTGGACAAACCAAAGCTGAAGAAATAAACGAAGTAACCTCTCCAGGTTTAAATTTTGGATGGCCTACTGAAGAGGGCGACGGAACACTCTTCACCAATCCTGTTTATAGCTACCAAAACAAATCGTTGATTAATGGTAGCGATTGTGCCATAACCGGTGGTTGTTTCTTTGAACCTGCGGCAACCAACTACCCTGTAAAATATAGAGGCAAATACTTCTTTATGGACTATTGCAGTAAGTGGCTAAGAGTGTTAAATACGGCTACGGGGGCAATTGTTGAAGATTTCTCCAATAACATTGCCGCAAACCCTATTGGTATAGATGTTCACCCAGATGGCAACTTATACTATTTAAACAGAGGCGCTTATGATGGATCAGGAGTGGGTAATGTATACAAAATCACTTACTCAGGCAACCTGGAACCAGAATTCCAAAGCCACCCTGAAAGTCAAAGTATAGCAGCCAGTCAACCTGTTACTTTCACTAGCCAGGTTACAGGTGCCGGACCAATTACATATCAGTGGTACAAAGGTACAACACTAGTAGGAACAAATTCATCAAGCCATACCATCTCTAATGTATCACCGACTGATGCTGGAAATTATACTGTAGTGGCTACCAACTCTTACGGATCTGTAACTAGCAATGTGGCTACACTTACTGTAACAGCTTTCAATAGCAAACCTGTAGCAACCATCACCTCACCGGCAAACAATACCATCTTTACAGGAGGACAAACATTTACCTTTACCGGTACTGGCACAGATGCACAAGACGGTACTTTGGCAGCGAGCCAATTTAAGTGGAAAGTCGATCTTTATCATGCAACACACATTCATGATGGTATCTTTAGCCAAACAGGTAAAACCTACACCTATACAATTCCTACCACAGGCCATACAGAAACCAATATATGGTACAGAGCAACATTAGTTGTAACCGATGCCGGTGGATTGACCGATACAGCTTACATTGAATTGCAGCCTAAAAAGGTTCAATTGACATTTAATACCGTACCAACTGGCCTTGAAATTACCTTAGATGGTGAGCCTTTGCCAACTCCAGCAACTGTTGAAGGTATTACCGGTATATCCAGAGTATTAAGCACCAATGACCCTCAATTGCTCAATAACAAAGCCTGGGCATTTGCTTCCTGGAATGACGCAGCAGCAAATACACGTATAATTTCTACTCCTGCAAGCAACAAAACGTATACAGCTACTTTTTCAGAGGTACCTATAACCAGCGAAGTTGCAAGTGTAATTGGTGATGCTTTTGTACAATACACCTCCTGGCAGACTTCTGATGCAACAACCACATTTGGAACAACCAATCCCAATGACCTTGTAGTAAAAAACTACATAAATGACCCTGATAGAGAGACCTATATCACATTTGATTTAAGCAGTTTAGGTGGCAACCCAATGAATCTATTGACTGCTAAACTCAAACTAAATGGCTATTTGATGGATGAAGAAGAAGCTCCTTTGGTAAATATCAATATATACGAGTCTCAATCCACAACCTGGAATGAAAATACCATTACCTGGAACAATAAACCAGGCAATAAAACCGCAATAATCAACTCGTTTTCGGTAAACAGTTTTGCTACTAACCAAACTTTTGAAATAGATATTACTGAATTTATCAAAACCAAACTTTTGGCCGGCGATCAGATAGTATCTATAGTACTTAAAGCAAGTACAGATAACAAAAACAGAGTTTTCTTTAATTCAAAAGAAAGAGGAAATGGCCCGGTTATAGAACTTAAGTACGAAAGCACTGTAACTGAAGTGTTAGATTTTGATGCAGGCAAAAGTCTTATCATTTACCCGAACCCGGCAAATGATAAACTTACAATCTATCTGAAAAATGAATTAGAATCTGGTACAATCAAAATCATGAACCAATATTCTAACATTGTATTAACTCAAAACATTCGCTCAGGACAAAGCGAACATGTACTAGACTTAAGCAACCTAAACAAAGGATTATACCTGGTACATTACAATAATGGACAAAAACAGCTTACCCAAAAACTTATTATAAAGTAATGTGTTAAAAGTTAAATATTAAGTTTAAAGTTTAAACAGGCTGCCTAATTGAATTAGTCAGCCTGTTTTATTTATATCAACAATACTTCAAGTCTGAATATTAAGATTACGACTAATGGTTTCGTCCAACGAAATGAAAGTTTCAGTACGTTCTATACCACCTACTTTCTGTATTTTATCGTGCAATACCTCTCTCAAATGCTGAGTATCCTTACATATCAGCTTTACAAACATGCTATAATTGCCCGTGGTGTAGTGCAGACTCACCACTTCTGGTATCGAAAGTAGTCCCGCAGCAGCCTGATCGTAAAAAGAACTTTGCTGCAAATATATTCCCAGGAATGCCGTAATATCATAACCCAACTTTGTGTAGTCTATAACCAGCTGTGCTCCTTTTACAATTCCTAAATCCATCAATTTCTTCATTCGTACATGCACCGTGCCGGTAGATACAAATACTTTTTTTGCCACCTCAGTATAAGGCATCGTAGCATTTTCCATCAGGATGGATAAAATCTGATGATCCACCTTATCGATTTGATAATTTTTATCCATATTTTACATTGTAATTTGCAATATATTCAACAATACAGATTTTTTATTGAAAAATCTATAAATATTATCAATTTTTCATATAATATTTTTAATTTATAAATCCGTACTATATCTTTGTAGAACAATTCCACACTGTAGGGTGATGAAATTGGCAGACATACCCTCCTGTCTCGGGGGTGGAGATCACGGGATAAACGTAGTTTAATGGGTTGACCACAATATCATTCTTGAGCTATGGCTAACTGCTCCGTGGGTGGTTCGAATCCCCCTCCTACAGCAAAAAAGGTGTCATTTCTGACACCTTTTTTTATTCCTTCAATTGACAATAAATACAGAAGTCAGTTTCAAAACCATCCAAACACAGTCTACAACATTGGTTTCAGTTTAAAAATTTATAAATTATCTTCTTTAGAGTATGATTATTTGATTGTATTCCTGAAAAAAAAGCATTTCGGAACCTTAAATTGCACCAATTGTTATAAATTTGTAGTTGCATATAATGGAATTAGTCTAAATCGAGGGCATTATGAGTGAGAATATAAAAATACTTGAAGAGCTAACCACCTCAGAATACAAATATGGCTTTGAGTCAAAGTTTGAAACTGATGAAGCTCCTAAAGGACTTAGTGAAGATACAGTCCGATTTATATCTGCCAAAAAGAACGAACCGGAATGGATGCTGGAATGGCGCTTAAAGGCATTTAAAAGTTGGCTAACGATGTCCGAACCTAAATGGCCCAATGTAAACTACCCTAAAATTGACTTTCAGGATATTATATACTACTCTGCACCAAAACAGAAAATTGCGCTTAACAGTCTGGACGAGGTAGATCCCGAATTACGTGCTACTTTTGAAAAACTGGGCATTTCGCTGGAAGAACAAAAAAGACTTTCCGGTGTGGCAGTAGACGCTGTAATTGACAGTGTATCGATTAAAACTACATTCAAAGATAAACTGGCTGAAGTCGGTATTATCTTTTGTTCCATGAGCGAAGCAGTGCACGAACATCCGGAACTTGTCAAAAAATACATTGGCTCTGTAGTTCCCCAAACCGACAACTACTATTCTGCTCTAAATTCTGCAGTTTTTAGCGACGGCTCGTTCTGCTATATTCCTAAAGGTGTAAGATGCCCAATGGAGCTTTCTACCTACTTCAGAATAAATGCAGCAGGTACTGGTCAGTTTGAAAGAACACTTATCATTGCAGATTCAGGTAGCTACGTAAGTTACCTGGAAGGCTGTACTGCTCCTATGCGCGACGAAAACCAGCTTCATGCTGCCGTAGTTGAGCTGGTAGCTATGGACAATGCCGAAATCAAATATTCAACTGTACAAAACTGGTACCCTGGCGATAAGGAAGGCAAAGGAGGTATTTACAACTTTGTAACCAAAAGAGGCATCTGCATGGGCGAAAAATCCAAAATAAGCTGGACCCAGGTAGAAACAGGTTCATCCATTACATGGAAATACCCAAGTGTAATCCTAAAAGGTGACAATTCCATTGGTGAATTCTATTCAGTAGCTGTTACCAACAACATGCAACAGGCTGATACAGGTACTAAAATGATACATATTGGCAAAAACACCAAGAGTCGTATTGTTTCCAAAGGTATTTCAGCCGGCAAATCGCATAACAGTTACAGAGGTTTGGTTCATGTAATGAAAAGAGCCGACAATGCCCGTAACTATTCACAATGCGACTCACTACTTATGGGCGACCAATGCGGTGCACATACATTTCCATATATTACAGTAGAAAATAATACAGGAACAGTAGAACATGAAGCTACAACTTCCAAAATAGGTGAAGACCAAATTTTCTATTGCAACCAACGCGGTATAGCTACTGAAGAAGCTGTAGCCCTTATAGTTAACGGCTATTGCAAAGAAGTGTTAAATCAGCTGCCAATGGAATTTGCCGTTGAAGCCCAAAAACTACTTGCTATCTCACTTGAAGGTAGCGTAGGTTAAAACCAGATTTGAGTCAGAGTCAAGGAAAAACATAATTTCACTTACTTTATAGACCAATCTCTAAACTAAATAATTTAAAAGTATAGCTTGAAGCATTAAGCTTTGAGCCCTTAACTATAAAAATACATGCTTAGCATAAAAGATCTAAAAGCAAAAATTGAAGACAAGGATATATTAAAAGGTATCAACCTTGAAATAAAACCAGGCGAAGTACACGCTATTATGGGACCAAATGGTTCCGGAAAATCGACTCTGGCTTCTGTACTTGCCGGTCGCGAGCAATATGAAGTAACCGGTGGTTCAGTCACTTTTAAGGGGAAAGACCTTTTGGAACTATCTCCGGAAGATCGTGCCAGAGAAGGTGTATTCCTTGCTTTCCAATATCCGGTAGAAATACCTGGTGTTAGTACCACCAATTTCTTAAAAGCAGCTGTAAACGAAGTCAGACAATATAATGGTCTTGAGCCACTTGACGCTATTTCTTTCCTCAACACCATGAAAGAAAAAATGAAACTGGTAGAAATTGACCAGGCTTTATTAAAACGTTCCTTAAATGAAGGTTTTTCCGGTGGAGAAAAGAAACGTAACGAAGTATTCCAAATGGCAATGCTTGAGCCCAAACTGGCTATTTTGGACGAAACCGATTCAGGATTGGATATAGATGCACTAAGAATTGTTGCCAACGGAGTAAACAAACTTCGTACATCAGACAACGCTACTATCGTTGTTACTCACTACCAACGTTTGCTGGATTATATAGTTCCTGATTTTGTACATGTACTTTACAAAGGCAGAATTGTAAAATCCGGTGGAAAAGAATTAGCTCTTGAATTAGAAGCTAAAGGCTATGACTGGATAAAAAGTGAAGTAAACGAAGGGACAGAAGCGTAAGGTATGGATTGGACAAATACAATAGACTTAAAAGAAACGATTCTTTCAAATTCTGCCAATGCAATTCAGGGAAAAGGATACTCAGATGCCATTGTAGCAAGAAAGATAAAGGCGTTGGAAAGTTTTGAGAAATCAGGGTTTCCGACCACTAAACATGAAGAGTACAAATATTTCAACCTTAACCAGGTTCTGAAAAATGACTTTTCAATTGCCGCTGATTCCAATGTAAATGCTGATGAAATTTCAACATTTCTGTTAAAAGATCTGGAATATCATAAACTGGTATTTATAAATGGTAGGTATACTTCTGAACTTTCTACCATTCTTCCTGGCGACAACCTGGTAATTACTGGCTTTGCAGATACTGATCAGGCTGTACTAGAAAAATACTTTGCCAAGGAAGTATATACCGCCAATGATCCATTTGCCGAATTAAATACAGCAATGGCTCAGCATGGGATTTATATAAAGGTATTAAAAAACACAGTGGTAAAATACCCGGTAGTTTTACATTTTATTAGCGATGCAAAATCTATAAACCCACTTGTTCAATCAAGAAATCTGATAATAGCTGAGGAAAATTCTCAAATCACCGTATTAGAGACATACAACACAGTAGGCAACAAAATCAGTTTTACTAATTCTGTTACCGAAATTGTACAACATACCAACTCCATTGTAGATTACTACAAATTGCAGGATGATGCAGCCAATTCTGTTCATGTAGGAACAACCGTAGCTTCTCTTGTTGGTAAAAGTGTATTTAATGCATGTACAATCACCCTCAATGGGGCAATGGTGCGTAACAATATGAACGTAATTCTTCAATCAGAATATAGCGAAGCTAATTTCTATGGTTTATATTTTACCGGAAACAAACAGGTAGTTGACAACCATACTGTGGCCGATCATGCTGTTCCTAATTGTCAAAGCAACGAGCTTTATAAGGGTATTTTGGATGGTGCATCAACTGGTGTATTCAACGGAAAAATCTTTGTAAAGAAAGATGCACAAAAAACCAATGCATTTCAGTCTAACAAAAATATTCTGTTAACTAAAGATGCGACTATGAATACTAAACCACAGCTTGAAATTTTTGCTGATGATGTAAAATGTTCGCATGGTTGTACTATTGGACAGTTGGATGAAGAACCATTATTCTATCTAAGAGCAAGAGGTATCGGCATAGAAAGCGCAAGAGCATTATTACTAGTGGCTTTTGCTCAAGACATAATAGATCATATCAAGATTGAACCCCTTAAAACATATTTAAGCCAGGCAATCGAACAAAGATTATCCAGATAATTACCAGATTATGGGTTTTATAGGCAGCAACGGAAATATTGATATAGAAAAAATAAGGGCTGAATTTCCCATCCTGCATCAAAGTATTCATGGCAAACCACTGGTTTACCTGGATAATGCTGCCAGTACTCAAAAACCTAACGTAGTTATAGATGCTTTGGTAAGTTATTATACTACCATCAATGCTAATATCCACAGAGGTATACATACACTCAGCGAGCGGGCTACAGCTGCTTTTGAGGAATCCAGAATTGCCGTAAAAGATTTCATCAATGCCAAATCTGCTGAAGAAATTATTTTTACACGTGGCACTACCGAATCCATCAATCTGGTAGCTTCAACTTGGGGAAGACACAATATTTCCAAAGGTGATGTAATAGTACTTACGGCTATGGAGCATCACTCAAACCAAGTGCCATGGCAAATGCTGGCTAAGGAAAAAGAAGCTATAATTCGCTATATTCCTTTTAATGAAGCAGGTGAGTTGCAACTGGATGAATATGAAAACATTCTGAAAGAAAATGTAAAACTTGTAGCCGTTAACCATGTTAGCAATTCTTTGGGTACTGTCAATCCATTGAAGCAAATTACTTCAATGGCTAAAAAGATAGGTGCAGTTGTTATAGCCGATGGTGCTCAAGCCACTTCACACCTCGATATTGATGTTCGGGATTTGGGTGTAGATTTTTATGCATTTTCTGCACATAAACTTTATGGCCCAACAGGTGTAGGTGTTTTGTACGGAACTAAAAGTATCTTAGAATCTATGCCTCCCTATCAGGGCGGCGGAGAAATGATACGTGAAGTAACCTATGATAGCTGTTCATACAACGAGCTTCCATACAAATTTGAAGCTGGTACTCCTAATATTGCAGATACCATTGCCCTAAAAGCTGCCTTAGACTTTGTAAATGGTATTGGCAAATCAACCATCCGTGCGCACGAACAGGAAGTATATCAACATGCTGCCAATTTGATCAAGGACATTGACGGCCTTCGAATAATTGGTGAGGCAAAAGACAAAGTAAGCGTACTAAGTTTTGTGGTAGAAGGAATTCACCATCAGGATCTTGGAATACTATTGGATCAGGTTGGTATAGCCATTAGAACCGGACATCACTGCACACAACCACTGATGAGTAAATTTAAAATTGCAGGTACTTCCAGAGCCTCTTTTGCCATTTACAATACAAAAGAAGAAGCAGAAAAATTGGTGGCGGGAATTAAGAATGCCTTAAAAATGTTGAGATAACGGATGAATAACACTAAATCAATTACCGAAATTCAGAACGAAATTGTCAACGAATTTAATTTCTTTGATGAGTGGGACGAAAAGTACGGATATATAATTGAATTAGGCAAAAAATTGCCTGTGTTGGAAGAGGAACATAAATTGTCCGAAAACATCATAAAAGGTTGTCAGTCGCAAGTATGGCTAACTTCTGAATACAGCGATGGAATAATTCATTACAAAGCCGATAGCGATGCCATTATAGTAAAAGGCTTGGTGAGTCTACTAATCAGGGTATATGATAACCATACCCCTGACGAAATACTGAGTTCAGACCTATTCTTTTTGGAGAAAATAGGCATGATGCAACACTTATCTCCGACAAGATCCAATGGATTGGCAGCTATGGCCAAACAAATAAAACTAATTGCATTGGCATACAAAGCCAAGGCATAAACTACGATTTCTATGAGCCAAAACGAAAAGGAAAATATAGGAATGAATCCGGATGAGCTGAAAGAAAAAGTTCTAAACGCCATCAAAACGGTTTATGATCCGGAAATACCGGTAAATGTTTTTGATTTAGGATTGATATACGAAATCAATATTTACCCGGTCAATAATGTATATGTGCAAATGACACTCACCTCTCCATCATGCCCAAGTGCACAGGAAATACCTAATGATGTAGAAAATAAAGTTAAAGCCATTGAAGGTGTAAACGAAGTTACTGTTGAACTAACCTTCGATCCACCTTATCATCAGGACATGATGAGCGAAGTTGCCAAATTGGAACTTGGATTTATGTAATATTTAGAGTTTAAAGCTTTACGATCAAAATATCTTCATTGCAACATCATAAATCTTTAAACTTAATAACTTTAAAAAAAATACATCCCTAAACTTAGAACTTAACACGTAAAACTTTTAAAATATGTATCCAGAACAATTAGTTGCCCCCATGCGCGCAGATCTTACTGTTGCAGGATTTAAAGAATTAAAAACAGTTGACGAAGTAACTCAATACCTTGGTGCAACTAAAGGCACCACCTTATTGGTTGTAAACTCAGTTTGTGGTTGTGCCGCAGGGGCTGCAAGACCAGGCGTAAAATATGCTGTTGAAAAAAGCTCTAAAAAACCGAATCAACTTACCACCGTATTTGCAGGTGTTGACAAAGATGCTGTAACTAAGGCCAGAGAATATACCCTACCTTACCCTCCTTCTTCACCATCTATAGCTTTATTTAAAGACGGTGAATTAGTGCATTTTGTAGAAAGACATCATATTGAAGGCAGAAATGCTCAAATGATTGGAGAACACTTAATTAATGTTTTTGAAGAATATTGCTAGGTTCCAAAACCTTGAATAAGAAAGCCCGAAATATTCGGGCTTTTTTATTCAAAACTTTTTTTCAATTCGATTATACAGTTACAGTATTCTGTTCTTCCTTCACGAGCGAATCCTCCTTCTCGTATCTGGAGAGTTTTAGTCCATATAATGCCATATAAAAATAGCATATAACAGGTATTAAAAATGCAACATGGTAATTTACGTATGAGAAGTTTTTTACCATAAAAGGTATAATTGCACCACCTACTATAAACAATATTAGAACAGAAGAACCTTCTTCTGAAAACTTGCCTAAGCCATTCACACCTAATGCATAAATAGCTGGGAATAAAATAGAATTAAACAATCCAACCAACGTAATTGCCCATATAGAAACACTTCCATTGGTTAAGACAGATATAAGCACTAATATAATAGCACTAATGGCCGCAAAACCAACTGCTTTATGAAGACTCACTTTTAGTAAGCCAAACGCTCCTATAAAGCGGCCAATCATAGCCAATCCCCAATATATTTTTACATTATTATCATCTGCAAAATCTCCAAGATAGGTAGCTAGAGCAACCTCTGCTCCAACATAAGCAAATATGGCAAATGCTCCTAAACGAAGTTGAGGAAAATGCATTACGTGTCTTCTTCGTAATGAAGTAATTTTGTTTAAAGGTTTTATATCGTGAGTTTCAATATGTCGTAGTTTCATATTGTACAAATAAATGGCAAACAAGGCCATCAAGGTACCCAACAGCAAATAAGGCATATGCACAAACGGGGCAAGAATCTCGATGCGACTGGCATTATCCATTGCATTAAGCTGACTTACAGGTTTATTTACCACATAACTCAACAAGTAAGAAGCCAAAAAGGGCGCTACTAGCGTTCCTAGCGAATTAAAAGCCTGTACAAAGGTTAATCTGCTGGCACTATTATCGTCACGGCCGTATAGAGTCATATACAGGTTTGCCGAAACCTGCAACATGGTTATTCCTGCTGCCAGAATAAACAGAGCAAGTAAGAATAAATAATAAGACCTAAGTAAAACCGCTGCATTAAAAACAAAACAACCAAGCGTAGCACAAATCCAACCTATCAGTATACCTTGTTTATACCCAACTTTATTTAATATTTTACCAGCCGGAATAGAGACAATCAGATAGGCACCAAAAAAAGTAAGGTTCATCAATGTGGAGACTGAGTAATCCAGGTTAAATATATAAACCAGATGATCAGATAGCACAAAGTTTAACACCGTAATTAAGCCCCACATAAAAAACATGACAGCAAAGGTGAAAACGCTAAGTTTTTTCGCTTTTTCGGGTTTTAAGTATATTTGACTTTTGCCTGTGTTATTCATCGGACGCTTTAAAGGAAGGTTAAAATTAAGCCCTTATTTTAATATTACCAACTCGCCGGGCTTAAGTATCACTTTTACTAAATCAAATAAGCTACTACCCAGCTTACTGCACATTAACTCCAACTCTACCTTGCCAGTGTTATAAACCAATGACAGCTTACTAACCGGAACTTTGAGTTCTACGTTTACAACAACTTCTAAGTTTTGCTGATTAAATAATACAAGCAGTTGATTTTCTTCTAATATTCTACTAAATACAAAAATTTCCTTATGTTCTTCATATTTTTCACTGTCAAAGCCATCATTTTGCTTGTTAAAAAAAAGTTCACCTCCTAAATATGCTGAACAGCTTATTCTTATTTTAGTAAGGTCTTGCAGCGTTTTATAAATTTCTGAGTATTTATTCAGGTATGACGCATTTCCAGTTGGATCAAACAATGGCTCTCTTAAAAACTCATCTCCCCTGCCTATGCCACTCAGATGCTGTTCCGTGCCATAATATATACAGGGTATTCCCGGCAAAAATAGCAATATGGCCAATGCACCTGTAAGCATATTGTTTGTCAATCCGGCTCCAATTCTTTCTTTTATTTCGGCACCTATCTGGTCATGATTGTCTAAAAAAGTAACCAGTCTTTTTTCAGAAAAAATGGTTTTATTTTGTTGAATACACTCTTTTACATAGGAAAATGATTTCCTGCCTTTTATAACATCTGCCAGTACGAAGTAAAGTGGAAAATCAAATGCCGTATCTAATCCGCCATAACTATTACCACCCTTTACTAATTGGCAGGTTTCTAGAAAAGGCTTTATTTCTCCATAGTGCATCGGAATTTCTCCAATAATTAAAAAGTCAGATTTACCTATTTCTGCGCAATACTTTTTTATACCATCACAAAACCGCGATACCGGCAACCGGCCTGCATGTTTTACAGTATCCAGTCTAAAACCATCACAATCAGTTTCTTTAATCCAATAACTATATATTTTAATCATTAAATCCTGCACTTCCAGGCCTGCAGCAGAATCATCCAGCTTAAGTTTCTTTAGTGAAAAAAAATCACCCTGTTGAGTTTCAGGATAGGCATCCCATTGCCTTATCTGGCCTTGCTTTCTATAATAGTTGAAATTTCGAAGCTCTTTAGGATTAGGCTTGTCAGGATAGTGCCAACCTCCTTCCTGGAATATACGCCCTCGTGAATAAGTCGGATATTGATTGCCCTGATAATACCAATTATCACCTGTGTGATTGATAACTACATCCAAAACTACACGAATATCAAGCTTGTGTGCCTCTGAAACTAAACTTTTTAGATCATCCAGGGTACCAAAACGACTGTCTACTTTCAGAAAATCCTGAATAGCATAACCATGATAACTGTTTGAGTTATTTTCATAAATTGGTGAAATCCAAATTGCAGTAGCCCCGAGTTCTTTCAGATAATTCAAATTTTGAATAATACCTTTTAGATTACCTCCACAAACATGCTTATATGATTGCTTATGGGTAAAGGATTGCATGTTTTCTATTGTTCTTTCTTTACCATCAGAAAATCGATCTATGAGCAAAAAATAAATAAGCTCGTCATCCCAATTTCTGGTACAGGACCAATACTGTGTAGAAGGGTCCGGGGTCAAATCGATATCTTCAATACTTTTGATAAAATGTACTTTTGATAGTAACTAATTAATAAAGCAAAAAGATAAAAAAAAGCCGAATTATTTTCGGCTTTTATCGATAAAAATTAAACGGTTTCCGGACTAAGGGTATTAAACGAAAACCGCTTTTTAAAGTCAAGTAGTTCTTCCTTAAAATCACTATCCTGACTCTTATAATATTGAGCTAATTTCTTACTGGTCTCAACTTTTAACTCTCTCAGATCCAAATGTTGATTGATAAAAATAAACTCTACATCAGGATATAGCTCTTTGATAACATCTACTATATCCAAAACCTCAAGAGTTTTATCAACCAGGTTGTAAATATCGGCAGGGATATTAGGGTTTAGAAACGCTACCAAACCCTCTACCACTTTGTTTATATGTATAAATGAACGTGCCTGTTTGCCACTGCCATGTATAGAAATACGGTTGTTAAAATTAGCATCAAACAAAAACTTATTAATTACCGAGTCAAAACGTATAGCAGGTGTGTACCCATACACATTTCCGCAGCGTACAATAGATGCATGAATCTGACCACGATCGGTCAAGCGCTTTATATGCTCCTCTCCACGCATTTTGGAGATGCTATAGAATGTACGTGGATTAGGAGAAACAGACTCATCAACTAATTTTTTACTGGAACCGTACACAGAAGTACTGCTCAGATAAATCAGTTTTTTAACCGTTTTCACCTCTTCAATGGCATATACCAATTCTGCAGTTCCCCAGTTATTTACTTGCTCAAAAGAATGCGAATCAATATTCGAAAATGGAGTATCTACCCTGGCCGCCAAATGATAAACTACATCAATACCTTGTAAAACTTTACGTAGTTTTCTGGAATCCAGAATATCGCCTAATTCAAATTTGACTTTGTTATTAGGCATCTGATTTCTGTTACTAATAAAGAGATTGAAGTTATCCCGGGTTAGGTTATCATATACAACAACCTTCGAAACATCTTCCTGAAGGGATAATTTATACACTAATTCGGCACCTATGTATCCGGCACCTCCTGTTACTAATACGTTCATATTATTTTTTAACTAAATCAGTATTCAAACCACATTCTGTTTTTTTAAGGCCAAACCAACGGCCTTCTCTAGCACTAAGGTCTAGATCAAATTTTCTGGTACAAGGCTCGCAACCTATACTCAAATAACCTTTTTCCTCCAGCGGATGCTTAGGCAATCCATGCTCCTTCTGGTAAAGGTGGATCATTTTAGGATTCCAATCAAGCATTGGGTGAAACCTGATTACATCGTGTGGAGCAGTCTCTTCTACTTTAAAATTCTTTCTTACGGAACTTTGGTCACCCCTAACCCCATTGATCCAAATATCATTTTCGGCCAATATTGGTTCCAAAGGTTGCACCTTATTCAAGTAACAGCAAAAGTCAGGGTCTGAAGTAAACAACAGCTTGCCTTCTGCATCTTTTTGCATATTTCTGGGTGTAAACGAATAAGTTTCTTTCAGATTAATACCGAATTCGTCTGCAATTCTATCTCTAAAAGCCAGTGTTTCAGGGAAATGATACCCTGTATTGATAAAATAAACAGGAATAGACCTGTCGATCCTGCTCAATATATGCAAAAGCACCAGAGAATGAGATTGAAATGAGCATGTTGTAAACATTTTCAGACCACCATCTCTATATTCCTGAATTTTTTTATTTATCTCGTCAAAAGTCATATTTCAGAATTTTATTTTGCAAATATACAAATCTGAACACAATCAAAGAATTTTATAGGTCAAATATTTATTTTCACCAAAATATATTTCCCAAACCTCTTAGTATAACTTTACATTTTAAAAATTAACATGCAGACTATAAATACAAATTCTTAACAAGGAGCTGCTGTAACTACAGCCTAGGTAAGTAGCTATTTAATGCGGAATTTTGAGCAAAATGCATTATCTTTATTTTTTTCTTTGAGTTTGAAAACTAATTATCCTGGCAATTTGTTGAGATAGCTGATGAGAGCAGCCGTATACCGGAAAGAACATTTTAATGCAGCACATAGATTGCATAATCCAGCATGGAATGCTGACCAAAATCAGGAGTATTTTGGCAAATGCAATAACCCCAACTATCATGGTCATAATTATGAATTGATAGTAAAAATAACCGGTGAAGTAAATCCAGAAACCGGCTATGTGTACGATCTGAAAAACCTGAGCGAACTTATCAAAAAGAAGGTATTGCTTCGTTTTGACCATAAAAACTTCAATCTGGATGTAGCAGAGTTTAAGAACTTAAACCCTACTGCCGAAAATATAGCTTTTGTAATTTACAATTTGCTCAGAGCGGATATCAATGCGCAGTATGAGTTAAAGATTTTCCTTTATGAAACAGAAAGAAACTTTGTTGAATACCCGGTTGGCTGAGATCTTAAAAGCGGAAGAAATGGGTAATGAACACATTGGTTCATCTGCTGAAACACCCTTAAGGGCTGATGCTTTTGCGCTTGATGAACAACTAAAAATCGAACTCATTGCCAAGCATTTCACAGAGATTATGCATATCCTCGGGCTCGATCTGAAAGATGACAGCTTGAAAGGCACGCCTCATAGAGTCGCTAAAATGTATGTTCAGGAAATATTTTCCGGCCTAAATCCGGAAAACAAACCCGAAGCAAAGCTATTCGAAAACAAATTTAAGTACAATGAAATGCTGGTTGAAAAGGATATTACGTTCTTTTCAAATTGCGAACACCACTTTGTTCCAATTTTTGGCAAAGCACATGTGGCTTATATATCGACCGGCAAAGTAATAGGGCTTTCTAAAATAAACCGTATTGTTCAATACTTTTCGCGCAGGCCACAGGTGCAGGAAAGACTAACCATACAAATAGCCAACGAACTCAAAGAAGTGCTACAAACAGAAGATGTAGCTGTAGTAATGGATGCAGCACATATGTGTGTCTCTTCTCGTGGTATTAATGATTATAATAGCAAAACAGTAACCGCCAGTTATAGTGGCAGGTTTAAAGAGGAGACCATCAAACACGAGTTTCTTCGATATATTGGTGTATAAAACAGAAATGAGCATCGCATTCGATGCTCATTTCTACTATTAAACATTATAAACTACACGACCTAAAAAAAACAAATCACTTAATAATCATAATCATACTCCTAGACGCCATTTGATCCAATGCCATGAAAATTTTAACAATGTGGCAAGTTTAAATCCCTTCATTTTAGGTATTTTAAGAAACAAAGTCGAATCACATACCTTAAAGGTAATCAGTCTTTCAATGCCATTTTCTGGTATCCAAATTTCTCTAAAAATTGTATACTGAGGCTTAATTTTTCTTTTGCCAGAACCACGATCAAGATTATCTTTAAAATACAGGGTTATGCTTTTTATCTGCCACCTAAGTTTTATATCATTTTGATTGACCTTAACAGGAAGATCAAGTACCAACATAAAGCAATCATCTTTTTCCTGCAAAGAATTTATAAAAGGAGAAAGTTTTTCGAGTACACCGGCAAACTTAAATTCTTTAAAATCCTGAATTAAACGTTCTTCGTCTATAGTCCAGTCAAAATTTGTAATATCCATAATTTAAGCCTCCTTCGATTTATACCTAAAAAAATAATTCATCAAAACTTAATCACATAAAAAGCACCTTCTCCATTCGGATAAACCCCCTCAATAACAATCCCCTTACCTTCAGAATTTTGCAAAAACGTATTAAACTCCTCCACAGAATGTACATTTCTTTTGTCGATATGTGTAATCACAAATCCGTTCTTTATACCAACATCACGCAACTTACTTGAGCCAACATCCAATACCTTCACGCCAGCACCAGATTTTAGTTTTTTCAATTCATCTTTATCCAGTTCACCCAGTTTTAAACCTACTCTGTTCGCAACGGCCTCGGGCACGTAGGGTGTAAGCTGAGTTGTTCCATTTAATCCTAGCAATACTGCTTGTGTTTTTTTGATTTTCGCATTGCGTTTAAACTCAATAACCACCGAATCGCCAGGGCGAAAAATAGCAACCACTTCCTGCAATTGTGCTGGTGTATTTACCATTACTCCGTTAATTGCGGTAATTATATCACCTGGTTTTAATCCTGCTGACTGAGCTGCACTTTTTTCATTTACCTCTTGTACATAAACTCCTTCAAGGTTCGTCAGACCAATTTCTATTGCTAGATCGGCATTCAAATCACGAATCAAAACACCTAATAAACCTCGCTGAACCATTCGGTACTTTTCCAGATCAGAAACTACTTTCCGAACCAGATTGACCGGTACTGCAAATGAATAACCGGCAAAGGCACCAGTTGGACTGGCTATAGCCGTATTTATACCAATAAGACTACCATTCAAATCAACCAAAGCACCGCCACTATTGCCGGGATTCACAGCTGCATCGGTTTGTATAAATGATTCAATAGCCATTTGGCTGTTACCTCCCAGAATATTCAAATTTCGTCCCTTGGCACTTACTATACCAGCCGTAACAGTAGAGGTAAGATTAAATGGATTTCCCACAGCCATCACCCATTCACCAACAGAAATACTATCAGAATCCCCATACTTTATTGGAACCAGGCCATTTGCCTCAATCCTTATTAAGGCAATATCTGTAGTTGGATCAGTGCCGACTAGCGTTGCATGGTAAGTTCGTTTATCATTTAGGATTACTTCAATTACTTTTGAATTTTCAACTATATGATTATTAGTGATTATTAGCCCCTCTGTTGATACAATAACACCCGAACCCGAAGCCAGCAACCTGGACTCTTTATCATCCTTTTTCGTCTGACCTTCATTTTTATTGCCGTAAAAATCCTTAAAAAAATCTTCCATAGATCCGGAAACCTGATTTACCTGCTGGTCTGAATAGGTCTTAATATGCACCACAGCCGGCGTAGTTTTGTTGGCAGCATTTTTAAAGTCAGCATAGGTATGAAACTGTTGTACCAGCGAATCAGGTGGCAACGAATAGGAATTAATACTCATCAAAATCATCCACACAAAAAATACTGCTCTTGCCATTTTCATAAACTAAAAATTAAGACCTACAATTTAAAAACTTCATATAGCTAAAAGTGTTTTAAAAATCATTTCAATAGCTGATTATCTGAATATTACAATTCTATAAGATAGCTAAAACTGAAATTATTGATTTGATACAATTTCCAGTATCTTTGGTATTTTGGTATAGTCTAGATCTGTATTCCATGCGTTTATACATCCTTATTCCTGCTATTTTATTAGGAGTCGTTTATTATTTTTTTCCTACAACCAACTCAACCATAGATGCCTATAGTTATGCAACAGACATCAGGTATCAATTAGAATTATTCAATCCGCATCATTTATTATACAATGCACTAGGATATTTATGCTATCAACTTATTGGTATTTCAACAGATACTTTACTGTTTATGAAAGCTTTGAATGCAGTATCTGCAGCATTATGCTTAATTTTACTGGGGTTTTTATTGGATAAACTAAAGACTTCTTCTGAATTAACAAGTGCTTTAATATTGCTGACCGGATGTTCTTTTGGTATAATGCGTTTTGCTACTGAAAATGAAACCTATATTGTCCCTATCTTCTTTTCACTGGCAGGTACATTATTTTGGGTAAATGCAACCATTTTCAATAAAAAAGCTGCGTATTTTTTTGCAGGATTTCTGCTGGCCTTAGCCTGTTTGTTTCACCAGATTCATTTCTTTTGGTGGCTGGTTATAGGCTTTTCTGTGTTTAGTAAAAATTTTAGAAACAGTTTTTCAAACGTGCTATGGTATTTCCTTCCAGCGCTTATAGTACCTATTACTTATATAGTCGTATTTTATTATTTGACAGACGTTTTCAGTTTTGAAGGGCTGTTAAAATTTGTTTTCAGAGAGTTTTATAAAGGAAATGTGGAATCCGAAATAACGCTCAATAACCTAATTTTAACAATTATTAACTCTGTAAGAACCTGGATTCAGGTACATGGCAATCTGATTGGAATTGTAAATACAAATTATATTCTAGGCATCCCAGCATTGATAGGTTTGGGATTTATTTTGGCAGGGTTATACAAACTCATCCGAGAAAAAAAGACCATAAAATATTCCCGATTCCTGACAACATTCCTGGCTATTGCCATTACCCAGTTATTATTTGCCTTTTACTCGGTAGGCAATGCCGAATTTATGGTAATGATTCCTTTTGTGTTTTGTCTGATTGTTGCAAGTTTGTATAAACCGGACCATTTAGCTATTTACAGTATCGCAGCTGGTTTATTTTTGTGGAATTTCAGCCTGGCAATTCTGCCTGCGCATATTTATCAATTAACTTCCAATCCAATTTTAGTTAGCAAAATAGAAGACCAGCCAAACACCTATTTTCTGGTAAAAGACAAAGTGCAGATTGAGTCGGAATTTGTATACGCCAATGGGAAATATCCAACAAACATCATATTTCCACCTGAATATTGTCAGGAAAAGTATGAGGATATTACCATTTGTAAAAGCAAATTAGATTCTGTACTAAATGTAGGAGGAAGTGTGCTGACAGACTGCTATGCAAACCAAAAAATAATGAGTCGGGGTAGTTTTCTGTCTGGAAACATCAATGAAGAATTTCTAAAAAACTACAAGCTACAAAAAGCAGATTCGATATTCTATGATTTAGGCACCACCTATCTTTATAAAATCACCAAATAGATTATATTCCTATACAAGGTTTTACACGTTTTACTTCCTGTTGAACCAGTTGGGATATTTTTACATTAACACAAAGACATAAAAAAAGTGTAAATCGGCAGAACTACCGACTTACACCTCAGTGTAAAAATCTATTGTAAAAAATTAATCAAAAAGCTCTTCTTCCTCTTCGGTTAATGTCTGTTTTTTCGACTTTACTTGCTCTTTCTTTTTAGCTTTTAAGGCTTCAAATTTTGCCTGTTGCTCAGAGTTTAATATTGCTTTAAAGTCTGCCTGAAACTGCTGACGCATCGGCTTTACCTCAGCTCTAAATACTTTTTTGTTTTCTTCGCTAAGCTTGCCATTGGCATCGGCATATTTCTTTCTTATTTCCATAACGGCAGCTTTACGCTTCTGAACAAGTTCACTAACCTTTGCTTTCTGCTCGGGAGTAAATGCAAGAACAGAGTCTAGTTTAGCAATGGCTTTGGCAGTTCTGTCTTCCATAGACTTAGCATGTCCTTTTTTGCCTTTTGCTGCTGGGTTCTGAGCGTTACTATTCCAGATTAGCCCCAGAAATAGTATTGAAAAGATGATTTGTTTCATGGTTTGGTGATTTATGTTGTAAAGGCAGATTACAATCATTATGCCAAGATATTGATTAGAGAGTTTGTTGAAATTAGCATAACAATTATACAAGAAATAGATCTGTACTATATCTTTACACTTTTCAACTAGCTAAAAGATGGATAGAAAATGCAATCTCTCATAAATAGATTAATTTTTACAATATTATTTTTTTCGGTTATTGGGGTTCAATCCTATGCAAATAATCCTTCTGAAGACACCCTAAATACCCATAGACTCCGAAAAGTACTAATTTCTCAATCTGCTTTTTATTTGGCGGGAATATCCTTTCTCCAGTTTATATGGTACAAAGACCATGAACCTGCGCCTTTTCATTTTTACAACGACAATAAAGGCTGGTTGCAACTTGACAAGGCAGGACACGCATTTAGCACCTATTATGAAAGTTACAAAGTATACAAAGCACTTCGCTGGGCAGGACTAAGTGATAATAAATCAATAATATACGGTGGACTAACCGGTATGCTTATACAAGCACCTATTGAAATTTTTGATGGTTATTATGAGGGATATGGTTTTTCTAAAGGAGACATAGTGGCAAATACCAGCGGTGCAATATTGTTTATGGGTCAACAATGGATTCTGCATGAACAGATTATAAAAATGAAGTTTTCCTACAGTCCAAGTCCATATGCTAAACATCGACCACGAATGTTGGGCGAAAATCATATTCAGCGTTTCTTTATGGATTATAATGGTCATACCTATTGGCTTTCATTGAATCTAAATAGTGCCACCCGGATAGACAATATTCCTTCCTGGCTAAACCTGGCCTTTGGTTACAGCGGAAACGGTATGTTAGGAGAATTTGAAAACCCTACATGGTATCGAGGAGAACCATTTCCTTACTTCGAAAGATACCGACAATACCTGTTTTCTTTGGATATTGATTTAACTAAAGTAAAAACAAGCAGTAGATTTTTACGATCTGTATTTGACGCCATGAACCTTGTCAAAATACCGCTTCCCACCCTGGAGTACAACAGGCTTGATGGATATAAACTTCATGCGGTTTATTTTTAGAACCAATCCTGGCATTTTTCCTCGACTGTTTCGATTTGATCTTTACAGTCAATAGCGTGTTTTTGATGCTATTACACAATGCATCTTCTTCCAGCTGATCGATTACTTTATTTATCATAGCTGGTGAGGATAAAAAATGCGAAATATAAGAAAAAAAATAGAGGCAAAAATTATAGAAGCCAAACTACCCCAAGCTCTAGACTACTATATCCAAACTTTATAGTGGGACATGCTGGGCTCGAACCAGCGACCCCTACCTTGTCGAGGTAGTGCTCTAAACCAACTGAGCTAATATCCCATAATTTCAGGCAAAATAAAGCAATTGACTGCGAACAGGCAAACCAATTTTCAATAATCTTTAGCCTTGCAAGGTTTTCATATTTCTAATTCTGAAAAGGAAAAATATCCCGATCAGGAAGAAAACACCTAAAAATATAATAGAAAGTCTCATTTCGCCGGTTAGTACCCTTATCAAGGCAAAGAGAAAACTTCCCAGCGAAATAGCAACTTTATCAATCACATCGTAAAAACTAAAGTACGAGGCGTGTTCGGTGCTGTCTTTAGGTATCAGTTTAGAATATGTTGACCGGCTAAGCGCCTGTACCCCTCCCATCACAAAACCAACTATCACCGCCAGAACATAGAAATCTGCCGCACCACTTATATAGTAGGCTCCAATACAAACAAATACCCAAACGCTAACAGCATATATCAGCCCTTTTACATTTCCAAATTTACCCGATAACCAGGCAAAAAACATAGATCCCGGTATGGCAATAAGCTGAATTAAAAGAATTATTACGATAAGATTTTCAGTTTCTAGCTTTACTACCTCCTTGGCAAATATGGGCGAAATATACATCACTGTTTGCACGCCCATATTATAAAAGAAAAATGCCAACAAAAAACCTTTCAGCTTATTTTGGACCTTTAGTTCATTCCATACTTTTTTCAGTTCAAGCCAGCCATTAAACAACCAACTTCCCGAGCCACTCCGCTTATATACATTAGATGGCAAATAATAAAAACTATACTGAGCAAAGCCAAACCACCAGATACCAACCGACAAAAACGAAATCTGAATGGCCTGTATCTTAGAAATTCCACCAAACCATTCCGGTTTCATGATCATAAGCAAATTCAGAATAAGCAAAATTACACTACCTATATATCCGTACGAAAAACCGCGTGCACTTACCTTATCGGCCATGTCTTCACTAACTATTTCAGGTAAAAAGGAATTATAAAACACTATACTTCCACTATATCCTATCCCCGCCAACACAAACATCATGGTGGAGAATGTTACCGTATCCTTTGTAAAAAAATATAATGATGCACAAGCCAAAGCACCTATGTAGCAAAAGGCTTGCATAAAAGCTTTTTTCTTACCACTATAATCAGCTATAGATGACAAAAATGGACTAATAAACGCAGCCACCAGAAATGCAAAAGACACCGCATAGCTAAACAATGCCGAATTGACAATATTAAAACCCAGAAAATCAACCATATTACCATTGGAAGCATTTTCGGTCATGGCCATAAAGTAATCCGGAAATATTGCCGTAGTTATAGTAAGGGAAAACACAGAGTTTGCCCAATCATACATACACCAGGCACGGATTACCTTAGAATTATTCTTTTCCATGAAAAATAGGATTATAATGCCTGTCTAAGCCTTACCAACTTTACCAACAGATCTTCCAACTTATCCAGTTGCAGCATATTAGCTCCATCAGATTTTGCAATAGCCGGCTCCGGATGGGTTTCTATAAACAAACCGTCTGCACCCACTGCTATAGCAGCTTTGGCTATAGTTTCAATCATAGCCGGTTTTCCTCCGGTAACTCCTGAAGCCTGATTAGGTTGTTGCAACGAGTGCGTCACATCCATAACTACTGGCACACCATGAGCTTTCATTTCCGGCAGGTTTCTAAAATCTACTACCATATCGCCATAGCCAAAACTATTGCCACGTTCGGTCAGAATTACAGACTTATTTCCTGCACCAATTACCTTTTCTACAGCAAACTTCATGGATTGTCCGGACAAAAACTGTCCTTTTTTGATATTTACTACTTTGCCTGTTTGAGCTGCTGCAACCAACAATTCAGTCTGGCGACACAGAAATGCCGGAATCTGCAACACATCAACATAGGCTGCTGCCATAGCCGCCTCATGCGACTCATGAATATCCGTTACTACAGGTATATCAAAAGTTTCACTAACTTCCCTCAATACTTTCAATGCCAGTTCATCTCCTATTCCGGTAAAAGAATTGGCACTGGAACGGTTAGCTTTGCGGTATGAAGCCTTAAATACATAAGGAATCTTATATTTATCCGTTATGGCAACTACTTTTTCTGCAATTCTAAGTGCCATATCACGACCTTCCACAACGCAAGGTCCGGCCATCAAAAAGAAATTACCCGAATCTGTATGTTTAATTTTGGGAATCATGTTGATTAGTTTTTTCAAGGTTTATAAACAACTCATTACCAGCTCTTGGAGGTATAGAATTATACGCTTTTTCAATTTTTCTCAGGTTAAAGAAAGGGCGAAAATACGCAATATATTCATCTTTACTACCGCCATATGGTGGTTTATCCTTATTCAATTCTATATCAAATAGAAGACCAACCAACCTGCCACCAGTATTCAACAAAGCATGCATCTTTTTAGCATATGCAGACCTGAGCGAAGGATCAATGGCACAAAAGAAAGTTTGTTCAATAATCAAATCAAAACTTTCTTCATAACCAAAAAAATCGCCTTTAACTATATGCATTGAAGGAAAATCCGGAAGTCGCTTTCTCAGATTATCCAGTGGCGCTTGAGCAATATCCAGTACATAAACATTTTTAAAGCCTTTTTTGTGCAAATACTCAGCTTCATGGGCATTTCCGGCACCAGGTATAAGTATTTTTACTTCTTTATCCTCCAGGGTATCAAAGTATTCCTTCAAAGGAGTTGATACAGAACCGGTATCCCAGCCGGTTTCATTGTTGGTATATCTATTTTCCCAAAATAATTGATCAGGCATTTTGAACTATATTTATATATAAAGTGTTCTTTTCACAGTCGTAAATTGATAAAACGGCTGAATAACACTAATTTTGCACAATCTAATCAAAAGCTGACTTTTTCGCCAATGACTGAAAATAACGAAAGTAAAAACAGCCCAAGCAAAAAAGGACTGATAATAGCATTTATAGCAATATTACTTGCCGTCAATGCAGTACAGTTCTTTATGAACCAAAACAAATCTCAAACCATTGAGGAACAAACTCAGACAATTCAGCATCAGGAGCATGATATTTCAGGCATGATGGTAAAACTGGATTCTGTCGAAACTGAACTGACTCAAAAAAGGGCTGAACTGGTAAAACTGGGTGCCAAGGTAAGCGAACTGGACATATTGATTGAACAAATTCAGAAAGATAAGGATCAACTAAGAAAAGAGAAAAATTACACCCTTTCTAACCTGGATACCTATAAGTTAAAAGTAGAAGCGCTTATGCTTCAATTAACTGTATCTGATAGCAGAATATCGAAATTGACGGCACAACGAGATTCACTTTTCAAATTCAATCAGAAATTAGAAAAGAAAATTGAAGAAAGTTCTGACACAATCAGAAATTTGGCTTTTGCTCAAAAGGAATTGGTGCAAAAAGTAACCATAGCCTCTGCTTTAAAAACAAGTAGCATACAAGTAGATGGACTAACAGACCGGGGTAAGGTAAAAGAAGGCCCTACCCTTAAAGCCAGACAAGTACATAAACTGAGAATTTCATTTCGATTGCCAACCAACCAAATGGCTCAGGTAGGTGGCAAAGATATATACCTTAGAATAATAGAACCGGACGGAGCTGCATTATTTAACTCAACCATGGGTGGCGGTTTATTTAAAACAGCAGAAGGGAAAGAAATTCCATATACCTTGCAGCAAAATATACTGTTTGAAAATAACAATCAAAGCGTCTTATTTACCTATCTAAAAGGCAACCCATTCAGAACCGGTAAACACGTAGCAGAAATATACTCCGATGGTGTATTAATAGGAGAAACTTCATTTATAATAGAATAAGCCTGTAAGGGCTTATTTTTTTGTTTATAAAAATCATCCAAAGACAAGTACAAAACTTTTTGGTTACTAATAAATAACCTGTTATATTTGCAGGCTCAAAAAATTAATTATATCAAATAATATGCATTTGAAAAACTACGAGACGGTATTCATTTTAACTCCCGTTTTGTCTGACCAGCAGATGAAGGATACCGTAGAAAAATTCAAAGCTGTTTTGAAAGACAACGGCGCAGAATTCTTAAATGAAGAAAATTGGGGATTAAAAAAACTGGCTTACCCAATTCAGAACAAAAATACAGGTTTTTACAACTTGTTCGAGTTTAAAGCTCCTACAACTATTGTAAATGCTCTTGAAATTGAGTTCAAACGTGACGAAAGAGTTATGCGTTTCCTAACTACAGTACTTGATAAGCACGCAATTAACTACAATCTGAAAAGAAAAAAAGGCGAATTTAGAAAATCTGAAAAACAGGAGGAAAAAGCATGACACTTGTAAACGAGCCGGTAAACAGACCGGAGAACAGAAAGAAATATTGCCGATTCAAAAAGAACGGTATTAAATATATTGATTATAAAGATGCTAACTTCTTGTTAAAATTTGTTAACGAGCAAGGTAAAATCCTTCCTAGAAGATTAACAGGTACATCTTTAAAATTCCAAAGAAAAGTGGCACAGGCGGTGAAAAGAGCAAGACATCTTTCCCTTTTGCCATACGTTACTGACTCTTTAAAATAATCTGAACCATGGAAGTAATCTTAAAAGACGATATAAAAGGCCTTGGCTACAAAAACGACATCGTAAAAGTTAAGCCTGGTTACGGAAGAAACTACCTTCTACCTAGAGGTTATGCTATTATAGCTAATGAGTCTAACAAAAAATCAGTAAACGAAAACATCAGACAAGCTGCTCACAAAGCTGAGAAACTTAAGAAAGATGCCGTTGCAATTGCTGACAAAATCAGTACTCTTGCTCTTGTTATACCTGCCAAAGTTGGTGAAAGTGGAAAAATATTTGGAGCTGTTACAGTTCTTCAACTTTCTGATTCACTTAAAGAAAAAGGTGTAGATGTAGACAGAAAGAAAATATCATTCAACTCTGACGTAAAAGAAGTTGGTGAATATACTGCTCAGGTAGACCTTCACAAAGAAGTAAAAGTTGAACTGAAATTCACAGTTGTAGCTGCTTAAGCACTTCTTGGTTTTAAAAATTTAAAAGAGTCCTCACAAGGGACTCTTTTTTTTGCTTTAATTTGCCACTATTATGAATTTTAGAACAGAAATACACCTCTCACCGTCTCAATTTCAAATCACCCATCCATCAGGGTTGGTTACACTAGGCTCATGCTTCTCCGACGTAATTGGTCTCAAATTCAAAGAGCACAAATTTGAAGCTCTCATAAATCCTTTCGGCACCATCTTCAATCCTATTTCACTTTCTAATCTTATACAACTTAGCCTAAATAATAAAGATTTACCCGAAGAGTCCTTTTTATATACCAGAAACCATTGGTATAATTTCTTACTGCATTCGAGCGTATATGACTCCGACAAAGACAAGCTTCAACGCAAATACAGAGAAATTGCTTCTACCCTGGTCGAAGCATTAAATACTGCAGAATATCTAATAATCACCTTAGGTACTGCATATGTATACCAACTAATATCCAATAATTTATCTGTTTCCAACTGCCACAAAATGCCCTCGGCTCAGTTTGCTAAGAAAATACTAAGCAGTCAGGAAATAACTGATTCACTCAAGCTAGCTATTCAGCACATTAGAAAAACAAACCCAAACCTCAAAGTTTTGCTTACCGTAAGTCCTGTTAGGCATATCAAAGATACACTGCCCTTAAATCAAGTCAGTAAATCAATTCTTAGAGTTGCCGCACATCAATTATGCGAACAAACTGAGCAAGTAACTTACTTCCCTGCATACGAAATTATGGTCGACGACCTGAGGGATTACAGATTTTACAAAGAAGACATGATACACCCTACCGCTCAGGCAGAAGAATACATTTGGCAGAAATTTTCTAACTCCTTTTTTAGCAAACAGACTCAGGAAATAAACAACACCTGGAAGGATACGCTAAAATCTATACATCATAAACCAAACAACCTGCAGTCTGATGAACATCAGAAACATATCGCCAAAACAATTCAACAATTAGAAATACTTTTGCCCTATTTAAACTGCTCAGCTGAAATTGACATATTAAAAGGTCAATTAAAAACAAACCAATAACACCAGATACAAATCAGCACAAGCAATCTTGATAATATACAATTTAAAATTTATTTCATCTTTATTAATAAAATAAAAAAATATGATTTTTTAAAGTATTTTACATATTCTATTTTTGTACTATTACAATATGATCAATAAATATTTCATTTATAAAATACATAACCAATTGTTTATCATTACATTAATTTAAATGAAAAAAATATCATTATATTATACCAATATTTTACATATAAATAAATATTGAATTTAAACTTGTAAAAGCCATAAACTCAGCATACTTTTGAAATATACAACCAACAAAAAGTTAAATTTTTACCACTATGTTTATGCTTACAATATTCGAAACTAAAAAGGCTAAAGAAGAAAAATCACATTTAAGAAATCTGATTACATTAGCACATGCAGATGGCGAGCTTTCAAAAGCAGAAATTGATGCAATATATAAAATCGGAGAATGCAGAGGACTTAGAAAAGAAGATATAGCTGTTCTGTTTTCCGGAGATTCATTACAAGAAGAGATACTTGTACCTGATAACGACACTGAAAGATTTAATCAGATTTATGATTTAACATTAGTAATGCTTTCTGATGGTCAAGTTGTTGATAGCGAAATGGACTTTTGCATCGAAATTGCTCAGGGTCTTGGCTTTAGCAAGGCATTTGCCGGAGTTGTTGTTAACAAAATTGCAATGGGAATAAGCAATCAGTTAGACAAAGATGCCATCAAAAGAGAACTTGAAAGCTTCCTTGTTTTTTAGACATTCTAAAAAAAGATTAATTATTTCACTTTACCCTCACACAACAAGAGCCTGTTTAACAGGCTTTTTGTATTTAATGTAATTTAGTCCCAATTGTACAATTGAATGTTTTATTGTCTATTCAAATACCAAAATCAATCTTTCAACCTACATTTCTCATCAAGTATCCCCTAAAACTCAAAAACTATATTTTAAAAGTATTTAAAAACACTAATTCTTATAACTGTGTTATAACTACATGAGTCAGGAAAGTCCGTCATTTAAATTTTTGCAACAAAAAATGGCCATAGAACGCACTGTTATGGCCAATGAAAGGACCTTCCTCTCCTACTCCAGAACCGCAATGGCTTTCGTAATTGCAGGATTGTCCTTTATACACCTTACCACATCTATATACCTTGGTATTGTTGGTGCTACTTTTATCCCTATCGGAGCATTTATTTTAACGTTTGCTATTCTACGGTTTAAGAAAATGCAAAAGCGCATTCGTGAAGAAAAGGAGCTTTTGCATACACATTACCACAATCACCACTTAGAATAAATCTTCCTTGTACGTATTATTTGCCTAGTTATTTTAAAAAAAATGTAGTTTTGCAGTCTATCAAATTTATCTATGAAGATTAGTCTGTTATTTGGAATTGCATTAGGATTATTGTTACTTCTTTGGGAATATTTATTCTACAATTTTATTTGGGGAACACCTAGCTGGATTCCGGTTTTTATTCCAATTCTACTCATTGGTACAATAATATTTATGGGAATTCGCACTGTTAAAAACCAAAAATACCATGGCGAAATTTCCTATAAAAACGCATCTCTTTCAGGATTTCTGATTATGATTTATGGGATTATTATACTTTCTATTGGGGTATACAACACATTCCCATATGGAAATAATACTTTTGTTGATGATTATATTTCAAAAAGTCGTATAGAACTACAAAAGGACGCGACATTAACCAGCAAAGAAATTGAAGACCGATTAATTGAATTCAGGCACACACTTAATGCTATGAATATGACCAAATCGAACGCCATAAGTTTACTGATATTTGGCACCCTCTTTAGCCTTATAAGTGCTTCAATATTAAGAAAAAAAGGAGATTTTAACCCATATCAATCATAGGTTAAAATCTCCTTTTCAACTGAAATTTCAAACTGTTGTCCGATTACCTGGAAGGTCTGCAGGAGAAACTTTTTTCCTGTGCTATGCTACCATCTTCGTTGAAAATAACCAAACGACATTCTTTTTCTGACCTTACCAATTCAAGTGCTTTGTCTACAGCCTCTCGTTTTAACGGAGACCGAAAAATAGAAAACATATGTCCTTCCTCCTCTATCTTCCAACCTTGAATAGATTTGACAACAAGAAATGTCTTGGTTTTACTTTTTTTTGATTTGGATGTAGGCATGTTATTTTAACACCTTTACTAACTTATTAAGTTCCTTTTCGGTTGTAATTAAGTATTTATTTCCCTTTCTTCATTTCTGAATGACGATTTACAAAGTCAGCAATTTGCTCCACCCCTAGTTGTTTACCAATTATTTCTTTATTCTTATTTAGCAAAAATATGGTTGGCGTACTACTGATATCGTACAACTTTCTAAAATTGGTTTGATTATATGGATCCCAAACATTTAAAAAGTTTAGTTTATTTTCTTCTATAAACTTCTTCCATTCCGGTTCATTGTTTTCCAGACAGACTGCAAATACCTGAATTTTCTCTTTGCTAAATTGAGCTAATTCTTCATTTAATTTCGGAATTGCTTTTTTGCAATGTCCGCAATTTGGGTCCCAAAATACCAATACCGTGTATTCTGAATTCAACTGATGCAATATCTGAGTTTTGCCATTAATATCCGGCATAATTAGATTTGGCGCAGTTTTGCCGCATAGTATATTTCTTAGTTTGTCAGCCTTTTCTAATATCCTTTTGGTTTGTTTTTCATTCAGCCAGAATGCCTGACCGGTTTTGTAATACTTATCTGACATATGCACAAAGGCCTGATCCATACACATGATATTTGAGGTTTCAATAGTATATGTACAGTAGAATGTTGTGTATTTGAACAACTCTTTACTAGCTTTTGCCTTCTCGATCATAAAATCAGCTGCTTTTTGCACAGAATCAGGAATTTGAAGAGTCAAGTTTTCAAAATAAGTCTTTAGCTTGGTATGAAAAATTGGTGTTCTCACTATTCTGTCATCTTTAAAATCAATATTGTCAAAATAGTGTGCTTTGTACCAATTGTATTTCTGGGTAGAGTCTACAGACTCGGGTACTACCGGATCCTTCATTGCATTAAATACTTTGGCAAGCAATGTAGTTGGGTACTTTTTAAGATACTCCTCTCTATAAGCATTTACAGAACTATCTACTTTGGAGATCTCTGTTCTTATTACCAAACTATCCTGTTTTGTTTTGGCACTTTCCAATTTCGCTTTGTAACCTTCCACTTCTTTACCTTTGGAAGCTACATAGTTCAGGTATTGATAAAACAAGGTATTGTCCTCTGAACCTTTAACTTTCATTTTACCAACCATATCCAATGAGTCAGTTTCCAAAGCAAAATTTTGCTGATTGACAATAAACTCAAAATAGTTTTTGGAAGGCAAAACAATCATGTATATACCACCCGGAAGTTCTTCTTCTCCTTTAAAAACCATAACCCCTTTTGAGTTTACCTCAGCAGTATCTTTCAAATATTGCTTATCTCCAAAATGATAAGCCAAATAGCAAACGGTATCCTTTAACCCTTCAATTTTTACTGTAATGTTGTACCCTTTGGATTTAGTCTGAGCCTGAGCGGCAACTCCAAAAAACAAACTCAGACAAATCAGAAACAAAGACTTTCTAAAATTCATATATATCATAGTATTATTAGACTCCATGCTACAAATTTAAAAATCATTTTATACCAACCGAGACCTATTGGCAATAATTATACCTTTTAGTCATAAAACTATTGTATTTCATGGCAAAAAAAACCAAATGAGAATGTAATAATTTTTATACCTTACATTTTCAACAATCAATAACGCATGAAACGAATAATTTCACCATTATTTTTAGTCATTTTTATTTTGACTGCAACTCTGGGTATTTCGCAGTCGGACAAAGGGCAATTCTATATTTCTGGTACAACAGGAGCTATTTTCCCTTTTCAAAAAAATACTACGCCGTTCAAAGACAAATTAATTGTTGGCCTTGAAGGTAACTACTTTGTATCCAATGGAATATCAATAACCGGTGGTGTAGATTATTTAACTGGTGGGGAGCAAACCATGGCCGTATTTGGCACCAGAATGTATCCTGGTTCCGGTTCTTTTTACTTTCGCCACAAAGCCATGGTGAATGTTAAAAATCGCCGCAGCAATGACTTCTTATTAGGCTTAGGAAACGATTTTCAGATTAATGATATTTTGGCAGCTGAACTAAACGTTGATTACCACTTTATATACCAGGCTTTAGGTGTCAAATTTGGTCTGGCACTAACGTTTTAAGGAAGCTTTTTATAAATGGGTTAAATCATTTTTTTTGACCCGTTTATTATTTTTTTTCACCTTCTGAAATATCATAATCCTATATTTTTTACCAATTGAAATAAACTAAATTTCATCACTTTACCTTTTCAGGATACTCATCAAATATCTCTTTTACAATTTTATTTATATCTTTTCGAAAGCTTTTTAACTTATCAATTTCTGTAGTAGCCCATCCTCGCCATAGTAATTGATTATTCTTATGTTCTACTATATCTATAACAATAGTAGTATTTGTGTATTCTATTGCTTGAACTCTATAACCCGTAATACTTGGCACATTGCTGTAGTAATTATAATTATAGGAATATCCAGGCCCTGCATAAAAATCAGGAATATTAGTAGTATAGTTACTATATACAGGAATCTGTAACAAATCCTGTTCATTCTTAAATTTAGCACGGACCATAACTAGCAAATCAGGATTTGTACAATCCATGGTATAACCCTTTCCGTTCAATTCTTTTATAATAGAGGTTTTGAGATTTTGAAAAAAAATTGGATTATCATACAAAACTCCAGAACTGGAATCCATAGTTGGAACCCAACAAATACGGTTATACTGTTCAATATTGGCACCTTCTAAATAATCCGAATGTACATTGACAGGATTACATGCAACAGATAAAAAAGCTATTGCAGTGACCCTTAGGCAGGCAAAAATAACATCCTTCATACAAAATAAATTTAGATAGCAAGGGATTACGTCCTTATAGAAAAAACAACCTTGCTGTATTCGGAAATGTTATTGAGGCTAACAGTGGCGAGCTATTTTTACTTAATACCCTTATACTGAATCCTACTTAAAGGATAAGTGAGCAAACAATTAAATAGCAAGGTATCATTGCGAGTTTCTTGAAAGCTATAACCTTTGCTAAATTCTTTGTACTGCCAAATAATCGATTCTGATATTGCACTTGCCAATTTTACGTCTATTTCGGCCAACATTTCCTGGTTAGCTGAAAAAGAAGAAATTGATACCAAATGTACAGCTTGTGATGCTGATGGATTATTTCTTAAATCAATATTTCCATAAATAAATGAGTCAACCCCAAGAAAATGTGCAAGTTCCTTTTCGCTAAAAAGACTTATTTGTTTATAAGTTATACCAAGTTCTGCCAATTTTTTATTCGTCTCACTCACATGCTGCACGGCAACATGCACTTGACTATTGCGCGTTTTTCGATTGGTAAAGAAGTCATAAGCTTGTTGCTGAAATAATTTTGACAAAGCAAGTTCTTTGGCCTCCAATTGTTGAGAGCTGGTTAATTTGCTATCAGTTATCTTATAAATATTAACAACGAATGGCATTATAGCAACAGACCGATGACGTCTGACTTCAGTACGGTAATCTGGGGTAACTGATACATTGCAAGCGATGAACAAAAAGACGCAAATAAAGGATAGTAAAGCCTGATTCATACGCACTGACATTAGATATTCAAAAAACTAATGTTCGCTTGTATTGTTATTCAGGTATTAAACCACTTCTTTAAAAAAACAATTAAAAAATTGTATAAGAAGCAATCAATATGGCAGCTATTGTTCAAATAATTTTACATACAAATGAAGAAAATAAGCTAATTTTGCATTGAATTACAGCATGCTACGAATTTTATTATGAAAAGCTTTATTAGGTATTTTTTCAATGGCCTATTATTTATAATACCCTTTGGAATAACGTCTTACGTTATTTATTATATTGTAAAAGGTATAGACAACATCATACCGGGACTTTTTGGACTGGATTTGTTTCCAGGTGTTGGTTTATTGTTTTTTATAGGTATCACATTTGTAATCGGATATATGGGTTCTACCCTAATAGCTAAACCGGCATTTTCAATGGTTGAAAACTATTTGTACAAATTGCCTATTATTAATTTAATCTACTCCTCATCGAAAGATGTAATTAATGCCTTTATAGGTGAAAAGAAAAAGTTTAACCAACCTGTATTGGTAAAAATGAATAATGAATCAAATATATACAGGCTTGGATTTATAACTCAAAATGATCTAAGTGTGATACATATACATGATAAAGCGGCAGTTTATTTCCCCCATTCATATAATATATCCGGAAATCTGGCTATTATTCCTATTCAAAATATCACCATCATTCAGGCTCCAAGTTCTGAAATTATGAAGTTTATTGTTTCCGGAGGAGTTTCCGGACTTAACTTTAAAGAAACAGATATAATTAAATTAAAAAAACCAGTTGACGGCATTTAATTATCTATCAAAACAACCTTGCATTTAACACTTTTTCTTTGGTCAGATTAAAAAACTCTTTGTGAATATTAAACTCTTCTTCTCCATCTTCCGGATTTACAATAGTATAATTTCCATCTTCGCCCATTAAATACCGATTTACATTATCCTTGAGGTTGTAATACAGGATATTAATAACTTGTTGCTTTAGTAAAGGATCAAGAATTAAGAAAAGAGATTCAATTCTACGGTCAAAACTACGCATCATTATATCGGCACTACCACCATAAACCCTAGGATCGCCGGCATTGTGGAAATAAAATATTCTGGAATGCTCCAGAAAATCGCCAACGATAGAATGTACAGAAATATTTTCGCTCAATCCAACTCTGCCTACTTTCAAACAACAAATTCCTCTAACAATAAGCTTAATTGATACTCCTGCCTGCGATGCTCTGTAAAATGCATCGATTACTTCTTTATCCTGTAATGAATTAAGTTTTATAACAATTCCTGCTGGTTTACCCTCTAATGCATTTTTAGCTTCATTCTCGATTAGTTCAATCAATTGCTTTCGCATATCGCCGGGAGCAGTAATAAGGTTTGTATAAACCCTTGGCATTGAGTGACCTGTAATTACATTAAAAAATTCATTTATATCAGTCGCATAAACTTCATTGGAGGTCAACAAACTGATATCCGTATATAAACGAGCTGTATCTTCATTGTAATTACCACTAGACATATGTACATACCTCGTCACTTTATCAGATTCCTTACGCACAATCATCAGCAATTTGGTATGAGTCTTAAGATTTCCGATACCATAAATTACAAAACACCCTGCTTTCTGAAGCCTTAATGCTTCAACTATATTATTTTCTTCGTCAAATCTGGCTTTTACTTCAAACAGTACCGATACATGCTTACCGTTTTCAGCAGCCTTAAATAATGCAGCTGTAACTCTGGAATCTTTTGCTAGCCTGTATATGGTAATTTTTATTGCCAATACCTGTGGGTCAGTTGCAGCTTTTTCCAACAAATCAATTACCGGATCTATTTTATTATAAGGCTGATGAAGGAGTATATCATTGTGCTTTAGAAAAGCAAACATATCTTCTTCTTCACTTTCAGGGAAAGCCAAAGGTTTTACCGGGCTTGGAAGTGGTGGGGTCGCTAATCTAAACTCTTTATTTTTTATAATTTGCCATAAAGAGGTGTAATCACATATTCTTTTGGTAATAAATATGTTATGGTCGTCAATACCCCAACGATCTACCAGAATCTTCATCATGTAGCTTGAGTAATTATCCTCAATTTCTACACGGACAACACGTCCTGATTTTCTGGATTTAAGTTTTTTTCGTACTTCCTCTACAAATTTAACATCGGTCTCTTCTGTTTCCTCCAATGAAAAATCAGCATTTCTGGTGATTCTAAACAGGTTTACCGATAGTATCTCAACATTTCGATATAGTTCGTTGATTTTCCAACGAATAATTTGCTCTATAGGAATAAAAAGTCTCAAAACTCCTCGCTTAATTTCATAAAACCTCGGTAAGTTTTGTGGTATCTGCACAAAACTTAACCTTCTGGAATCCTTTTCTGCCTCCGGAAAATTTGTAATAACTCCAAATATCAGAAGTTTATTCATCAGCATCGGAAAGGAATGATAACTATCATATACCATGGGAGTTAGCATGGGAAAGATTGTATCAAGAAAATAATCTTCGGACTTTTTAAGCTCGGCTTCACTTAAACTTTCCAGATCGGATATTAGAAAACCATTTTGCTCGAATTCAGGTTCGAGATAATTAATGAAATAGTCTTCCTGGTCTTTATGAAAGGCATGAACTTCTTTTAATAATTTTTTACGAAAAGGGACTTCTCGTAATCCGGAAAAGTCAAACCTTTCCTTGTTGTAATCTATATAGTTGTACAAACTACCGACTCTTATTTGAAAAAACTCATCAAGATTTGATGCCGTTATGGCTAAAAATTTTAGTCTTTCAAAAATGGTACGATTTGTTTTTTTTGCTTGATCCAATACCCTATAGTTGAATTTCATCCAACTTAGGTCACGGGAAATATAATTGCTATGGTGTATAGCAGCTTTTGGCTTTAGTAACATAAACAAATTACCTAAACTTCGATCTTTGGAATTATTCTCGTTTTTACCAAAAAATCTACCTTTCTTGCTAAAAATATTGCCTAACAAATCCACAATACTGCCCATTGATTATCTGATACTTAATTATTAAATATCAATTTTTGCATATTTTGCATTTTTCTCGATAAAATCTCTTCTTGGAGCTACTTCGTCCCCCATCAACATAGAAAATAAGTGATCTGCAGCAGCAGCCGACTCAACCGAAACCTGTTTAAGGCTTCTTGTTCCTGGATCCATAGTTGTTTCCCAGAGTTGCTCAGGGTTCATCTCACCTAAACCTTTGTAGCGTTGAACATGCACGGAATCCTCTTTACCATCTTTTGCCAGTTCTTTAATGGCCTCCTCGCGTTGTTGTTCTGTCCAGCAATATTTAAATTCTTTCCCTCGCTTAACCTGATATAATGGAGGTAAGGCAATGTATAAATAGCCATTGTCTATTAATGCCCTCATATATCTGAAAAAGAAGGTAAGTATCAGCGTCCTGATGTGACTACCATCAACGTCAGCATCGGTCATAATAATAACTTTATGATAGCGAAGCTTAACCATGTTTAAGGCCTTATCATCACCATCTACTCCAAATGAAACCCCCAAGGCGGTGATCATGTTTTTGATTTCATCATTTTCGTAGATGCGATGCTCCTGCGCTTTTTCTACGTTTAATATTTTACCTCTTAAAGGCAAAATAGCCTGAAACTTCCTGTTACGCCCCTGCTTGGCAGAGCCACCTGCAGAGTCACCCTCAACCAGATATAATTCACACTCAGCCGGATCTTTTTCAGAACAGTCAGCCAGTTTACCAGGTAAGCCGGTACCGGAAAGTACATTTTTCCTCTGTACCATTTCACGGGCTTTGCGAGCTGCATGACGAGCTTGTGCCGCCAATACTACTTTCTGAATGATTTGCTTGGCCTCCTTAGGATTTTCCTCGAGATAATTACCAAGTACCTCACCAACACACTGATCAACAGAACCCATAACTTCGCTATTACCCAGCTTAGTTTTGGTTTGACCTTCAAACTGAGGCTCTGCAACTTTCACTGAAATAATTGCAGTTAATCCTTCTCTAAAATCATCTCCGCTTATCTCTAATTTGAGTTTTTCCAACATGCCAGACTTATCCGCATAGCTTTTCAGCGTTCTGGTAAGTCCCCTTCTGAAACCTGCTACGTGGGTTCCACCTTCTATGGTATTGATGTTGTTTACATAGGAAAACACATTTTCTGAGTAACTTGTGTTGTAGAGAATAGCTAACTCTACAGGCACTCCACCCTTTTCACCTTCCATGTAAATTGGCTCTGGAATTAATTTTTCTCTGGTAGAATCCAGATACTGGACAAATTCTTTTAAGCCTCCTTCTGAATAAAAAGTATCGTTTCGCAGATCGCCATTGTCGTCTGTTTCGCGCTCATCGGTAAGATAAATTCTGATACCTTTATTCAAAAAGGCCAATTCTCTCATACGATTGGCTACTGTTTCGTATTTGTATTCAGTGGTGGTAAATATACTTGCATCGGGCACAAAATGAACCATAGTACCCGTCAATTCACTTTCGCCTACTACTTTTACAGGATACTGAGGAACGCCTATTTTATATTCTTGCTGAAAAATTTTCCCTTCGCGATATACCGTAACTTTAAGGTCAGTAGAGAGTGCATTTACACAACTCACACCAACACCATGCAAACCTCCGGAAACTTTGTAGGTATCTTTGTCAAACTTACCACCGGCATGCAATACAGTCATTACAACTTCCAGTGCTGATCTTTTTTCTTTGGTATGAATACCGGTAGGAATACCTCGACCATTATCTCTAACCGAAACAGAGTTATCGGCATGTATTTTAACCCAAATTTCATTACAATAACCTGCAAGAGCTTCATCTATTGAGTTATCTACTACCTCCCAAACCAGATGGTGCAAACCTTTAACTCCGATATCACCAATATACATGGCAGGCCTTTTCCTAACTGCTTCAAGTCCTTCTAAAATCTGTATATTATCTGCTGAATAATTACCCTGAAGATTCTCTTTTTCGTCTGTCATTTTTCTATGATTGGAATGCACAAAAATAGGTAAAAAAATGCTAAAATGACAGTTTATTTATACACATACTATGGCTTATTCGACCAACGCATGACTATACTTTCCTTTGCTTTCAGAATATTAGAACTACCTTAGAAAACAGATCACAATTGATCAATTAATAGGAGTTTGCTGAAAGCATAACCAGTGTACAACCAATAACGGGTTCTATGTTGTTTTCTTCTGCTAATTTTATCAATTCGCTGTTTTCTGTACCCGGATTAAAGATTATACGCTTAGGGTTAAGTTTAAGAATATAATCAAACAAGGGTGGCAAGTTTTCAATGCCTACATACAATGTCACTGTATCCACATTAGTTTCCAGGGGATAATCATTGCGAATAACCTTACCGGCCACTTCACCTTTTTTGATACCTACGGGTACAATTTCATGCCCATAGAGGGTAAGCATATTGGCTGCTCTGTATGCAAATCTGGAGGAGTCTGGTGTAGCTCCTAATACAACGGTTTTTTTCATCGGAATAATAACATGATTCGATTCGAATTAATTCCCTTTGCTACTTCCATACATGCTAAAAAAAGCTTCGGCGCATTTCTCACCGTCAATAGCGGCAGATATAATTCCTCCTGCATAACCGGCCCCTTCTCCACAAGGAAAAAGTCTTTTCAATTCTACATGTTCCAATGTTTCTCTATTTCTAGGAATGGTTATTGGGCTGGATGTCCGGCTTTCTACACCTACAATTTGTGCATCATTGGTCAGATATCCCGGCATTTTTTTTCCGAAGTCTTTGAACCCTTCCCTAAGTCTGTGTGCAATAGAATGTAAAAGCACCTCATCCATATGTACACTTGCCAAACCAGGTTGATAGGAAGTTTCAAGCAAAGAAGTTGATCTTTTCTTTTGAACAAAATCAACTAACTTTTGAGCCGGAGCAACCTGGGTTTTGCCTCCAGCTATCCAGGCATTTCTTTCTATTTGCTTTTGCATTTCCAGGCCTGCAAATACGCCGTGTTGCTTAAAATCGGCCAAATCTTCCAAATCGATAGCTACTACTATACCCGAATTGGCAAATTTACTATCGCGTCGGCTTGGAGACATGCCATTTACTACTACTTCTTCCTGAGCTGTAGCAGCCGGCACTATAAAACCTCCGGGACACATACAGAATGAAAAAACACCTCTTTTTACCTCATTATAATCTACTTGGCTTACTAGCGCATAGGAAGATGCCGGAAGATATTCACTCCTGGTAATGCATTTATACTGTATTGTATCTATAAGTGATTGCTGATGCTCAACTCTTACACCCATGGCAAAAGGCTTAGCATCAATTCTTACATTATTTTTATGTAATAGATAATAAATATCTCTGGCCGAATGTCCCGTTGCAAGAATAACTCCTTTTCCTAAAATAGTTGTTTGATTATTTACCTTAACTCCTGCAATTCTATCCTTATCAATAATCAGATCTGTAACACTACTGTCAAAATGCACTTCACCACCTGCTTGAAGTATATTTTCTCTTAGACCTGCGACTATATTTGGCAGTTTGTTTGTGCCTATATGGGGATGAGCGTCGATCAATATATCTTTACGTGCTCCATGAGCAACCAAAATCTCCAATATTCTGCGAACATCTCCCCGCTTTTTTGATCTGGTGTATAACTTTCCGTCTGAATAAGTACCTGCACCACCTTCTCCAAAGCAGTAATTAGAATTAGGATTTACAATATGATCCTTATTTAAGGCAGCCAAATCCCTTCTTCTGGAACGTACATCTTTCCCTCGCTCTAAAACTATGGGTTTCAAACCTAATTCTATTAGTCTAAGGGCTGCAAAAAGTCCAGCTGGTCCTGCTCCTACTACAATTACTGGCTCACAAGCAGACACATTCTGATAATCAAGCTTATATAGCAAATCAGGAATCTTTTCACTGCAATAAACCTTTGCCAGAATTTTAATTTTCACGTATTTAGATCTGGCATCAACAGATCTTCGCAGCATTTCAACCACTACCTCATCTGTATCATGTAATCCTAATTTTTGAATTACAAAAGCCCGAAATTTATTATCGTCAAAACCGATAGAAGGATCAACTTCTACTTCAAATTCTTGAATCATTAGCTAAAATATTATCAAAACTACACCCTATAATTATCCAACAGAATATACAAAAATAAGCATTTAAGTCTCAAGTTACCCTAAAGCCATCCATCAAATTGCTTTGCAACTTTACCTTTCAAAAGCCAAAAAAGTACCTAAACAATTTATACTATTTCTGATTTTGTAATAAATTTTAATCAAATCAACTATGGGAAAAGGAGACAAAAAAACTAAAAAAGGAAAAATTGCCAGAAGTAGCTTTGGCACAAGCAGACTTCAGAGAGAGACCAATGAAAAAAGCAATTTTCTGAATAAATCTGAAAAAGAAAACGGGCTTACAGAACTGCCCAATAATCCGCTTAAAGGATTAAAAAAGTAAGATTTATAAAGCAATCTCATCGACTTAAAAATCTATTGAGATTGCTTTATAATACACATACGCTACTGATATTATTTAAACATATCAGCCAACTAAAAGGTTAGCTACGGTATGGAACAACCAGAAAAAGTATATAACGAGGCACTTCCTAAGCCTTTTAAAAATAGATATATTGATATTTCAGCTCCAATCCACGATAGTATGACAGGTTGGCCTGGGTTACCACATGTAAACGTTCAAAAGTTTCAGGATTTACACAAAGGAGATGATGTAAATATAACGACCTTCTCTATGCCTGTACATACCGGTACCCATATAGACGCACCAAGGCACTTATACAAAAATGGAAACGATGTTACTTCCATTGATTTTGAAGCTGTGATTGGGATATGCAGAGTAATTGAAATTCCCACAGGTGTCAAGTCTATTTTACCAGTGCATTTGGAAAATGCACAAATACAACCGGGAGAAAGGATACTATTCAAGACTTCTAATTCACAAATTGATTGGACAAGCAAAAGCTTTCAGCGTGATTTCACCTTCTTAAGCACACCTGCAGCAGAAATACTGGCTGCCCTTAGAATCAAAGCTGTAGGTCTGGATTATATATGTATAGGCAACAGAGGTAATCACAAACTAGTACACTCCATTTTGTTTGAAACCGGAGTATGTGTAATTGAAGGTTTAAACCTTGCAGAAGCGAGTGCAGGAAGTTATGAACTATATTGTTTACCTCTTAAAATCCTAGGAGCAGATGCTGCCCCTTCCAGAGCAATTTTAAAAACCATAGAATAAGCAGGCCTGCTATATGGATTATCAACCACTCGTAAATTATTCCATCATTGGAGACTTAAATACAGTAGCGTTGGTATCAATTGAGGGTTCTATTGACTTTTTATGTTTTCCAAACTTTGATTCTCCAAGTATTTTTTCTGCACTTATTGACAAAAATAAAGGTGGCTCATTTAGCATAAGTCCGAAAAAATCTGGTACAACCTTCAAGCAAATGTACCTACCAGATACCAATATTTTATTTACACGATTTCTGGGCAAAGAAAGTGTTGGTGAAATAATCGATCATATGCCGGTAGAAGAGATCAACGAGGGTAAAAAACTTATAAGACGTGTAACCGGAGTTCGAGGCAATATGACTTTTGTTATGAAATGTAATCCCAGATTTAACTACGGTCAAGACAAACACAGCATTGAAAAAACAGATAATGGGGTAAAATTCATTTGCAAGAGCGACAAAGAAAAACCATTTGAAATAGAACTAATTAGCGAAACTGAGATAAAAATTAAAGACAGTGATGCATATGCAGAATTTACGCTAAAAAGTGGTGAAAGTGTAAATTTTATATTTCAACTATCTGTGAAAGATGAAGTAATAAACGACATAGAGAATTATGTAAATACTTCACTAATCAAGGATATTAGGTATTGGAGAAAATGGATCAAAAAATCGAGATATTCAGGTAGATGGAGAGAAACAGTACACAGATCTGCATTATTATTGAAACTACTCACTTCAAAACGCCATGGTTCTATGGTTGCATCACCAACATTTGGATTACCTGAAGATATTGGTGGTGAAAGAAATTGGGACTATCGATACACCTGGATTAGAGACTCAGCCTTTTCTATGTATGTGTTGCTGAAACTTGGTTATAAAAATGAAGCTTCTAATTTTATAAACTGGATAGAAGAAAAATGCATGGACATAACCAACCCGGGCAAATTACACATCATGTATACACCTGAAGGAGGTAAAAACATAAAAGAAATAACACTAGATCATTTTGAGGGATATAAAAAAAGTAACCCGGTAAGAGTAGGGAATATTGCTATAAAGCAACTTCAACTCGATATATATGGCGAATTACTAAACTGTGTTTATTTATATGACAAATATGGAGACCCAATTTCATATAACTTTTGGAATAAGCTGACCCATCATTTGGACTGGTTAGCCAAAAACTGGATGGAAAAAGATGAAAGTATCTGGGAAGTAAGAGCAGGTAAACAAGAGTTTTTATTTTCCAGAATTATGAGTTGGGTGGCTTTTGACAGAGGATTAAAACTTGCTAACAATCATAGCCTGCCAGTTAAAACAGATTGGTATAAACAACGAGATAAAATATTTAACGACATACATGAAAATTTTTGGGACGAAGACTCCAAGTCATTTGTACAATACAAAGGAGGCAAAGCGGTAGATGCCTCAGTATTGCTAATGCCCATAGTGAAATTTATAAGCCCCAAAGATCCACAATGGGTATCTACTCTTAGAAGAATAGAAAAAGAATTAGTAAGCGACTCATTGGTATCCAGATACAGTCAAAGTGATGCCGCTCCAGATGGAATGGAAGGCACAGAAGGTACATTTACCGTATGCACATTTTGGTACGTCGAATGCCTGGCCTTGGCAGGAGAAACTCAAAAAGCAAGATTCATTTTTGAAAAAATGTTAGGATATGCCAATCATGTACATCTATTTTCTGAGCAAATAGGTACACAGGGAGAACATCTGGGGAATTTCCCTCAGGCTTTTAGCCATTTAGGCCTTATAAGTGCAGCATTTCGACTTGATGATTTGATAAATAAATCGCAGGATGAAGATCAGGATTTTAGTAATTTAAAATCATTTTTGAGTTAATTAAAACTACTAGTATTGCATTAGTAACAAACAAATTTTAAACAAAAAGAGAACTAAAATTGTATGAATTTCATTTTGAAAGGGTATAGAAATCTAATCAAAATAGAAATAACATGAAAAAACTACCAATTCTAGGCTTATTAGCCCTTTCAACAATATTTGGCAGTCAACTTGTAAATGCAGGAACAGACAAAGGTTTAATGGAATTAAACAAAACCGAATTAAACCATATAAATACTGACGATAAAAAGAAGCTAAAAAATCAAAAAAAGAAATTAGCCAAGGAAGAACAAAAGCTAGAAGATAAGCAACGTGATCTTGACAAAGCTATTAAACTTGAAAAAGAAAAAGAAAAGCTAAAAAAGAAACAAGCTAAGGTTGACAAAAAAATTAAAAAATTAAAATAATTGAAATAGCAGGTAATAAACCTGCTATTTTTATTTACGTCCAACGTTATACGTAAAAATTAAAAATCTCAAAAATAAAAATGATGGCTATATTGCAATAAATACAAGCTCTATGTTAAATCAAAATGATAGAATAAAGCTGGCAAAATCCAGTCAATACAAAGCAATATTCCCTAGTATAGTAAATCATTATGACACATTGTTTGGTGGTACAGCATTATCCTATATGGATGAAGTTGCTTTTATTACAGCAACCAGATATAGCAGACAAAAATATGTAACAGTATCTACCGAGAAAATTGATTTCAGGCAACCAATACCATCAGGTACTATAATTGAAATAGTAGGTCAAGTAGCGCATGTTGGAAGGTGCAGTATAAAAATACAGGTTGAAATATTTGTTGAAGAGATGTATAGTGAAAATAGGGAAAAAGCAGTTGAGGGTATGTTTACACTAGTAGCAATTGACGAGAATAAAAATCCAATACAAATATTGTAAATCAAACACATAAAGTAATTAATTTACAATATTCACTTTATTTGTTTATTTGTATTTTACCAACCAACACTTCTGGATATAAAACGGGGATTAAAACTAAAGCTAATCCCAACCCAGGGATCATCCCTTAGTGAATTGAAAACATGCACAAATGTAGCGCTACCTAAATCCAGCACTTCACATAATTGCCCGTTCGCATTTACTACCAGATCAGATTTATCTACTTTATCCTTATTCTTATTATTTCTTTCCATAACCTCACGAATTTCGATGCCCCCTTTCAGAATATAACAGCGTAAGAAATCAGAAAGTTAATAAAAGTAAAAAAAATGGCTAAAATACAGCCTAAACAAAAAAAGGTCAGTTTAAAACTGACCTTTTAAGCACTATAAATAAGTATTTGAAAAATTACCCTAAAGCAATTCTTTTAAATTCAGATACAGTTAGACCTTTAGAAGTTTTCTCAAGTAATTGAGCAATAGTCAAAGAAGGATCTTTAACAAATTCCTGGTTTAGTAAAGTATTTTCTTTGTAAAATTTATTCAATTTACCTAAAGCAATTTTTTCAAGCATAGCTTCCGGTTTACCTTCTGCACGTGCTTGTTCTTTACCAACTTCAATTTCTCTTTCAATTACTGATGCATCAACACCTTCCTTATCAACAGCAATTGGTTTCATAGCAGCAATTTGCATGGCTACATCTTTACCAACTTCTGCAACATCGGCGCCACCTACATTCTGAAGTGCTACTAAAACACCTAATTTTCCGTTAGAGTGTACATAGTCGATAATTTTCTCAGAAGTAACATTTTCGTAAGAAGAAATAACGATTTTTTCACCGATTTTACCGGTTAGATCAACAATATTTTCTTCAACAGTTCTGCCATCGGCCAGAGAATATCCAAGGATTTCTTCTACCGTTTTAGCATTTTTAGAAACGGCTACTTCAAAAATTGATTTACCTAACTCACGGAAAAGATCAGTTTTAGAAACTGGTTCTGTTTCGCAGGCAAAGGCAAGAAGTTTACCATTAGCTCCATCAGAACTAATTTCAGTAAGGATTATACCTTCAGAGGTAGCATTACCTGAACGTGCTGCTGAAACTTTTTGGCCTTTTTTTCTAAGAATATCAATAGCTGCTTCAAAATCGCCATTAGATTCAGTAAGGGCTTTTTTGCAATCCATCATACCTGCACCTGTCAACTGACGAAGTTTATTTACATCTTGTGCTGAAATGCTCATGATTATATTATCTATGTTTTTAAATTATTAATTCTATTCGGACTGAAAAACCGGGATATTAAATTGGAATCCCTGTTAAAAAAAATTGAACATTGGTTTTAAAGCAATGTTCAATTTAAAAGAAATTCTATAGTGAGAATATTATTATTCTTCAATTTCAGCTCTGTCAGCTGCTTTTTTACCTTCTTCTTCTTCCTTCAGTTTGTTGTCTTCCTTGTCTTTCTTTCTTTCGCTCAGACCTTCTTCAATGGCTCTACCAATTGCAGAAGTAAGTATAGAAATAGATTTGAAAGCATCATCATTAGCCGGTATTGGATAATCTACTGTAGTTGGGTCAGTGTTGGTATCAACAATCGCAAATACAGGAATATTCAATTTCTTAGCTTCTTTAACTGCAATATGCTCTTTTTTAGCATCTACAATAAATAAAGCTGCAGGCAGACGAGTAAGGTCAGCTATACCACCTAGTACTTTTTCAAGTTTTTCTCTCTCACGAGATACCATCAACTTTTCTCTTTTTGCAAGGTTTAGATATGCCTCATCTTTCATCATCTTATCGATTGATGACATTTTTTTAAGAGACTTTCTAACTGTAGCAAAGTTTGTAAGCATACCACCTAACCAACGCTCAGTTGCATAAGGCATTTTAAGTCTTTTTGCTTCTTCGGAAACAACTTCTTTTGCTTGCTTTTTAGTAGCAACAAAAAGTACTTTTCTTCCAGACTTTACTATATTTTTCAACACAGCAGATGCTTCGTCAAGGCTAGCCAGAGTCTTATTCAGGTCAATGATATGAATACCATTGTTTTCCATGAATATGTAAGGAGCCATTTTTGGGTTCCACTTTCTGGTAAGGTGTCCGAAGTGTACACCTGCATCCAAAAGATCTTTATATGTAAGTTTTGACATTTTCTTCGATTATCGTTTGCTGAACTGGAATCTTCTTCTTGCTTTTGCTCTACCGTATTTCTTTCTTTCCACCATTCTTGGATCTCTGGTAAGGAATCCTTCTTTTTTGATTGGAGGTCTGTTTTCGGCATTATTCTCAACCAATGCTCTGGAAATAGCCAATCTAAGCGCTTCAGCCTGACCTGCTATTCCACCACCATCTAGGTTAGCCTGAATATCAAATTTGCCTAATTCGTCTACAATAGCAAAAGGCTGATTAATGATAGTCTGAAGAGTTTCGGTAGGAAAATATACTTTATAATCTTTACCGTTTACCTGAATACTGCCTTTTCCTGCAGTCATTATAACTCTGGCAACAGCAGTTTTTCTTCTACCTAATGTTTTAATTACTTCCATTAATGCAACTTATATTTTTACTTCTTTTGGATTTTGCGCAACATGAGGATGCTCAGTACCTTCGTATACATAAAGATTACCAAACAATTTTCTACCCAATCTGTTTTTTGGCAACATGCCTTTTACAGCCATTTCCACAATAAACTTAGAGGATTTTTTATCCATGATATTTTTTGGAGTAGCAAAACGCTGACCTCCAGGATGTCCGGTATGACGAACATATTCCTTATCAGTCCATTTTCTACCGGTTAATCTGATTTTATCAGAGTTAATCACAATTACATTATCTCCACAATCTACATTGGGAGTATAATTGGTCTTTCTTTTACCTCTAATAATACTGGCAATTTCACTGGAAATTCTTCCTAGCACTTGCGACTCAGCATCAATAATCACCCACTCCTTATTAACAGTTTCGCTGTTAGCGTATACTGTTTTATAACTTAAGCTATCCATTTATAGTCTTTCTTTTTAAAACTAATGCAAACACCCTATATCCCTCAAAAAGGGACACAAAGATATACCTTTGTAAATTTAAAAGCAATAATTTAAATCCTAAAGTTTAAATATTTAGATAAAACCAAGTCAACAACCTGATTTTAAGCTTATTTATTTTCTCTTTCGGCTTCTACACTTTCTATGGTGTATTAATTATGCCCTAAATTTGAGGGTGCAAATGTACAAGATTTATTTTTTAAAAACCAGCAATCCAATATATAGTTTTTAAAAAAAATCCTAACATGCCGCCTAACTATTCTTTTCTAACTGACTAATTAGTACAGCAAAGTCTTTGGGATAATCTGCCACTACCGAAATAACTTCGCCATTGATATCTTTGAAAGTCAAAGAATAGGCATGCAGGGAAACACGTTTCATAAGTGGTTGTTCTTCTGTGTCTTTCTTCAGATTAAACTTTCTTTTGATAGTACTTAGAAAAACCGGTTCACCACCATACTTGTCATCACCGGCTATGGATGCATTTTGCGAAGCAAGGTGAATTCTGATTTGGTGTAATCTGCCAGAAACCGGTCTACACTCTACCAAAGTGTGCTTTCTGTAAGCCCTCAAGGTATTTACTATTGTTTGTGCTTCTTTACCTTTTAACTTGTCGATCTTTACAAGCCCATTGGACATTTTTAAAATTGGAAGATTTATATCCAACTGCTTAAACTCATGCAAACCTTCACATACTGCATGATATACTTTAGAAACTTCACGACTTTCGAACTGAATGGCAAGGTTACGATAGGCATCCTGATTTTTGGCAATAGCCAGTGCACCGGAGGTTTCCTTATCAAGACGATGGCA
>Ga0101941_1000421_pt1 | contig 76523 bp, 67 predicted proteins | sample DewCreD2012metaG_3_FD_75242 | JGI IMG/M metagenome (GOLD analysis project Ga0101941, IMG submission 75242) | Hot spring sediment bacterial and archeal communities from British Columbia, Canada, to study Microbial Dark Matter (Phase II) - Dewar... ... | reverse complement strand
TGCACCTGAAGGGGACGTTCAACTGCACGCGGCACGCCTCGGTGCTGATGAGGCAGCAGCGCTATGGCCGCATCATCAACGTCTCCTCCGAGTCCGGCCTCACCGGCAACGCTGGTCAGGCGAACTACGGTGCGGCGAAGGCTGGGATAGCCGGGTTCACGCGGGTGGTGGCGCGGGACCTGGGGCGTTACGGCGTGACCTGCAACGCCATCGCCCCGCGGGCCTGGACCCGGCTTACCGCTACCATCCCGGGCACCGTGACGCCTGAGCAGCAGGCGCTGGTGGAGCGCCTGAAGCAGCTCACGCCGGAGCACGTGGCGCCGCTGGTGGGCTACCTGGCCAGCGACGAAGCCTGGAACGTGAACGGGCAGATCTTCCTGGTCTATGGCGGGACTGTGGCCCTGCTGCACCACCCCCTGCCCTGGCGCACCATCTTCAAGCGCGGCATGTGGACGGTGGACGAGATAGCGGCCCTTATGCCGACCCTCATGGAAGGCACCCGCAACCCGGCACCGCCGCCCCAGGAGCTAGTGCCCGAGTCGGCCCGCAAGCAGGCGCAGGCCGCCAGCTAGTCCATCCCCGAGGGAGGCCGAGCACATGGGCGACAGGCTCAAGGGACGCACCGCTGTAGTTACCGGCGCCGGGCGCGGCATCGGCCGGGCCATCGCCCTGGCCCTGGCCGCCGAAGGCGCCAACGTGGTGGTCAACGACCCGGGCGTGAACGTGGACGGCACCGGCCACGACCGGGGGCCGGCGGACCAGGTGGTGGAGGAGATCCGGTCGGCGGGCGGGACGGCGGTGGCCAACTACGAGACGGTGGCCGACTACGAGGCGGCGGGGCGGATCATCCAGGCGGCGGTGGACAGCTTTGGGCGCATCGACATCTTGGTGAACAACGCGGGGATCCTGCGGGACCGGATGGTGTTCAATATGACGGAGGAGGAGTGGGACGCGGTGATAGCGGTGCACCTGAAGGGGACGTTCAACTGCACGCGGCACGCCTCGGTGCTGATGAGGCAGCAGCGCTATGGCCGCATCATCAACGTCTCCTCCATCTCCGGTCTGAGGGGCAACGCTGGTCAGGCGAACTACGGTGCGGCGAAGGCTGGGATAGCCGGGTTCACGCGGGTGGTGGCGCGGGACCTGGGGCGTTACGGCGTGACCTGCAACGCCATCGCCCCTGCCGCGCTCACGCGCATGACGGCAGGACTGGCCGAGCTGCGGGCGCAGCGCGGCGCGCCAGCCCCACCCCTGCCGGGGCTGGTGGAGCGGACGCCCGAGCATGTGGCGCCCATCGTCGTCTACCTGGCCACCGACGAGGCCTGGAACATCAATGGCAAGATCTTCCACGTAGCGGGGGGCTCCATCTCCCTGGCGTTCGAGGAGTCGCCCATGAGGGAGATAACCAAGGGCGGGATGTGGACAATCGAAGAGCTGGCCGACCTGGTGCCCCAGCTCCTCACCTATGACATCCCCAACCCGGCCCCGCCGCCCCCCGAGCTGGAGGTGCCCGGGCGTCCTTCCCGCTCCCAGGGCTAGGCGGGCAGCCACTCGCGCCGCACTTCCATCACCACGAAGGTGTGGCCGTTGCGGTAGGCGGTGCCGCAGGGCCTGAAGCCCGCCTTCTGGAAGGCCCGCTGGGCGCGCACGTTCCAGTCGAGAGTGTGCAGGTAGAGGCGGCGGAGGTCCGTAGTGCGGAACAGGTGCCGCACCAGCGCGCGTACGGCGTCGCTGCCATAGCCCCGGCTCCAGTACTCTCGCTGGCCGATGCTGATGCCGATCTCGGCCTCCTTCCGCCAGCGATCCACGTTGTAGTACATGATGTTACCGATGCGCCGGCCGTGCTCGTCCTCTATGGCCAGGTTACGCAAGGGGACGTCGCTGAAGCGCATGTCCATCTCCCAGCTACGGGCGAACTCCTGGAAGGGCATGCGCAGGGCAGGGGCGGCGTCGAAGCGGGCCAGCTCCTCGTCGGCGCGCCAGGCGTAGTCCTCGGCCACGTCCGAGAGCCGTTTGCGGCGCAGCACCACGCGCCGCCCGCGGGCCACCACGTCGTCCCTGGGAGTGATCATCGCCCGTCGCCCTCCATCTCCTGCAAGAGGAGGGCAGCCTGCCTCACCACGTCGGCCTCGTTCTTGTAGGTGAGGCGGGAGAGGGCCTCTTCCAGCGGCACCCACTCGACACGGTCGTACTCCCAGTCGTGCTGGTCGGTGCTGCCGCCGACGGGCTCCATCAGGTAGTGGTGGACGCGCTTGTGCACTCGCACCTTCTCCTGAGGCTTCATGAACCAGTACTCGATGGTGCCGATCTTCTGCAGGGGCCGCACCTGCAGGCCGGTCTCCTCGCTCACCTCGCGCACCGCCGCCTCCTCCAGCGATTCGCCGGGGGCAGGGGTGCCCTTGGGGAGGCCCCAGACGCCGTCCCTGGTGCGGCCGCAAATGACCACCTCGATGCCGTTGGGGCCGCGTCGGAAAACGACGCCGCCGGCGGAGACGGCCTCTTCCACAGGTAACCGGGCGCGACGTTTAGCGGTCATCCAGGAACGAGCGCAGGGAGAGGGGATCAGCGGCGAACTCCAGCTCCACCAGGGCCTCCTCCGCCGCCGCCCGGATGGCGGGCGAGGGGTCGTCCAGCAGCGGCGTGAGGAGCTCGCGGGCCTCCTCCCCTCCGATCTCGCCCAGGGCGGCGATGGCGGCCTCGCGGACCTCCTGGTCCTGGTCCTCCAGCAGGGGCGCCAGGTGGGGCACCGCCTGGCGGTCGCCGATGGCGCCGCAGGCCAGCGCCGCCTCGTAGCGCAGTTCGGGGTCATCGCTGGTCAGCTCGCGTACCAGCAACGGCAGCCACCGCTCCTCGGCGCTGCGGCCCATGGCGTGGACAGCGCTCACCCGTAGCCGGTGGCGGCCGCTCTCGAAGGCGGTGCGGATGGCCTCCCTCACCCAGGGGCGGTCGACGCAGTAGCCGATAGCCTCCAGGGCCCGTGCGCGCACCTCCTCGGCCTCGTGCGGGTCTTCGATGACCTTCCTCAGGGCCTGCTCGATGGGAAGGAAGTGCTTCTCCCGGAGCTGGCCCAGCGCGTAAAAGAGGACGAAGTTGCCAAGGGCCAGGGCCGCTTCGGCCCGCACCTGCGGCTCAGGGTCGCCCTGCAGGGTGGCGAGCAGGCGGGAAGCTATCTCCAGCCGCTCCTCGCCGGTGAGGCCCCGTAACGCCACCACGCGCACGTCGGCGTCTTGGTCGTCCAGGGCCATGAGGAACACCGGCGAGAAGTCCATCTCGAGGTTCTCCTCGGAGAGCTCCAGCAGCCTCTGGACGATCTGGCGGCGACGGGAGACATCGATCCCGGGCCAGGCACGGGCGAGCTCCCGCTGACGGGCGGGGGGCAGGTCCGATAGCCTCGCCAGGCGGGAGGCGCGCAGGGGCGTATGGGGGTCGGCCAGTTCCCGGAGCAGCCCTTCCCAGGACACGGTTATCCCTTGGCGGCCACGCTGAGGCGGGCGAACGCTATAGGGGGCACATAGAGGGAGCCCCCGACCCAGCGCCCGCGACCCAGCGCCAACAGGGCCTCGGCCAGGAGGCGATGGACGTTGCCGGCCACCACCGTGTCCTTGACCCGGCCCACTACCTCACCACCCTCTATTTTATACCCCAGTAGCACGTTGCCGGAGAAATCGCCTCCGAGGACGTTGCCCTGGCCGGCGCCCATCAGCTGCTCCACCACCAGGCCGTCGCGCACCTCGCGCACCAGGTCTTCCAGGTCCAGTTCGCCCTCGGCGAAGACCAGGCAGGAGGGGGAGATGCCCACCTGCCCGCCCGGCCCGCGGCTGCCGTGGCCGGTGGGCTCGGTGCCGGCAAGGCCGGCCGTCTGCAGGTCGTACAGGAAGTGCGCGACGACGCCGCCGTCCACCAGCGGCAGGCGGCGGCTGGCCACGCCCTCGTCGTCGCACATGCGGCTGCCCGTGCGATAGGGCAGCACAGGGTCGTCCCATAGGGAGAACCGCTGGTCGTAGAGGCGTTCGCCCAGGCGGCCCGCGAGAGGCGACTGGCCCTGGTGGGCCAGCCGGCCCGAAAAGGCGGTGGCCAGGGGCCCCACCAGCGCCCCGGCAACGCCCTGGGCGGTGAAGACCACGGGCATCTCGCCGGTGCGGACGACCGCGGTGCGGCGGGCCCAGAGGATCTGCCGCACCACATCCTGCACCACCGTCGCGCCGTCGCGGATGGCCTGGCACGATGCCTGGCCATCGCCGACGAAGAGCATGTCCGTGCCCCGCACCAGGGTGCCGTGCACGCCGAGGGAGAAGACGGTGCGCCGGTACTCGAAGCGGCCGCCGTTGGAGTTGAGGCCCACCACGCGGTGGACAGCCTTGCGCACGCTGGCATCGCAGACGAGCTCCGGCTCCTCCCGGCGGACGGCGTCGATGAGGGACTGGCCCAGATGGACCATGTCGTCCAGAGGGAAGGACTCCACCTGCGGGTCGTAGGTCTCCACTGCGGGGTAGGAATCGGTGACGGGGAAGTGAAAACGGGCCTCGGGGCCGTAGGGCGCCGACTCCAGGGCCATCTCCACCAGGCCCTCCACGTCCCCCGGGCGGCTGGAGGAGGCGGCCCCCAGGCGGCCGCCGGCGATGACGCGCAGGGCGACGCCCGAGACCTGGCGGGCGTTGAGCTGCTTGAGGCGGTTGGCCTCGAACAGGACGGGCGTCTCCTCCACCTCGGAGTAGAAGGCCTCCGCCTCCTGCGCCCCACGCCTGAGCGCAAGCTCCACGATCTCCTCTAACACGCGCTCTCTCCAGAGGGACGTCTGCCTACATGATAGCAGGCGCAGCCCCGCATGCCAGCGACAGAACAGGCGTTGCCAATGGTGCCGGGCGGAGTGTAAAGTTGTGCTAACTGGGATAGGGATACAGTGGAGGCTACTATGGGCCTCGATGACCTGGCACAGGTGGTGGCGCGCGTCCGGGAGACGGCCAGGAAGCACCAGGCGCTACTTTCCCAGAACGAGGTTTTGACGCGTTACTGTCTGATAGATCCTTTGCTGCGCGCCCTGGGCTGGGACACCACCGATCCCGAGCAGGTGCGGGTTGAAGAAGGCGCCGGCGGCGGCAAGGCCGACTACGTCCTCCTGGACGGCGATGGCTCCTACCTGGTGCTGATAGAGGCGAAGAGACTGGCTCAGAAGCTTCCGCCCGTAGCAACGACTGAGGTCATAAAGTATGCAGGCTTTCTTCTCCGTGAGGGCAAGGCTGTAAAACAGCTGGCGATCACCAACGGCCTCTTGTGGGAGGTGAACGAATATCCAAGCCTTTCTCCGCTCCACAAGCTGGATATAAATGATCCCAAGAAGCGGCCTCAGGAGGCTGCTCTGGAGCTGGCTCGCGCCCTATGGCGCCCTCTTCTGTACAACCCTCCTCCAGCGCCTCTGGTAGGGTCACCACCGGAGAGGACGGTGACCCTGCTCGAACTCCACAAGCTGGTGAGAAATGGCTCACCCCCACCAAAGGCGATCCTGTTCCCCGATGGCAAGCGTCAGCCAATTAAGTGGTGGAAGAGTCTCCTGACCTCTGTGGCGGAATACCTGATAGCCGCCTCCCCCCAGAGCCTGAAGCCGCCGATAATGGTGCCCAAGGGGAAGACTTACCTCATCCACACCCAACCGGTCCACCCCAGCGGCCGTCAATTCACGAGCCCCTATCAGCTCGGAAGCCTGTATCTGGAGACCTTCTGGGACGCAACTACTATGGTGAGGATGGCCGTTCATCTGGTAGGGAAGGCAGGGCGGGACCCGGACCAGTTCAGGGTAGAGCTGGGCCCATAAGGGCGCTACCGTTCTCCCACCACGCACTGGCGGATGCGGATGTGGGGGGAGCCGTTGGAGACGGGCAGGGGCATCTGCCCCGCCTTGCCGCACCCCCCGCCCTGGTTGAAGGCCAGGTCGCGACCGATGCCGTCGATGTTCATCAGCGTCTCGAACACGTTGCCCGTCAGCTTCACCGGCCGCAGCAGCTCCGCCACCCGGCCGTTGCGTATCATGTAGGCCTCGCCGGCAGAGAAGGTGAACATCTCCATGCTGGTGGTGCCGCCGTACCAGTTGCAGGCGTACACCCCTTCCTTGATGTCGGCGATGAGCTGCTCAAAGGTGGCATCGCCGGGCTCGATGTACGTATTGGTCATGCGCACGATGGGCGGGAAGCGGTAGTCCAGGGCGCGGGCGTTGCCCGTGGGCTGCTCGCCCATCCGGGCCGCCGTCTCGCGCGAGTGCAGGCGCCCCACCAGCACCCCTTCCCGTATGAGGTAGGTCTTCTGGGCCGGCACCCCTTCGTCGTCGTAGCGGTAGCTGCCCCGCAGGCCGGGCACCGCCGCCCCGTCCACGATGTTCAGGATGGGCTGCCCGAAGCGCCTGCCCAGCACCATCAGCTCGCGCAGGCGCTCGTTCTCGTAGATGTGGTCCGCCTCCGACAGGTGCCCGAAGGCCTCGTGGCAGAAGACCCCCGCCAGGATGGGGTCCAGCACCACAGGATAGACGCCCGGCCTGACATAAGGCGCGTCCAGCAGCTCTACCGCCCGCCTGGCCACCCGCTGCACCTCGTCGTGCAGGGTCTCGACGAACGAGAAGTCGTTGAGGGCCCCCAGGCTGACGCTGGCCTGCTGCACGTCGCCGTCGCGCCGCGCGGTGGCGCCGACGCGCAGGGACACGTCGATACGCTCCTGCTGGACGTAGGAGCCTTCCGAGCTGGCGAAGACGACCCGCTTGTGGGCGTCGGAGTAGAAGATGTTGGAGGACGATATCCCCGGCGTGGACCATATCAGCGCGTTGTACTCGTCCAGCAGCTCCTTCTTCCTGGCCAGGGGCACCTGGCGAGGGTCTTTGCCGACCTCGAGGGGCACGATGTCCACCACCGGCTCGACCTCGGCCAGGTGGCTGCGCTCGCTGCCCACGAAGCGGGCCTGGGAGACCGCTTGCTCCACTCGCCGGCGCAGGTCGTTGGGGTCGTTGAAGCTGACGAACCCCCAGCCGCCGCGGTAGAGGGCGCGCACATTGCCGCCGAAGCTCCGGGAGCGGCCGATCTCTTCCAGCTCGTGCCCGCGATACAGGATGCGCGTGGCAGACGTCTCGTCGATGCGTATCTCCAGGTAGTCGGCGTCCCAGCCCCTGAGGGCCTTCTCTATCTCCTCCCGCAGGCTGTCGGCGTCCAATCCCGTCACCTCGTCGATACGGTCATTGTCCATGGCCCGGATGAGGGGCCATGCGCGGCCTGCCGCCCTCGCCGATCTTGGGCTCGGTGCCGGCTAGCAGGCGGCGGATGTTGCCCGTGTGCCTGAGCAGCACCAGGGCGCTGGCCACCAGGCCGAAGACGGCGTACGATTCTGGCACCTCCCCCACGCCGGGCATGCTGACCTCGGCCAGGCCCAGCGCCAGGAGGACGACGGCGCCCAGAGGCACGGTGATTATGGACATGAGCGACATGTAGCGGAAGGCCAGCACGATGAAGATGCCCAGGGCGGTGAGCCCGGCGGCCAGGGGGAACAGGAGGGCGGCGTACACCCCGAAGGCCGTGGCCACCCCCCGGCCGCCGCGGAAGCCAATGTAGACCGGGAAGTCGTGCCCCACTATGGCGCAGATGCCCATCACCACCTGGGCGGTGTGGTCGTGGGTGATGTGCCACGCCAGCAGGACCGGTATCCAGCCCTTGAGGGAGTCCAGGACCAGGGTGGCCAGAAAGGCCTTGGGGCCTAGCACTCGCAGCACGTTGGTTGCCCCCGTGGCCCCGCTGCCGTACTGGCGAACGTCGACGCCCTTGAGCAGCCTCCCCAGGATGTACCCGAAGGGGACGGCCCCCACCAGGTACCCTACGATGCCCGATACCGCCAGCTCCCACATGTCAGTCCTCGCTCCGCCCCCGGAAGACCATCTTTATCGCTGTGCCCTCGAAATCGAAGGCACGGCGGATCGCGTTCTCCAGGTAGCGGCGGTAAGAAAAGTGTAGCAGATCGGGGTCGTTGCAGAAAAACACGAAGGTGGGTGGCCGCACCTCGGCCTGGGTCACGTAGTATAGCTTGAACTGCCGCTTCCCCGATGGAGGAGGCGGGTGCCTGGCCATCGCTTCGCGGATGGCGGCGTTGAGACGGGCGGTGGGCACTCTCTGCGAGCGCTTCTCGCCTACCTCCAGGGCCAGCTCCAGCAGCCCCTCCAGATTGAGCCCCGTCTTGGCGGAGACGAAGGCGAGGGGCGCCCAGGGCACGAACTTCAGCCGCTCCAGAGCGTGGGCGGCGAAGCGCCGCCGCTGCTCGTCGGTGTCGGGCATGAGGTCCCACTTGTTGACCACGATGACGAGGCCCTTGTACTCCTCCAGTACCAGGCCGGCAATGTGGGTGTCCTGGGCCGTAACCCCCTCAGCGGCGTCTATCACCAGCAGGGCCACGTCACAGCGGCGTATGGCCTGCTGGGCCCGCTGCACGCTGTGCCGCTCCAGCCCGGGGGCAATGCGCCCCCGGCGGCGGATGCCAGCCGTGTCGATGAGCAGCAGGCGATGGCCCTGGTATTCCAGGGGCGTGTCGATGGCGTCGCGGGTGGTGCCGGGCACCTCGCTCACCACCACCCGCTCCTGCCCGAGGATGGCGTTCAGGAGCATCGACTTGCCTACGTTGGGCCGCCCGACGATGGCGAGGGCCAGCTCGGCTGGCGCTGCCGCGAGGGCCTCCGCGGGCGGGAGCAGGGCCGCCAGGGCGCGACGCAACTCGTCCACGCCCAGGTCGTGGTAGGCGCTGATAGCGATGGGCTCCCCGAGGCCCAGCTCGTAGAACTGCAGCGCTGCCTGCTGGCGACGGTCGTTGTCCGCCTTGTTGGCCACCAGCAACACCGGCGACCCCGTGCGGCGCAACATCTCGGCGATCTCCATGTCGGTGATGGTGGGTCCCTGGGAAGCGTCCACTACTAACATCACCACGTCCGCTTCGGCCAGGGCGACCTCCACCTGTCGTCGGACCAGGACGGAGAAGGGCTCCTCGCTGGTGGGTTCCAGGCCGCCGGTGTCCACCAGAGTAAAGGCGCGGTCGCCCCATTCCACGTCCGCGTATAGGCGGTCGCGGGTGGTGCCGGGGATGTCCTCCACCAGCGCCTTTCGGCCCCCGGTCAGGCGGTTGAAGAGGGTAGACTTGCCCACGTTGGGCCGCCCCACGATGGCCACCACCGGCCGGCGGGCGGCCACGGCCCGCCCCGCGCGCTCCTGGCCCATGGTCAGGAGATGACCACCTCTACCTGGGAAGGGATCACTGCCAGGGGGCGCGTGTCGGGCGGCGCCGTGACTTGCACGGTCACCTGGTGCCGTCCCGGCCCCAGCCCGGCCAGCGATACCCGTGCCGCAATGGACGCGGGGTCCAGCGTCTGGAGCAGGGGAAGTGGGCCGGAAAGGGTGACCTGGACAAGCGGCGGCAGGCCGGACGCGGACAGGCCGGGCCCCAGGCCCTCCGCCCTCAGGGGCACGCCGAAGGTAGCCTGGCCAGGGGCGGGCTGCACGCGCACCCTGACCGTCACCTGCCCCTGGCCGCGCACCGTAACTCCCGCCGGCAAGTCCAGGGCCACCGTGCGCACCACGTCGGCGCGGGCGCCCTGGATGTCCACCGCAGCCGTGTTGAGTGACACGATGGCGCTCACGGCCTGATCGGGGCCCGTCAGGGACACCAGCGACGGGTCCACCTCCACGCCAGTGACATTGTAGCCGGCGGCGGGGCTACCCGTGATGGTAGGTGTGACGGGCACCAGGCGGGCCGACTCGATGCGGGACACAGGCACCGTCACGTTGACGGCCGAGGGGTCCAGGGACACGCCACGCACCAGCACGCCGAGCCTGTCCTGGGGCTCCAGGGGGAGGGCGCGCATCAGGTCGGCCCGCGCCCCCGTGAGCTCGATCCTGGCCACCGCCTTGGCCACCGTCGACACCAGCTCCTGCGGGCCGAGCACCGTCACCTGTGCCGGCTCCACCTGGGCCGGCCCGGGAGCGAAGCCGTCGGCCGGGTTGCCTTCCAGCACCACCTCCACCGGCACCGACTTGACAAACAGCGGCACCAGCGAGACCTCGATGCGCGCCGGGTCGGCACCCAGCACGCGCAGGCCACCGCGGGACGTACGCGGTTCGACCTGCACCGGCACCTGGTGCCGCCCTTCGGGGAGGCCGCTGAGGACGACGAAGGCGCGGAAGTCATCGGGACTCAGTCGGTCCCATACGTCGGCGGAAGCTTCGGCCCGCACGCGCACCCTGGGCAGCTCCGAGGCCAGGGCCAGCCCCTGCGGCAGGTTCACGGGCTGCACGGGCACCTCCACGTTGGGCACCAGCCCGCTGCGGAGCGTGTTCTGCTCTTCCTGTCCCCCCACGAACACCCACAGGAGCACCGCCAGCAGCAGGGATAAAAAGGCCAACCCCGCGTTCTCACGAAGGGAGGCGATGGCCCGGCGGGCCAGCAACAGCGAGGCGTGGTAGTAGCGCTGGGCTTCCCTCAGCATGGCCTGTCCACGGAGGGGAGACTAGAGTGGCCGCACTGGGCGCAGGCCCGGCTCGGGCGGCGCCAGGATGCTGCGCAGCACCGCCCTCAACTGGCGCTCGTCCAGCCCCCAGAGGATGCGGCCGTTGGCAGCCACCGATACCTGTCCTGCCTCCTCGGAGACCACCACGCAGACGGCGTCGGTGGCTTCGGCCAGGCCCAGGGCGGCACGGTGGCGCAGCCCGGCGCTCTCCCCTTCCAGCCGCTGGGAGAGGGGCAGGGTGCAGCCGGCCGCCACCACCCGGTTGCCGCGGACGATGGTGGCCCCATCGTGCAAGGGGGAGTTGGGGTAGAAGATGCCCATCAACAGCTCCCGGCTCACCAGCGCGTCCAGCTTCACCCCCGTCTCAGCGTAGTCCTCCAGCCCGGTCTCGCGTTCAAGGGCGATTAGAGCGCCGTGGCGACGGCGGGCCAGCTCTACGGCCGCCTGCACCACCGCGTCCACCGTCTGGTCGTAGGCATGGCGTGGGGGCCGCAACCACAGGCCGGTGCGCCCCAGGCGCTCCAGGAAGCGACGTAGCTCCGGCTGAAAGACGATGGCCAGGGCGATGAGCACGGCGGGCAGGGCGTTGCGCAGCACGAACTGGAGCACCGTCAGGTCCAGCACCTGGGCCAGAATGAGCATGGCCACCACCAGGATGACCACGCCCCTCAGCAGGGTAATGGCCACGGTGCCCCGCAGCAGCACCAGCGCCAGGTAGATCAGGACGGCAATGGCCAGGATATCGAGGACGCTGGCGGGCTCGAAGCGCGCCAGGGCGTCCCGCAGGGCATCGCCCACGGCGCCCATGTTTACCCTCCCTCGCCCGCCAGCAGGAGGAGCAGGAGGGCCTTTACAGCGTGGGTCTTGTTCTCGGCCTGCTGCCAGACCACCGACCGTGGCCCTTCTATGACCTCGTCGACGACCTCCTCCCCGCGGTGGGCAGGCAGGTCGTGCATGAAGATGGCATCGGGCGCGGCCAGCGACATGAGCTCCTGGTCAACCGTATATCCGGCGAAGGCCCTGCGCCGCGCGCCGGCCTCCTCTTCCTGCCCCATGCTCGTCCAGACGTCGGTGTAGACCACGTCCGCGCCGGCCACGGCCTCATGCGGGTGCCGCACCAGGGCGATGCTGCCACCGCTGCCATCGGCCAGCGTCCGGGCGCGCTCCACCAGGGCTGGCGGCAGTTCGTATCCCTCCGGGGAGGCGATGCGGAAGTGGGCGCCGCTCATGGCCGCCCCCAGGCAGAGGGAGCGCGCCACGTTGTTGCCATCGCCGACGAAGGCGATGGTCACACCGGCCAGGCCGCCTTTCGCCTCCAGCACCGTAAGCAAGTCGGCCAGGGCCTGGGTCGGGTGCTCGTGGTCGGACAGCGCGTTGATGACGGGCACTGCGGCCCAGCGGGCCATCTCCTCCACCTTCTCCTGCGCGAAGGTGCGCACAGCGATGCAGTCCACGTGCCGCTCCAGCACTCGCGCCACGTCCTTGACCGGCTCGCGTACGCCCAGACCCACCTCCTGCGGCGAGAAGTACAGGCAGTGCCCGCCCAGGGAGCGCATGGCCACTTCGAAAGACAGGCGAGTGCGCAGGGATGGCTTCTCGAACACGAGCGCCAGGGTGCGGCCCTGCAAGGGCTGGCCGTGACCGTCCTTCTTCAGGCGAGTGGCCAGTTCCAGCAAGGAGCGCAGCTCCTGCGGGGCCAGGTCGCCGATGGAGAGGATATCCCTGCCCTTCATGTCGCCGGAACGCGTTCGGGCTGCCCGTCACCAGTATATCAGACGGGGCCAGGGTGGCCGGGGCCATAGCTGGGCGTAACCAGGCCCGTCCCGGTAGGAGGCAACAGGCCGAGGCGCGACTTGTATGCAGGCTCGGGGCCCGTTACGGGAAGTGCACGATGTAGTTGACCGCGACTTATGCGCACTGATATATAGTGGCTGGCCGGTACTCAGGAGAGCGTCGATGGCAGAACTCTGGGAGCGGTACCGCTTCCCGGTGCTGGCGGCCCTGGCCGCTCCCCTGCTCGTGGCGCTAGGCTACTTGCTCGGGCGCGAGGACAGGGCGCATCCGTCCCTAGCGTTGACGCCGTCGCCCTCGGAGGTGCGGGTATACGTCATCGGCGCGGTACAGAGGCCCGGCGTCTACACCCTCCAGGAGGGCGACCGCTGGATCGATGCGGTGACCGCCGCGGGCGGGCCTGCCCCCGATGCTGACCTGTCTCGGGTCAACTTGGCACGACGCGCCCGCGACGAGGACCAGGTGCTGGTGCCACGCGTGGGCGAGAGGGCAGCGGCAAGCGAAAGCGACCTGGTGGACATCAACAAGGCCAGCGCCCGGGAGCTGGAGACGCTGCCTGGCGTGGGGCCGGTGCGGGCGGAGCGCATCGTCCAGTCACGGGAGACCGACGGGCCCTTTGCCAGCCCCGAGGAGCTGCTGACGCGGCGCCTGGTGCCCCAGTCGGTCTATGAGCAGATCAAAGACATGGTGACGGTGGGCCCCTGAACGCCCTGAGCTACCTGGCGCTGGCCTGGCTCCTGGGCACGGCCGCGGCCGCCTGGAGCGACGCTCGTCCCCTGGTGCCCCTGGCCACTGCCTGGGCGCTGGTGCTGGGCGGCCTGGCCCTCCGCCCCAGGCTCTTGCCCGCGGCCACGCTGGCTGCCGCCCTGGTGTTCCTAGCTGCCTGGCGCTACGACGCCACCTTGCCCCAGCCAGAGCGCTCCCCCCTGGCGGGACTCGTCGGGGCGGGCACGGTGTTCCTGAGGGGGACAGTGGACGCCGAGCCCGAGGAGAGGGGCAGCGCCGCCCGTTACCTGCTCGCTGCATCGGAGGCGCAGCTGACTCCCGATGGCACATGGCAACCCGTCCACGGCCGGGTAATGGTGACGGCGCCTCTGCCCCTGCGCTACCGGTACGGGGACGTGCTGGAGCTGGAGGGGGAGCTCGAGCCGCCGCCACCGGTGCCCGGGTTCGACTACCGGGCCTATCTGGCCAGAAGGGGTATCGTCGCCCTGTCCGAGTTCCCCCGCCTGCGGTTGCTGGCCGAGGGGCGAGGGGACGACCTGATGGAGGGGATCATCGCCTGGCGGCAGCGGCTGGCCTCCGCCCTGGCCAGGTCCCTGCCCGGGGCAGAATCGGCCCTAGCGGAGGGAGTCCTCCTCGGCCGGCGCGCCGTGCTGCCGGCCGACCTGCGCGCGGCCATGGACGCCTCCGGCCTGGCCCACCTGCTGGCGGTCTCGGGACAGAACGTAGCGCTGCTGGCTGGCCTGGTGACGGGCGTCCTGTCGCTGGCCGTGGGCAGGCGATGGGCGGGGGCCGCAGCCCTGCTCGCCATCGCTGGCTATGCGCTGCTGGTGGGCAGCCAGCCTCCGGTGCTGCGGGCGGCCATCATGGGCGGGCTGTTCGTGCTAGCCCGCATGGTGGGCAGGCCGGCCGGCGGGCTGCAGCCCCTGTTGCTGGCGGCGGCTGCCATGGTTGCCCACGACCCGCAGGTGGTGCGTGAAGTGTCGTTCCAGCTCAGCTTCGCCTCCACTCTGGGCCTGGTGGTGCTCTCGGCTCCCCTCAGCGGGTGGGCCGAGTATCTGGCCTCGGGCCTGGGGCCACGGGCCCACGCCCTGGCTCGACCGGCCCTCGAGGTGCTGGTGGTAACCGTGTCGGCGGTGGCCTTCGTTCTGCCGGTGATGGCCCTCAACTTCGGACGCGTCTCGCTGGTGGCGCCTGTCGCCAACCTGGCCGCTGCACCTGCCTTCGCGGCGGTGCTGGGGGGCTCGTCCGTCGTGGCCCTGGCGGGGGCTGTCTGGCCGTGGCTGGCGGAAGGGCTATGGTGGCTGGCCTGGGCGCCGGCCGCCTACCTGGCCGCCGTGGCGAGGGCCTTTGCCACTTTGCCCATGGCGTCCCTCGCTGTGGAGGAGTTCGGCATGGGGCACGCCCTCGCCTGTTATGCCGGACTGGCCATTGCCGTTTGGACGGTGCGGCGCCTGCGCGCCCCGTCCGTGGTCAGGCCTCCCCTGCCGCTGTGGCCGATCGCGGCCGGAGGAGTCGCGGTGCTGGCGGCGGCGGTGCTCTGGCTGGCCACGTCGCGGGCGGGCGCCGCCGGCGGACTGGAGGTGGCCTTTTTGGACGTCGGTCAGGGAAACGCCGTGCTGGTGACCACGCCTGCGGGCCGCCGTATCCTCATCGACGGCGGCCCCAGCGGGGAGGCGATAGTGGCTGCGCTGTCGCGCCATCTGCGGCCCTGGGAGCGGCGCATCGATCTGGTGGTCCTCACCTATCCCAGGGCAGGGCGCCTGGCGGGCCTTTTGGAGGTCTTGGAGCGCTACGAGGTGGGCCAGGTGCTGGCCCCGCCCGTTGGCGTGGGCACCGCGCTGTTCCGTGTCTGGCAGGACGCCCTGGGGGAGGAGGGGGCAGAGGTGGTCTACGGCACCGCCGGCGTGCGGGTGCCGCTCGATGGCGCGGCGTTGGAGGTCCTGTCTCCCGAGGCGCCGCCCATCACGACTCCCACGGACCCTTCGCCGTGGGCGCTGGTGTTGCGGCTGTCGCTGGGGCGGGTCGCGTTCCTCTTCCCGTCCGATGCGCCACAGCGGGTGCAGGAGGCCATGGTGGCAGAGAGGGCCCCGCTCCAGGCCGACGTGCTGCATCTGCCCGGGAACGGCGCTCGCGGCTCCCTGTCGCCGCTGTTGCCCGGGCCAGTGGGGCCGGCGGCGACCGTGCTCTCGGTGGGGGAGGGGAACCGCTTCGGGCACCCGTCGGCGGAGGTGGTGGCGCTGGTGGAGGGGGCCCCGCTCTTTCGCACCGACCGTCACGGCGACGTGACCTTCCGGACCGATGGCCGTAGCCTGTGGGTGAAGACGCAGCGCCAGTAGCGCCCAGCGGAACGACTCTCGGCAGCGTAGCAGACGAACGGACACCAGTCTTTAGTGGCAGCCGGAGAGGCCCCTTGCGCCTGAAGTGGCTCGACACCATCCGCCGGCTGCGGCTCGTTGCCGAGGGCAGGAGCTGGCTGCGGTTCCGCGACTTCGCCGCCCGCGTGAACTGCCGCTGCTCGAGGCGGAGCGAGACGCCTTCGGTAACGAAGTAATGAGACCCCCGACCTGGTAGAATTGTATCGAGTTTGCCTGCACCCATGATCCGCGTCGATGGCCGCCGCCCCCACGAGCTGCGGCCCCTGTCCTTCCAGGCCGGGGTCCTGGACTTTGCCGAGGGCTCCTGTCTCATTGAGATGGGGCGCACTCGCGTCCTCTGCGCAGCCTCGGTGGAGGCCAGGGCGCCCCAGTTCGCCCGGGAGGCCGGCACCGGCTGGATAACGGCCGAGTATGGCATGCTGCCCCGCTCCACCCTGCAGCGCACGCCCCGCGAGCGGGGAAGCGCCAGCGGCCGCACCTATGAAATCCAGCGCCTCATCGGCCGCTCCCTGCGGGCGGTGGCCCAGCTGGACCTGCTCGGCGAGCGCACCTTCGTCGTCGATTGCGATGTGCTGCAGGCCGACGGGGGGACACGCACGGCCGCCATCAATGGCGGCTTCGTGGCCCTGGCGCTGGCCATGCAGCGCCTGCTGGAGGGCGGTGACCTGCCCTTGCTCCCCCTGCGCGACCAGGTCGCTGCGGTGAGCGTGGGTATCGTGGATGGAACGCCCGTCTTGGACCTCTGCTACGAAGAAGATGCCCGCGCCCAGGTGGACATGAACGTTGTCATGACCGGCTCCGGCGAACTGGTGGAAGTACAGGGCACCGCCGAGGGCCACCCCTTCGACCGTCGTGTCCTGGACCAGCTACTCGACCTGGCCTGGAACGGCGTCCAGGCCTTGCTCGACGCCCAGAAGCGGTGCCTGCAGTCGGCGGGCGTCGCCTTGCCCTTCCTGTAAGCGGCGGCCGTATTCAGGTCGAGCGGCGGCCGGACGGACACCGCCCCGTTGACTTACGGCCTGGCGGAGGGCCGTGGACCGCGCGCCTCGGCAAAAGTTGCCATTTCGGCCAACATTCGCCCCACGGCAGCCTTGACTTCTTCTGGCGGCGGGGCTAGACTCTGGGCACCAGCGATAAGCCCCAGCGAGAAAAAGGGAGGAAATCATGCGATACGTAAATGATGATGAAGAAAGCTACTGGTCACGAATGTTCCGTAAGCGGCTGACCCGCCGACAGGCGCTGCGCATGGCCGCCCTGGGCGGTGCTGGCGCCCTGAGTGCCGCTTATCTCGCCTGCCGGGGCGAGGGGCCCACGGCCACCGTCGCGCCAGGCGAGTCCCCTGCCGCCGGCGTATCGTCGGTGCTGGCCGATTACCGCTCCCGCTTCCACTACAGCAAGCTCAAGGACTTGCCCGGCCAGAAAGAGGGGCCAAAGTACGGGGGCACCTTCCGCTTCTCCCACTACCAGGGGTTCACAGGGGCGTGGGACATCACCGGCCCCGAGGCCGACGCTCTGGCCAGCTTCGCTCCCAACCACTTCAACGGCCTGGTCACCTTCCGCCAGGACGACTTCTCCAATGTCCACAACCTGTACGAGGTCGTCAGCGACCTGGCCCAGCGCTGGGAAACGCCCGACCAGCTCACCGTTACCTTCCGGCTGCCCCAGGGCGCTCGGTTCCACAACGTACCGCCGGTCAGCGGCCGCGAGGTGACGTCCGAGGACGTGAAGTTCTCGCTGGAGGTGTACAAGCAGAGCGTGGCCCAGGGGCCCATCCTGGCCGACGTAGACCGTATCGAGACGCCCGACCGGTACACGGTGACGGTCAGGTTCGCTCGCCCCGCCGCCTACTTCCTGCAGAGCCTCACCTACCCGGTGTTCCTTGTCTTCGCCCGAGAGGCCTACGAGCGGAAGGAAGAGGTCTTCGTGCGTCAGCCCATCGGCACCGGGCCCTTCGTGCTGGAGCGCTGGGACCCGCCCAACATCTACAGCATGAGGAAGAACCCCCAGTACTTCCGCAAGGACCCGCGCACGGGGATGCAGCTCCCCTACGTGGACGCTATCGAGGCGCCTATCCTCAACCTGAACGTGACGCTGGAGGAGGCGGCCTTTCGCGATGGCCGCATTCACACCATCTGGACCCACACCAGGCGCGCCTTCGACCAGATGCTGGCCACATTCCCCGACAACGTGGGCCAGCTGACCACGCCCCCGCCGGGCTTCCAGCCCTATATCACCGTTAAGCTGGACAAGCCACCCCTGAACGACCAGCGGGTGCGCGCCGCCCTGCAGCACCTGATCGACATCGATGCTATCGTCGAAGGCATCTTGGAGGGAATGGCTGGGCCCGGCCTGGCCCACGACTTCAGCTTCTTCGGCAAGGAATGGCCCTGGACGCTGGAAGAGCTGCAGGCCATGGGCGCCAACATGGGCTACGACCCGCAAAAGGCCAGGCAGCTCCTGTCGGCGGCAGGGGTGGGCCGCCTGCGCATCAAGTTCATGTATGGCATCGGCGAGCCCATACACGCCGAGGTCTACCGGACGGTGGCCAACTTCTGGCGGCAGGGCGGCATCGAGGTGGTGCAGGACGAGGTACCCATCACCGAGATCGCCCGCTTCAACGCCGCCTTCTTCGGCAAGCAGTGGGGCGATGTGGACGTGATGGGCTTCAGCTTCGCCGGCCCGGGCATGGACGAGGACCAGTACTGCTACGGGCCCCTCAACTCTCGCTCGCCGCGCAACTTCTACTGGGTCAACGACCCGACCCTGGACGAGCTCACCGAGCGCCAGCGCCGCCAGTTCGACATCAACGAGCGGCGCCGCACGGTGGAAGAGATCATCAAGCGGGAGCTGAGTCAGTCTTACCGCATCTGGCTGGTGAACATTTACAAGATGGCGGTACGCCGGGGCTTCGTCTTCAACGTGGTGGACACCATCCATGCCTGGCACAACATCGGCTGGGGCTCCAAGGGGAACGAGATGGTCTGGTTCAGCCGCGCCCCCTGAGCCCGGGACAGGGAAGGAGGGACGGACATGACTTCCTACCTCGTCAGGCGGGGCGCGGCCTCCATCGTCGTCCTGCTCCTGGTCAGCATCGTGGCGTTCCTCCTGATCCACCTCCAGAAGGGCGATGCGCTGACGGTTAAGCTGCGCCAGAGGCTTCCCGAGGAGCAGGTGCAGCAGCTCCGCGCCGAGATGGGGCTGGACAAGCCGCTCTGGGAGCAGTACTGGACCTGGCTCTCGGGGGTGCTGAGGGGCGACATGGGGCGCTCGTTCTTCCGCGAGCAGCAGCCGGTGTGGGACCGCATCAAAGCCGCCCTGCCTGTGACGGTGGAGCTGGTGGCCCTGGCCATCGTCATCTCGGTCATCGTCGGAGTGCCGGCGGGGGTGATATCGGCGGTGAGGCGCAACAGCCTGTTAGACCAGGTGACGCGCCTGTTCTCCGTCATCGGGCTGACCATTCCCGTGTTCTGGCTAGCGACCATCGTCCTGGTCTACGGGGGGATATGGTTCAGCTACTCGCCCCCGCTGACCTTCCAGCAGTTCTGGGAGAGCCCCATGCGTAACCTGGAGGCCATGTGGATGCCGGGGCTCATATTGGGTTATGCCCTGTCGGCCATCACCATGCGCATCACGCGGTCGTCCGTGCTGGAAGTGATGCGCCAGGACTATGTGCGCACTGCCTGGGCCAAGGGGCTGGGGGAGCAGGTGGTGATCGTGCGCCACGTCCTGGCCAACTCTCTCATCCCGGTCATCACGGTGCTAGGGAACCAGTTCGTGTACATCATCGGCTCCACGGTGATCGTGGAGTACCTGTTCCACCTGCCGGGCCTGGGCTTCGTGGCCTTCGAGTCCATCGCCACCAGGGACTACTTCCTGGTGCAGGGGACGGTGCTGGTCATCGGCGCCATGGTGGTGGCCATGAACTTCCTGGTAGACCTTTCCTACGCGTGGCTGGACCCCAGGGTGAGGCTGGCGGGGACGGCACAGATATGAAATGACCGGCGAGGAGGGCACTCATGGCTGAGCGCAACCCCGACTTGGCCGTGCCGGTGGCATTGGGCCCGCGCCTGGCCCCGGCTTTCGCCCTGGAGGCATGGTCGCGGCTGCTTCGCTTCCTCCGGCGCGAGCCGCTGACTGCCGCCTGCGCCTTCATCTTCGTCGCCATAGTCATCGTGGCCATCTTCGCCCCCTGGATAGCGACCCACGACCCCCTGGCCGGCGACCCGAGGGCGCGGCTGCAGGGGCCATCGGCCGACCATTTCTTCGGCACCGATGCCATCGGCCGGGACGTGTTCAGCCGGGTAGTATACGGGGCGCGGGTGTCGTTGCTGGTGGGCGTGGCGGCTACCCTGGCCGGCACCGTGATCGGCGCCATCATCGGCCTGATAACGGGGTACCTGGGCGGCACCGTGGACTTGTTGGTCCAGCGGGTGATGGACGGCATCCAGGCCATACCCGCCCTGGTGTTCCTGCTACTGGTGGCCGCCATCTGGCAGCAGGGCATGCTGAGTGTGGTGGTGGTGCTGGCGGTGCTCATCGCCCCCTATGTGAGCCGGCTGGTGAGGGGGGTAGTGCTCTCGTTGCGGGAGGAGGCCTTCGTGCTGGCGGCACAGGCCATGGGGGCGAGGCCTCTGCGCATCATGATGGTGCACATACTGCCCAACACCCTGGCTCCTGTCCTGGTGGCGGCGTCCATCATCGCCGGCGGGGCCATGCTGGCTGAGGGCGCCCTCAGCTTCCTGGGACTGGGCATCCCCCCCGACGACCCCCTGTGGAAGACCTCCTGGGGGGCCATGCTCAAGCCCGAGAACCTGCAGTACTTCGAGCGCTCGCCCTACCTGGTCCTGTTCCCCGGGGCGGCACTGGCCCTGACGGTGCTGGCGGTGAACGTCCTGGGCGACAGCGCCCGCGACAGGCTGGACCCCAGGCTGCGGGGCACCCTGTAGGCCGGGGCCGGAGGGCTGCCGCTAGACGTACTCGCCTAGGAAGGTGCCGCCCAGGATGTGCACGTGGGCGTGCTCCTGGGACTGCATGGCGTCGAAGCCGAAGTTGGAAAGCAGGCGGAAGCCGTTGGGGCAGAACTTGCGCCCCATCTCCACCGCCACCTCGCCCACGCGGCCCATGTCGCGCCAGAGCTGCTCCTGGGTCATGTGCTCCTTGGGAATGGCCAGGAGCATCACCGGCACCCAGCGCAGGCGGTTGCGGAACACCATCACCTGCTCGTCCTCGTAGAGGACCTCGGCGGGCTCCCGGCGGGCCACGATCTCGCAGAAGACGCAGTAGCCCATGGAGGCAGAGGCGCCTACATGAACTCGTAGCCGCCCCGCAGGCCGGGCGGCTCCTGGTCGAGGATGACGTTGACGCAGGCGGGCTTGCCCGAGGCGAAGGCCCGCTCCAGCGCGGGTCGGATCTGCTGGGGCTCGGTGACGAACTCGCCGTGGCCGCCCAGCGCCTCCACTACCAGGTCGTAGCGGGCGTTGTCGCCCAGCAGCGAGGCGATGACCCTGTCCTTGCCGTACATGAGCTTCTGGCCCACGGTGATCTGGCCCCACTGGCGGTCGTTGCCCACCACCGACACCACCGGCATGCCGAAGCGGACGAAGGTATCGAACTCGAAGCCGTTGAGCCCGAAGGTGCCATCGCCATTGACCATCAGGATGCGTTTGTTGGGGTACACGCAGGACAGGGCCATGCAGAAGCCCGTGCCCACTCCCAGGGTGCCGAAGGGTCCCGGATCGTACCACTGCCCGGGCTGGTTGATGGGTAGCACCTGCGAGGCCAGGCTCACGATGTCGCCGCCGTCCCCTACCACGATGGTGTTCTCGTCCACGAAGCGGGCGATTTCGCGGCACAGGCGCAACGGATGGATGGGTACCCGGTCCGAGTTCTCCCACTCCTCCCGCTGGGCGCGGATCTTGTCCTCCTCCTCGCGCAGGGCGCGCACCCAGTCGGAGTGTCGGTACGAGCGCCCCTCCAGCTCTGCTATGAGGGCCTGCAGGGCGGCCTTGGCATCGGACTCGAGGGCCACGTCCACGTCGCGATTGCGGCCCAGCTCGACAGGGTCGGAGTCTATCTGCACGATCTTCGCCTCGGGCCCGAACCGCCTCCCATAGGCCAGACGGAAGTCAAAGGGGGTGCCGATGACCAGGGCCACGTCGCACTGGGCGAAGGCGGTGCGGCGCGTGCGCGAGAAGAAGAGGGGGTGGTCCTGCCGGATGCACCCTCTGCCCATGGCATTCAGGTAGACAGGTGCGTCCAGCAACTCTATGAGGCGGCGCAGCTCCTCGTGGGCCTCGTCCCAGTAGATCTGCGAGCCGGCCATTACCATGGGCCGCTCGGCCCTGGCGAGCAGTGCGGCTGCCTGCTTCACCACCTCTGGGTCGGGGTAGCGGCGCCCCTCGGGGCGGTAGCGCTCGGGGAAATAGACCTCCGACTCCTCCACCTTCTGGAAGAGGACGTCGGAAGGGATTTCCAGGAAGACGGGGCCGCGGCGGCCGGTCATGGCATGGCGGAAGGCGGTGGCGATGTACTCGGGGATGCGCTTGGTCTCGTAGACGCAGCGGGCCCACTTGGTGATGGGACGCACCAGGTCTAACTGGTCCATCTCCTGCAGGGCACCCATCTCGAAGCGGTTGAGGGGGCTTCGCCCACCGATGACCAGCATGGGGCTTTTGTTGTGCCAGGCGTTGGCCAGGGCGGTTACGGCATCGGTGACCCCCGGCCCGGCGGTGACCACGGCAACGCCGCAGCGCCGGGTGGCCCGCGACCATCCCTCGGCAGCGTGGCCGGCAGCCTGCTCGTGACGCACGTCGATGACGCGCACGTTCTCGTCTAGGCAGGCGTCGTATATCGCCTGGACGTGGCCGCCGCAGAGGGTGAAGATGACATCCACCCCCTCGCGCTTGATGGCCTTCACCACCAGGTCGCCGCCGTCTACCAGGGCCATAGGTGACCTCCCTCTCGTCCCGTCGCGGACTAACCCTATTCTTCATCACTGAGGCGCCGGGTGTCATCCCCCCTGGGCAGGACGTCCACCAGGCCCAGGGCGGCCAGGGTGCCGGGCGTGGCCTCTTCGGCCCGCCAGAGGGCGCGGATTAGCTCCCTGTCCACCTCCACTGCCCTCTGGGCCAGGACGGCCACCCGTTCCGAGTGCTGGATGCTCTGCTGGTAGTCCCCGCAGCCGTAGGCCCGGACCTGGGCGGCCAGGGCGGCATCGGCTTCCAGGGCGCATTCGATGGCCTCCAGAAGGAGGCGATGGGCGTCGTCCAGCCCGGCAGGCGGCGTCATGGCCTGGAGGGCGTCGCGCAGTGGTGCGAGGGCCTCGCGACGCGAGCGAGCCAGAAACTCCTCCAGGCTCTCGTCCGACCGCCGCTGGACGAAAGCAGCCTCTTCGTCGGGCGCGCCGCCGTGAAGGGCGGCATAGGCCCTGCGGAAGAGCTCACCGTAGCGAGCGGCGTCGCTCACATGCCCATTGTAGCCGGCCCCCCTGCCGTCAGGGCATACGGGCGGCGCGCGTTCTGGCCAGTCTCAGGCGGCCGCCGTTGGCCGCGGGCCCGTCTCCAGAGCGAAGGGCGGGTAGGGCTCCACCAGCGAGCCGAGGTAGACGAAGAGCCGCGCCTGCCAGGCCAGCACGCCCCGGAAGAAGCTGGCGATGCCCTCCGAGAAGCTGCCCTGGGTCAGCACCTGGATGGCTGCCACTATCCACATGACGTAGGCCACAAGGTAGAGGATGCCCAGCACCCACGCGCTGGGGATGGCCAGGAAGAAGCGCAGGAGCGCTGAGCCCACGCTGGGGTTGCCGCCGGGCTGGACCTCCAGGGTGACCACCTCTTCGGGCCGCTCGAGCGGCAGCTTGTCGGTGAACATGAACAGATAGGCATAGAAGGCCATGGCCATACGTATCCAGCTGGTGAGCTTGGGCGTGTCTTCCTGCAGGAAGCGCTGGGGCCCCTTCTGGGAGACCCAGAGGGCCGCCACTGCCGGCAGAACGTAGTAGAGCAAACCGGGCACCCAGCCTACCAGCCAGAACACGACCACTCGCAAGAGGACGTGGGCCCGGTCGAACTCCTTCTGCATGGGGACGTCGAAGGTCACGGGGTAGCCGTTGCTCATACGACACCCTCCTTTCTCGTGCTGAGATTGAGGAAATGCTAACCGTTCCTGAGCGACTTGTCCAGTACCGGGCTACAGACCTGACGAAGATTGACCAGGAGGCCACGGAGGGAGGGTTCCAGAGTGCGGCCCGGCGGGCGGCCAGTGGCCCGCCCTTGCACCGCCAGGCGTGCCTCTCGCGCTGGCCTACTGCAGCACGCCGTCCACTACCAGTTCGGCGATCTCCTCTTCGGAGAGGCCCAGTACGTGTTTGCAGACGTATTCGGTGTGCTGGCCCAGGAGCGGCGCTGGCCCCCTGGGGCCGCCAGGTGTAGCCGAGAGGCGGAAGCCGGGGCCGTCGTAGGCGGTGCGCCCTGCCTCCGGGTGCTCCAGGTAATGGTAGTAGCCGCGCGCCTTCAGGTGCGGGTCGTGGTCCAGCGTATCGGCGGCGCTCTGCACTACGCCGGCCGGCACCCCCGCGGCCTGCAGGCGCTCCATCACCTCTTCGGCCTCGCGCTGCGATGTCCAGGACTCGATGAGGCGGTCCAGTTCGTCCTCGTGCGCCTTCCGGCCGAGGAGGGTGGCGAAGCGCTCTTCCCGAGTCCACTCCTCGCCTACTACCTGGCAGAAGGCCTGCCACTCGCCGTCGGTGAATACGGCGATGGCCACCCAGCGGTCATCGCCCAGGCAGCGGTAGGCGCCGTGGGGGCAGGCATAGGGCAGGCGGTTGCCCTGCCTCTCCTGCACGCGCCCGTTGGCGGAGCAGTCCAGCAGGGCCACGGAAATGACGTTTACCGAGGACTCCAGCTGGGCCACCTCGATGAGCTGGCCCTTGCCGGTGCGGTTCCGGTAGTGCAGGGCAGCCAGGGTGGCCACCAGCGCGTGCCCCGGGTTGATAACGTAGTCGGTGTAGTTGGTGCCCAGCCCTACCGGTGGCCGGTGAGGGAAGCCCGACAGGTAACTGATGCCAGCCAGGGGCGTGATGACGGCCCCGAAGCCCGCGAAGTCGCGGTGGGGGCCGGTGAGGCCCTGCATGGGCTCCCGCACCATGATGATGTTCGGCTTCACCTGCACGATGCGGTCGTAGGTCAGGCCCCACTTCTCGAAGGTGCCCGGGGTGAAGTTCTCGGCCACGATGTCGCTCTTGGCGATGAGCCGCAGGGCTACCTCCCTTCCCTTCTCGCTGGCCATGTTCAGAGAGAAGGAGAGCTTGCCGGCGTTGAAGTTGTTGTAATAGCCGGAGAGGTTGATCCCGGGCGGCCTGTCCTTGGGCATGGGCTGGGTGATACGCAGCCCGTCCAGGCGGATCTGGGACTCGACACGGATGACCTCGGCGCCGTAGTGGGCCAGGGCTTGGGTGAAGATGGGCCCGGCCCCGAACCAGGAGAAGTCCGCCACGCGGATGCCTGCCAGGGGCAGGTTGTCGGTGGTCATGGCATCACCTCCTCGAACGACGGCGCGACCACTCAGATGACGCCGGCCCCGGCCAAAGACGCCAGTTCGGCCTCCGTGAGCCCCAGCTCGTCCAGGTACACCTCCCGGTTGTGCTCCCCGATACGCGGCGGCCGGCGCCAGATGCGGGCCGGCGTGCCGTTCAGTCGGTACGGCGGCCCTGGATAACGAATGGCAGCGCCCAGCTCCGGGTGCTCCACCGTCACGAAGAAGCCGCGCTCGTTGAGCTGCCTGTTGTCCAGCACGTCGCGGGGCGTGTTGACGGGCGCTACGAGCAGGCCGCGGCGCTGCCCTTCCTCGTAAAGCTCCTGCTTGCGCTTGGTGCGCACGAAGCGCTCGATGATGCCGTCGACGTGGCGGAAACGGGGCAGCCACTCCTGGGCGGCGCTGACGTCGGCGCCCTGGTAGAGCTGGACCAGGAGGCGCAAGTCGAGACGAGAAAACACGTCCTGCCACTCCGGGCTGGTCAGGTCCCCGGCCATGCCCTCTTCGGCCATCCACTGGATGAGCACGGAGATAGGCGCGCCGAAGCCCGGGACGCCGATCATCAGATACACATGGCCGTCGGCGCACTCGTAGGTGCCGATGCCGGGCACCCGGAACCACTCCCCGCTGGGAAGGCGGCGCCCCTCGCCCTGGCGACGCCGCAGCTCCTGGCGCAGGTCCCAGTACTGCATGGCCGTCTCCTGGTTCATGGCCAGGGCCTCCTGCATGGAGACCTCCACCACCTGCCCCTGCCCCGTCCGGTCTCGGTGCAGGAGAGCGGTCAGGATGCCGGCGGCGGCCTGGACGGAGGCGCAGTAGTGGGACTGGTCGCCGTAGGGCCGGTTGGGCGGGTCCTCTGGGAAGCCGGCCAGATACATCATGCCGCTCATGGCCACGGCGATGAGGTCGCTGGCCTTGTAGCTGGCGTGGGGGCCCCACAGTCCGAACCCTGTTATGGAGCAGTAGATGAGGCCCGGGTTGCCCTGGCGCAGCGACTCATAGCCCAGCCCCAAGGCGTCCATGTGGCCGGGCGGGAAGGAGTCTATGACCACGTCGGCGCGCTGGGCCAGCCGCCGCAGGAGGACGCGGCCGTCGGCGGTGGCCATGTCCAGGGTAATGGAGCGTTTGGAGGTGTTGAAGGCGAAGAAATAGAGGCTCTTCTCGGGATGCGGGTCGTCGTGGAAGAAGGGCGGGATGCGGCGGGACGGGTCGCCGCCCGGGGGCTCTACCTTGATCACGTCGGCGCCCAGGTCGGCTAACAGCTTGCCGCAGTAGGCGCCCACCGCCCCGGGAAGTTCCAGCACGCGCACGTCGGACAGGGGCCCTTCGCTCATGGCCTCTTCCTCCCTCGAGGTCGTGCCAATTTTAACCCGAAAGGTCCCGCGTCTGGCAACTGGGCTCTCCCTTAAGAAAGGGAAGCGCCAGCTCCAGAAAGGCGTCGGGACGCTCCAGGACCAGGTTATGGCCGCAGCCGGCAACGATGTGGCAGCGGGCGGACGGGATGGCGCTGGCCAGGCGCACGGAGGCGCAGGCCGGGACCATGCGCGCCTCCTCCCCGTCCAGCACCAGGGTAGGGGCGCAGACCCGGCGCGCCTCGCGGGTGAGGTCCAGGCGCAGGAGCTCGCGGGCCACGTTGACCAGGGTCTGGTTCGACACGCGCATCACGTCCCGAGCCATGAGCCGGCGATCCTCGGGCGAGAGATGACGAGTATCGCGGGCCATGTCCAGCCGCCGCACCACCATCCACCACTTGATGGGCGCCTTGGGGATGACATCTACCAGGCCGGGCCAGTCCACCAGCCGGAACAAGAGGTGGAACCGACGGGGCAGGTCTGCCCCGCGCCACACTGGCCCCACCAATACGAGCCGCTCCACCCGTTCCGGGTAGCGGCTGGCGAAGGCAAGGGCCAGCGTGCCCCCCACCGATGCCCCCACTACGTGGCAGCGGTCCACGTCCAGGGCGTCCAGCAGGTCGCGCAAGAGGCGGACGTAGTCGTCCAGACCGGGGCGACGGGGCAGGGGCTGGGAGCGACCGAAGCCTGGCAGGTCGGGAACGTAGGCGTGGAAGTGGCGTCCAAGTTCGGGCAGTACGTGGCGGAACATCCAGGACGAGGTGCCCACCCAGCCATGAAGCAGGAGGGCATGGGCATGGGCGGGAGCGATAGGCGCCGCCTCGCGCAAGAAGAGGCGCCTTCCCCAGATGTCCAGGTGCCTGCCCCGGACAGCTACCCCGCCCGCCTCGGCCATGGCCGCCCCCCATCATAGGGAGGCGGTGGGGCCAGGGCAAGGCGAGCGGGGACGCCGGGGACCTACTTCTCGATGGGCGCGCCCACCAGGCTGCCCCACTCCGTCCAGGAGCCGTCGTAGTTCTTCACCTTGGGGTAGCCCAGCAGGTACTTGAGCACGAACCAGGTGTGGGAGGAGCGCTCGCCGATGCGGCAGTAGGCGATGACGTCCTTCTCCGGGGTCACGCCCAGGGACTGGTAGATCTGCTTCAGTTCTTCCGGGTCCTTGAAGGTCCCGTCCTCGCGCACGGCGGTGGCCCAGGGGATGTTCTTCGCGCCGGGGATGTGGCCCGGTCGCTGAGCGCCCTCCTGAGGCAGGTTCTCCGGGGCCAGGATCTCCCCCTTGTACTCGGCTGGCGAGCGCACGTCCACCAGCACCAGGTCGGAGGAGCCCAGCCGCTTCAGGATCTCGTCGCGGAAGGCGCGGATCTCGGGGTTGGGCTCCTTGGCGCGGTACTGGGTCCGCGGGTAGGAGGGCACGTCGGTGGTCAGCGGGCGGCCCTCGTCGATCCACTTCTTGCGGCCGCCGTTCATGACGCGGGCGTCCTCGTGGCCATAGTACTTCAGCAGCCAGAAGGCATAGGTCGCGAACCAGTTGTTATTGTCGCCGTAGAGGACGACCGTGGTGTCGTTGGCGATGCCGGAGCGCGAGAGCAGGTCCTCCAGCAGCTCCTTGGGGGCGATGTCGCGCAGGATGGGGGCCTCCAGGTCGTTCTTCCAGTGCCAACCCACGGCGCCGGGGATGTGGCCTGTCTCGTAGGCGGCGGTGTCCACGTCCACCTCCACCAGGCGCACCTTGGGATCGTTCAGGTGCTCGGCCACCCAGTCGGTGGACACTAGCACTTCGGGATGGGCGTACTGGGACATGACAGCAACCTCCCCTCGACTGGTACAGCGGTATCGTCAATGGAGAATAATATGGTATGGCAGGCTAAATTGTCAAGAATAAACGCGCCCACCTCGGAGGGGGCCCTGGCCACGGTGCACGACCGCACTCTCCTCGCTCGTCGCGGGGCCCTGGTGCCCCTTACGTGACGAGGCCGAATGAGCGCGAGGGCCGGCTCGTTGCCCGCTACAGGTAAAAGGTCTCGGCGATGGCCTGGGCGTACGCTGCCACCTTCTCTGGCGGCAGCCCGCCTATGGGCGGGACGAGGGTGAGGGAATCCACGAACTCGAATACCGGCTCCAGCCGCCGGCGCACATCGTCCGGATCGCCGCAGATGACAAAGGTCTGGGCCATCTCGTCGCTCACTTCCTGGGCGCCGGCGGCGTAGTTGCCTTCCTTCACCCAGCGCTGGCAGCGGCGGGCCTCTGCCTGGAAGCCGTGCGCGGCGAAGTAGTCCTCGTACTGCTGGATGCCGGCGTAGAAGGCTACCGTGCCCTTGGCGTCTTCGATGGCTTCTCGCCGGTCGCGGTTTATGACTACCCAGAACCAGGCGTTGAAGTGCACGTCGGCACGCTGCCTGCCCGCCCTGGCGAGCGAGTCCAGCAGGGCCGGCAGCGCCTGCTCCTTGGCCCAGCGCACGGACCAGATAGGGTGGCCGATCAGGCCGTCGGCCATCTCGCCCGCCAGGCGCACGAGGGGCGTGCGCACCGCCGCTACCCATATGGGGATGTAAGGGCGCACGGGCGTTGCCAGGGGCTGGAACTCCCGCCAGTCGTGGCGGTGGTACTTGCCCTGGAACGAACTCAGCTCGCCCTTGTGGCTCTTGGCCACCACTTCGCGGACGATGTGGATGACTTCGCGCAAATGCTCCACCGGCCTGCCGTAGGGCATGCCGAAGAAGCCCTCGCTCCAACTACGCACGCTGGGCCCCAGCCCCAGCACGAAACGGCCGCCGGAGATGCGGTCCAGGTCCATGGCGGCCATGGCGGTCTCGAAGGGGCTGCGGGCGAAGGCCAGCGCGATGCCGCTGGCCAGGGTGATGCGCTGGGTGACAGCGGCGCAGGCGCCCAGGGCGCACCAGGGCGGCCCGTAGATCTGCGGCGCCCAGATCCCGCCCAGCCCCAGGCCCTCCATGGCGCGGGCCTGCGCTGTCAGAACGTCGCCGGGCATGTTGCCACTGACGAAACCCCAGAACCGGCTGTTGTCCTTGGCCATCGCTCGCCTCCTCGTTCAGCTTCGGGCGACGGCATTATACACGATGGCCAGGCCCGCAGCCGGACGCCCCGCTATGGGTGCCGGGCTCTCATGGAGGGGACGCCTGCACCCGCGAAGGGAGCACCCGGGCCAGGACTTCCGCCGCCTGCGCCACCATATCCTCCAAAATCTCGCGGGCAGGGCGGATGCGGCGCACCATGCCCGCCACCTGGCCGGCGGGGTTCATGAGCAGCTCCTTGCGGCCCGCCTTCTGGGCAGCGTAGGTGACCTCGCGGATGATAGCCCCCTGGAAGGGGAAGGGCAGAGTGGGCACGCCGGCCCGCTCCCACTCCTCGATGAGGGGGTTAGTGATGTTGCGCATGGTCTTGCCCGAGTAGATGCGGGTGACGCGGGTGTCTTCCTCGCTGGCCTCCAGGATGCGCTGCTTGAGCTCAGGGTCCAGGGGCGATTCCTCTGCCACCAGGAAGGCGGTGCCCACCCAGACGCCCACGGCGCCGAGGCACAGGGCGGCTGCCAGTCCGCGGCCGTCGCCGATGCCGCCTGCCGCCACCACCGGCGTGGGCGCCACAGCGTCCACCACCTGCGGCACCAAGGACATTGTGCCGATGCGGCCGGTATGGCCGCCGGCGTCGTAGCCCTGGGCCACCACCACGTCGGCGCCGCCGTCGGCCACGCGACGGGCGTTCTTGACGTTGCCCACCAGGGCGATGACCCGCGCACCCTGACGGTGCAGGTCGGGCACGAAAGGCGCCGGGTTGCCCAGGCCCGAGGCGAACACGGGCACGCGCTCCTCAAGGACCACCTCCATCTGACGCTGGATGTAATCGGGGGTGAAGCGCGGCATGGCCTCGGGCTGTACATCGGGCAGGTCGAACTGGCGCTTCAGGCGGAGGACGAACTCGCGGATGTCGCCGGGCACCAGTTCCCGCCAGTCGCGACCGGCCCCCTCGCCTCCACCGGGTGCCGGGGGCAGTTGGCCCAGGGTGGGCAGCAGGAGGTCGACGCCGAAGGGCTTGTCGGTCAGGTCGCGCACCTTGCGTATCTCGCGGCGTAGCTCGTCCGGCGGGAAGGCGGCGCCGCCGATGACTCCCAGGCCGCCGGCGTTGGACACGGCGGCCACCAGTTCCGCTCGGGCCACGGCGGGAGTGGTGCCGCTGGAGCCCATGCCCGCCAGTATCACCGGGTACTCGATGCCCAACAGATCGCACAGGGGCGTACGCAACACAGGCCTGGACATGATGCCTCCGTTCGTTTGCTCGGTTACCGTGCGTGGGCATTTTAAGGTAATTTAACGTTTACGGCAAGGTAGCCGCGCGTCTTTTGCCCTAAGCTAGCGCGGCTGTCGGGCCTGCGGTGCTACAATCGGTGGCGTGAACGAGGCCAAGACCTTGCTGGTGCTCCTGGACGGCCACGGCATCATCCACCGCTCCTACCACGCCATGCGGGAGCAGCCCCTCACTGTGCGCCACACGGGGGAGGTCATCACCGCCGTTTACGGCTTCGCCAATACGCTGCTCTCGGTGCTGCAGGAGTTGAAGCCCAGCCACGTCATCGTGGCCATGGACAAGGGGCGACTCACCTTCCGCCACCAGCTCGACCCTAACTACAAGGCGCACAGGGTGGAGATGCCCGACGACTTGCGCGCCCAGATCGGGCGCTGCCGCGAGATGATCGAGGCCTTCGGCATACCCATCTACGAGCTGGAGGGCTACGAGGCCGACGACATCCTGGGCACCCTGGCGCGCCAGGCGGCGGAGGCCGGCGTGGAGACCTTCCTGGTCAGCCTGGACTCGGACATCGCCCAGCTAGTGCGGCCGGGAGTGCGGCTCATGCTCTACCGGCCGTACCAGCGGGACTTCGTGGTCTACAGCAGCCCCGAGGACGTGCAGCGACGCTACGGCGTCCTGCCCCAGCAGATACCCGACCTGAAGGCCCTCAAAGGCGATACCACCGACAACATCCCCGGCGTGCCGGGCGTGGGCGAGAAGACGGCTGTGCGCCTGGTCCAGGAGTTCGGCAGCATCGAGGCGCTCTACGAGAACCTGGAGCGGGTGGAGCCGCCCAGGCTGCGGGAGGTCCTGCGCCAGTACGAGGCGCAGGTGAGGCGCTCCAAGGAGCTGGCCACCATCGCCACAGACGTGCCGGTGACGCTGGACCTGCAGGCCGCCGATTTTCGTGCCCACTACCGGCGCCAGCGAGTGCTGGACCTCTTCCGGGAGCTGGAGTTCAAGAGTCTGGTGCCCCGCCTGCCGCCGGACGACGGGCACGAGGAGGAGCGCCCGCTGCAGATGCCCCTGGCGGGCCGCCCCGCCCCGGCCGAGCCCGGCAGCGAGCGGTACCGCATCGTGGACGACGAGGACTCCCTCTCCGAACTGGCCCGACGGCTGGAAAACGCCGGCTCTTTCGCCTTCGATACCGAGACCACCGGGCTGGAGGCCATGCGGGCCCGACTGGTGGGCCTCTCCTTCGCCGTGGCCCCGGGCGAGGCCTATTACGTGCCGGTGGGCCACATCGGCGACGCAAGGCAGCTCCCCCTGGAGATGGTGCTGGCGCGGCTGGCCCCCGTGCTGGAGTCGGAAAGGGTCGAGAAGACCGCCCACAACGCCAAGTACGACATGGTGATGCTGGCCCAGCACGGCATCTGGGTGAGGGGTCTGCGGTTCGATACCATGATCGCCGCCTTTCTGGCCGGCGAGGGCGGCGGCACCTATCGCCCCGGCGAGGGCACTCTGGGGCTCAAGTGGCTGGCCTCGCGCCTCCTGGGCGTGGAGATGACCGACATCACCCAGCTCATAGGCAAGCGGGGCCGCGACCAGCTCTCTATGGCCGAAGTGCCCATCGATGCCGCCGGTCGCTACGCCTGCGCCGACGCCGACATGACCCTGCGCCTGCGGCCCCGGCTGGAGGAGATGCTGCGCGAGCGCGCCCAGGAGCGCCTCTTCCGCGAGGTGGAGATGCCAGTGGTTCCCGTCCTGGCCCGGATGGAACTGAACGGCATGGCCGTGGACGTGGGCGTGCTGAAGGAGATGTCGGGCGTCCTGGCCGAGGAAGTCCGTCGGGTAGAGGAAGAGATCTATCGGGTGGTGGGGCACCGCTTCAATATCGGCTCGCCGCAGCAGCTCAGCCGCGTCCTGTTCGAGGAGCTGAGGCTGCCCAAGACCCGTCGGCTTAAGACTGGCTCGTACTCCACCGACGCCCAGTCTTTGGAGGAGCTGCGGGGCACCCATCCCGTCATCGACCTCATCTTCGAGTACCGGGAGCTCACCAAGCTCAAGGGCACGTATGTGGACGCCTTGCCGGGCCTGGTGAACCCGCGGACAGGCCGCATACACAGCGACTTCAACCAGACGGGCGCGGCTACGGGGCGCATATCGTCCAGCAACCCCAACCTGCAGAACATACCGGTGCGATCGGAGCTGGGACGGCAGATACGGCGGGCCTTCGTCGCCCGAGACGTGGGCCCAGACCCCTACCTGCTCTCCGCCGACTACTCGCAGATCGAGCTACGCATCCTGGCCCATTACACCGGCGACCCGGCCTTGGTAGAGGCCTTCCGCCGCGACGAGGACATCCATGCCGTTACCGCGGCCCAGGTCTTCGGCGTGCCCCTGGACAGGGTGACGCCGGAGATGCGGCGGCGCGCCAAGGTCTTCAACTTCGGCGTCCTGTATGGCCTCACCCCCTACGGGCTGTCGGTGCGCGAGCGCATACCCCAAGAGGAGGCGGCCGAGTTCATCCGCCGCTACTTCGAGAAGTACCCGGGCGTCAGGCGTTACATCGAGGAGACGGTGCAGCGGACGCGGGAGCTGGGCTACGCCGAGACGCTATTCGGCCGGCGGCGCTATCTGCCCGAGATCAATTCGGCCAACGCCAACGTTCGCCAGGCGGCCGAGCGGGCAGCCATAAACATGCCCATTCAGGGCACCAACGCCGACATCATGAAGATCGCCATGGCCCGTGTCTACCAGGAGATGGAGCGCAGGGGCCTGCGCTCGCTGATGGTCCTGCAGGTGCATGACGAGCTTATCTTCGAGTGCCCGTACGCCGAGTTAGCGGAGATGCAGGCGCTGGTGCTGGAGATCATGCCCAGGGCTGCTGAGCTGGCAGTGCCGTTGCGCGTAGACGTAAAGGCGGGCAAGACCTGGGGCGATATGGAGTGACCCCGGGTCCGCGGCGCCCCACGGCCGAGAGCGATGCCTGAGCTGCCCGAGGTGGAGACCATCCGCAGCCAGCTAGAACCGCTGCTGGTAGGCCGGGCCATCGTGGACACCTGGCTCTCGCCCGAGATGCCCGCGCTTCCCGCCTGGCCGCCCGACGCCGCAGCGTTTGCCTCTCTGCTGGTGGGCCGTCGGATAGCCTCCGTCGGGAGGCGGGGCAAGTACCTGCTCATCCCCCTGGACGACGGCAACACCTGGATAGTCCACCTGCGCATGACGGGGGCCCTGATCCACTGCCGCGAGGGGCTGCCGGAAGACCGTTTCCTGCGGGCCTGGTTCCGCCTGGACGATGGCTCCCACCTGTGCTACCGCGATGTGCGCAAGCTGGGCCGCATGTGGGTGGTGGCCGACGCGGAGCAGGTGGTGGGCAAGTTGGGGCCGGAGCCATTGGCCGGTGCCCTGTCCCCGGAGGCCCTGCGGCGGTCGCTGGCGGGCAGACGGGCACCAGTCAAGGCCCTGTTGCTGGACCAGCGGCTGGTGGCCGGCCTGGGCAACATCTACGCCGATGAGGCGCTACACGAGGCCGGCATCTCGCCCCTGCGGCCGGGTGGCTCCATCGCTCCCGATGAGGCGGAGAGGCTGTGCGCTGCCATCGGTCGGGTGCTGCAACGGGCTATCGGTCACGGCGGCACCAGCTTCTTCGCCTATCTCGACGCCCGCGGAGAGCGGGGGCGGCATCAGCTACACGTGGGGGTATACCGTCGGCAGGGCGAACCTTGCCCTCGCTGCGGCACGGCCGTGGCCAGGGTGCGGGTGGCGGGCCGCTCCACGCACTACTGCCCCGGCTGCCAGGTGTGATAAAGTGTTGAGTATCCTGCAGGCGCAGGGAAAGGCAGGTAAGCGACCATGAGGGACGCCGTCATCGTCGATATGGTGCGTACTCCCTTCGGCCGGGCCGGGCAGAAGGGCGCCTATCGCGACATCACCCATGTCGAGCTGGTTGTGCCACTTATCAAGGCTATCGTGGAGCGTAACCGCCTCGACCCGACGCAGATAGACGAGATCATTATGGGATCGGTGGGCATTGCCGGCGTGCTCACTCGCTCTCGCCACTACCTTTTCGAGGCCGACATGCCCTTCTCCATTTCGGCCACCGATCTGAACAAGCAGTGCGGGTCCAGCCTGCAGGCGGTGGTGCAGGGCGCCTTCTCTATCCGCTGTGGCATGTCGGACATCGTCCTGGCTGGCGGAGTGGAGACCTTGGACCGTGTCGCCCCTATCCCGCCCGGCGATGAGCGGGACCTGCAACAGGTGCAGGCGGCCGAGGTGATGACGCGGGAGATGCTGCCCACTTCCTGGCCCGGCCCCAGGCAGCCGCAGTGGCTCCCGCGCTGGTACCAGAAGGTGGAGCCCTGGATCATGAACATGGGCATGACGGCTGAGAAGCTGGCCCAGGAAAGGGGCATCACCCGTGAGGACTCGGACCGCTTCGCCCTGGAGAGCCACCGTCGCGCTGTCCGCGCCTGGAACGAGGGCACCTTCCAGCGGGAGGTCATCCCCATCGAGATAGCCTACTCGGATGGCTCCAGGGTGGCCGTGGACCGCGACCAGTTGCCGCGGGAGGATACCAGTCTGGAAAAGCTGGCCCAGCTCAAGCCCAGCTTCCGGCCGGACGGCATCTGCACGGCCGGCAACTCCAGCCCGCGCACGGACGGGGCCGCCGTCTGTCTGCTCATGTCCAAGGAGAAGGCGCGAGAGCTAGGGCTGAAGCCCCTGGCCACCGTCAGGCACGCGGCCACGGTGGGTGTGGACCCGACCATCATGGGCATCGGGCCGGTGCCTGCCACCCGGAAGCTGCTGGAGCGGACGGGTATGGCGCTCTCGGACTTCGACCTCATCGAGATCAACGAGGCCTTCGCCTGCCAGGTGCTGGCCTGCGGCTACGAGTTGGGGTGGGACTGGGAACGGGTGAACGTCAACGGCGGCGCCATCGCTCTGGGACACCCGCTGGGGGCGAGCGGGGCGCGCCTGGCCGGCACCCTGGCATTCGAGCTGGCACGCCGCAACCTGGAGTGGGGGCTGGTCACCCTGTGCATGGGCGCGGGCATGGGTATGTCGGTGGCGCTGCAGCGGGAGGAGTACGGCTAGCCCGTGGCCTGAGAGCCTTCCACGCCTACCAGCTTGGCCCGCACCACCACCCGGTGGGTGTAATCGCCGCCCAGGGGGCTCGAGCGGTCGGGCACGAAGGTGCCGCCGCAGGTGATGAGCGTCACCACGTCCTCGCTGGTGGGATACATGACTCGGATGGCATCGGGCTGGGACGGGTCCACCATGAATGTCTCCGTGACCTCGTAGAGGAGCTGGCGACCGTCGCGCACGACCACTCGCACCTGGTCGCCGGGCGTTAGCTGGCCCAGCGCCCAGAACACGGCCGGGGCCCGGTTCCAGGTGACGTGCCCGGCGAAGACGGCGTTGGAGCCGCGGCCGGGCGGGGCCGTGAAGTCGTACCAGGCCACCACGGCGCCGGGCCGGGGAGAGTTGGTACGGTCGGGCACCTGTGGCACCGCCTGAGCGTCCATGCCTAGGGTCATCACCTCAGCGTCTACCCTGATGGCCGGGATGAGTATGCGCACCGGTGGCAGGTCGTTGACCACCCGTGGCGGTGCGGGCGAGGACGTGGGCGGACGTGCCGGGCTGGCGGGAGACTGGGTGGACTGCTGGGCCTGGCCAGTGCCGAGGCCGGCCTCGGGGCTGGGGGCCAGGATGTCGGGTGGCACTTCCGCCTGTGAGGGCGCCGGCGGACGGGCGGGACTGGTTCCTGCCGGGCCGGCCACGGCGGCGAACGCCAGCGCCCCCGCCCCGCAAAGGAAGATGGCCGCCACTAGCAACCGCCAGACGAAGGGTACGTGCCACCTGCGCATGCTTCCCGTATAGTATAAACGCTTGTCCGAGCCGCTTCTTTCAGGCGGGGAGCACGCATGTCCCGACAGAAGGACCCGATGCCCTTGCCCGGGCTGTTGGTGGGCCATTGGACCGATGCGGATGCCTGCACCGGCTGCACAGTCATCCTCTGTCCCGAAGGGGCCACGGCGGGCGTGGCTGTCCTGGGGGGCGCTCCGGGCACCAGGGAGACCGACCTGCTGCGACCCGGCTTCCTGGTGGACAGGGTGCACGGCGTGCTGCTGACTGGCGGCAGTGCTTTCGGCCTGGCCGCTGCCGATGGTGTGGTGCGCTGGCTGGAGGAGCGAGGGGCGGGCTTTCCCTCCAGCGCCGGCCCGGTGCCAATCGTCGTGGGGGCAGTGGTGTACGACCTGACCCTGGGACGCAGCGACGTACGTCCCGGCCCCGAGGCGGGGTATGCCGCCTGCCAGGTCGCTACCGCCGGGCCCGTGGCCGAGGGCAGCGTGGGGGCGGGGGCGGGCGCCACCGTCGGCAAGGCCCTGGGCCTGGCCCGGGCCACTAAGGGCGGCATCGGCGTGGCCTGCGAAGAAGGGAGCGACGGCACGAGGGTGGTGGCCGTGCTGGCGGTGAACGCCTTCGGAGAGGTGGTGGACCCGGATACGGGGCAGATCGTGGCGGGGGTGCGAGGGCCTGAGCGGGGCTACGTCCCCACGCTGGAAGTCCTCCGCCGGTCGCGGGGCATCTCTCCCCTGGCCCGACAGAACAGCACCATCGGTGTCGTGGCCACCGATGCGCCCCTGGACAAGGCGGCCTGTTCGCGCCTGGCTACCATGGCCATGGCGGGCATGGCGCGCGCCGTGCGGCCCATCTGGACGCAGGTGGACGGCGATGTACTGTTCGCCCTCTCCACGGGCCGCCGGGGCGAGGCGGTGGACCTGACCGCTCTGGGTGCGCTGGCTGCCCGAGCGGTGGAGCGGGCCATCGTGCGGGCCGTGACCTTGGCCGGATCGCTGGGGGGCGTGCCTGCCTGCTCCGATTGGCCGCGTTGAATGCCCTCGGCGCGCGTGCTATCATCGGCTGTCGAGGAATGACGACGCTGGAAGAGCTCTATCGGCGCATTCGCACCTGTCCCGATTGCCCGCTCAGCGAGACTCGCACCCACGCCGTCCCCGGTGAAGGCCCTCCCGATGCCGAGGTCATGTTCATCGGGGAAGGGCCCGGGTACCACGAGGACCGGCAGGGCCGCCCGTTCGTGGGGCCGGCCGGCAAGTTCCTGGAAGAACTGCTCGAGGGCATTGGCCTGAGGCGCGACCAGGTCTACATCACCAACGTGGTGAAGTGTCGCCCGCCCAACAACCGCGACCCGCTCCCCTCCGAGATAGCTGCCTGCCGCAAGTACCTGGAGGCGCAGATCGAGCTCATCCGACCGCGGGTCATCGTTACTCTGGGGCGGCACTCCCTGGCCTGGTTCTTCCCCAAGGACTCCATCAGCAAGGTGCACGGGCAGGTACGGCGGAAGGACAGCACGTACTTTCTGCACCTTTACCACCCGGCGGCAGCCCTCCACCAGCCGGCCATGCGCGAGACCATCGAAGAGGACTTCAAGAAGCTGGGCCAGGTGCTCGAAGAGGCCCGCCGCGAGTCTGCGTCCCCGCAGCCGATGGAGCGGGCCGAGCAGATGCGCCTGTTCTGACAGTGCAACGCCCCGGTGACAGAGGCATGCCCTCCTCAGCAGCCGTCCGCCGACACTCCGACGGGCCGGCCCCGGCCCAGGGGCAGGTGAAGAGCCATGCCTGAGAAGCTGAGGATCGTCCCCCTGGGCGGCCTGGGCGAAATCGGCAAGAACATGATGGCCCTGGAGCTGGGCAACGACCTCATCGTGGTGGACGCAGGCCTCATGTTCCCCGAAGAGGAGATGCTGGGCGTGGACCTGGTCATCCCCGACGTTACCTACGTGGAGGAGCGCCGCCACAAGCTGCGGGGCATCGTCATCACCCACGGGCACGAGGACCACACGGGGGCCCTGCCCTACGTGCTCCCCAAGCTGCGCGCGCCCATCTATTGCACCCGTTTGACCCGCGGGCTGGTGGAGGTAAAGCTGAAGGAGCACGGCCTGCTGGAGCAGGCGGAGTTGCGGATGGTCCAGCCGGGAGAGAGGGTGCGCCTGGGAGAGTTCTCGGTAGAGTTCATACGGGTGACGCACAGCATACCCGACTCGGCGGCCCTGGCCATCCACACCCCCCTTGGCGTCATATTTCACACCGGCGACTTCAAGCTGGACCATACGCCGGTCATGGGCCTGCCCACCGACCTGCAGCGCGTGGCGGAGCTGGGGCGTCAGGGCGTGCTGCTGCTTTTGTCCGACTCCACCTACGCCGATGTGCCGGGCTACACGCCGTCCGAGCGCATCGTCGGCGATACCCTCTGGCGGGTGATGGCCAGCTCCCAGGGGAGGGTCATCGTGGCCACCTTCGCCTCCCTCATATCTCGCGTCCAGCAGGTGGCCGACGCCGCCAGCGCCTGCGGGCGTAAGGTCTTCGTGACCGGCCGAAGCATGCTGGACAACGTGGCCATGGCCCTGGAGCAGGGCTACTTGAAGACAGACCAGGACCTGCTGGCGCCCATCGAGCGGATGCGGGGCCTGCGCCCGGACAAAGTGGTGGTCCTCACCACCGGCGCCCAAGGGGAGCCGACCTCCGCTCTGGTGCGTATGGCCAACCGCGACCACCGCTACGTGGAGATCCAGAAGGGAGACGTAGTGGTCCTGTCGTCCTCGCCCATCCCGGGCAACGAGGTGCTCATCAATCGCACCATCAACAACCTGTACCGCCTGGGGGCCACGGTGCTGCACAGCCGCGTCGCCGATGTCCACGTGCGCGGCCACGCCGCTCAGGAAGAGCTGAAGCTAATGTTGGCCCTGCTGCGCCCCCGCTTCTTCGTGCCCGTGCACGGCGAGTTCCGCCATTTGGTAGTGCATGCGGAGCTGGCCAAGGCCATGGGCGTCGCGCCCGAGAACGTCTTCGTGCTCGAGGACGGGGACATTCTGGAGCTCGACGGCGAACGGGGCAAGGTGGTGGGCCGCGCCCCAGCCGACCTGGTGTACGTCGACGGCCTGGCAGTGGGGGTGGACAAGGTAGTACTGCGCGACCGCCGCCACCTGGCCAGCGATGGCGTGCTGGTGGCCCTGGTGACGGTTGACAGGCATACGGGCAAGCCCATGGGGCCGCCCGACCTGGTAGCCAGGGGCTTCATGGAGCACGAAATGTCGCGCAAGGTGCTGGAGCGGGCGCGCAAGGTGGCCATGGAGGTGCTGTCCAAGGGCTCGGGCGACCGTGCCGACCTCAATGCCCGCTTGCATGAGGCGCTGGTGCAGTTCGTGTACAATGAGACGCGTCGTCGGCCCATGGTCCTGCCGCTGACGGTAGAGGTGTGACACGGTGAGCCTGCGGACGCGGTCGCAGAGGCGCCACGTGCGCCGGTCGCCGATGGCGGCCACCCGCCGATACGGCGCAGTGCGTGCCCGCCGCGCGCGACGGCGGGGGCCAGGATTGCAGCCGTGGCCGCTGCTGCTGGTGGCTGCAGCGGCGGGCGCCGGCGCCGGGCTCGTCTTTCTGGTGCCGCTGCTGCTGGACGCGGCCCGGACTCTGTTGCGCTGGCTGGGGCTGGGCCTGCCCCTGGCAGCGCTGGCCCTCGCCTTCGATCTGTCCCTGCTGAGGCGTCGTCGGGCGGCCTCGCCCACCTTCTGGCGGGTCTGGCTGGCCTGTCACCTGGTGCTGGCTTTCGCCCTGGGTGCGATGGGTCTCGTCCATCCTTCGCTGGGGCTGCCCGGGGTCTCGCTGCGGGAGGTCTCAGCGGGTGGTCAGGCGGGGGCCTTCCTGAGCGGCGGCGGTGCCGCCACCGTAGCCTGGGCGGCTGCCGCCCCGGCCGCCCTCGTGCTCCTGTGGCCGCGGCTGCCCGTATGGCTGGCCATGGGTCTGGGAGTGGCGCTGGGCTGGCTCTCCTCTCTCGACCTGCCCCGGAGGAGCTGGCAGGGCGCTCGTGCCCTGGCTGCCTGGGTGGGCACGCTACTGCCGGCGCCAGCGGAGGAACAGGAGGAATGGGAGCTGGAGCCTCCGCCGTCGCGCCTGCCCCCCCTCGTGGCCCGCTGGGACGAGGAATGGCAGTCCCAGGCAAAGGGCGATGGAGAGCAGGAGGAAGAAGGACAGGAAGGGACGCCGCCCGCGGCCGCCCCGGAGACGAAACGGAAGCGCACCCTCAACGGCTGGGAACTCCCGCCCGTGCACCTGCTGAACGAAGTGGGGGAGGAGTCCAGGCCTCCCGACAACGAGGCCCGCGCCCAGCTCATCGTGGACACCCTGCGCAGCTTCGGTGTGGACGCCCGGGTGGTCTCCATCCAGCAGGGGCCTACCGTTACCCAGTTCGGCATCGAGCCTGGCTGGGAAGTGAAGACGCGGCTGGTGCCGGAGCGGGACGAGAAGGGACGCATCGTCCACGACAAGGATGGGCGTCCCAAGTATCGCAGCGAGGTGGTCTCCCGCACGCGGGTGCGGGTCAACCGCATCACTGCCCTGGCCAACGACCTGGCCCTGGCCCTGGCGGCGCCCAGCATCCGCATCGAATCGCCGGTGCCGGGCAAGCCCTTCATCGGCATCGAAGTGCCCAACACGTCGCCGTCGGTGGTGACGGTGCGCAGCGTCATCGAGAGCCCTTCCTTCCAGAAGTTGGCCTCGCGCTCGCGCTTGGCCGTGGCCCTGGGGAAGGGAGTCTCGGGCGAGCCGGTGGCGGCTGACCTGGCCCGGATGCCCCACCTGCTCATCGCCGGCGCTACTGGCAGCGGCAAGAGCGTCTGCATCAACTCCCTCATTACCTGCCTGCTCATGCACAACACGCCCGAAGACCTGCGGCTGGTGCTCATCGACCCGAAACGGGTGGAGCTGGCCGCCTTCGCGCCGGTGCCGCACCTGCTCTTTTCGCGCGTCATCGTGGAAGTGGAGGAGGTGCCGGCGGTACTGCAGGCGGTGCTGCAGGAGATGGAGTCGCGCTACCGGACCTTCGCCGCGGTGGGGGCCCGCAACATCGAGGCCTACAACCGTAGCCCGCGGGCGCCGGAAAGACTGCCCTACTGGGTGGTCATCATCGATGAGCTCGCCGACCTGATGATGTCGGCGCCGTACCAGGTGGAGCGCCAGCTCTGCCGCCTCGCCCAGCTAGCCCGGGCTACGGGTATACACCTCATCGTGGCCACGCAGCGGCCCTCGGTCGATGTGGTCACTGGCCTTATCAAGGCCAACTTCCCGACCCGAATCGCCTTCGCCGTCAGCTCCCAGGTGGACTCGAGGACCATCCTGGACATGGCCGGGGCCGAGAAGCTGCTGGGACGGGGCGACATGCTCTATATGCCCACCGATGCTGCCAAGCCCCGCCGCCTGCAGGGCTGCTACGTATCCGATGCCGAGATAGAGCGGGTAGTGTCCTGGTGGGCCGACGACCGCTTTCGTCACCTGCGCCCCGACCCCCTGGACCACCTGCTGGAGCAGGTGCGGGAGGGCGGTATGGGCGGGGAGGACGACCCGCTCTTCCAGGCTGCCAAGGAAGTGGCCATGGGCCACAACCGCATCTCCGTCTCCATGCTGCAGCGGCAGCTAGGTATCGGCCGCGACCGGGCCATGAAGCTGATGGGCGCCCTGGAGCAGGCAGGGGTGGTGGCCCCTGCCGACGACCCGCTGGCGTCGCGGCGGGTGCTGGTGCGCGCCGATGACGACGAGCTTTTAGGATAAGTTACAGATTTCACTAACGCTTTAATATTGACAGCCTGGCCCTCCGGGGCTATAAGGGTGGTGGAAGGGGGTGAGGCCGTGATCAGAGCCCACAAGCTGGTCGCGGTCCTCCAAGTGGACCTAGCAAGGCCCCGTGGTGGGACCACGGGGCGGTTGGCGACTGGCCCCTGAACTCGCCCCGGACGTTAGCCAGCCCTCTGGAAGGGAGCCAGGGTGGAATGTCGCGGCGGGCATGCTGCCCAGGATGAGGCGAGGGAAGGGGCCGAACCGAAGATGGAGCCCGAAGGGCCCCCGGGACTGCCGGGGACCCTGTCATGTTTGGCGACCTCTGGACGGCCTGGGCCCGTGGGTCTAAAATGGGCACGCCTGCTGTGCTCCATGGCGTGAGGTGGAGGGGCCATGTCAGATAAGTTCTGGCGCGAGGTGGAGGAGATCCTTGAACGGGCAGAGCGCCAGCGTCCGCGGCGTTCATGGCGTCGGTGGTGGGAGCGTTGGCGCCGTCTGTCCCGACCCCGCCTCTCTTTTTCCCCGCCCCGTCCCAGCATCGGCCAGGTGCTCCTGGTAGCCCTGGTGGTCATCATTCTCGGCTACGTGATGACGCCCTCGGTGGGAGACCTTGGGCGCTCGCTGGTCCTGGCCGGCATCGCCACTTTCCTGCTGGTGTTCGTCCTCTCGCTGTGGCGTCCCTTCCGCTGGCCGGAGAGGCGGTGGCGGGGGCGTCCGCTGGAGATGCACGGGCAGGGCGTGGGCGGGCGCCTGCGCTCCTGGCTAGACCGCTGGCGGGGCCGGCGCTAACCTCTCCCCTGTGAGGCACTGGGCCGCCCTCCTCCTCTTGGCCATCGCCCTGGCAGCGTGCCGGGGCTCCGCTGCCTCGCCCACGCCTCCTCCGGTCGAGCAGACGCCTGGCAGCCAGATATCCGTAGCGCCCGTTTTCGAGTCCCAGCGCGCCCTGGAGCACGTGCGGTTCCTGTCCATCACCGTCGGCCCGAGGGCGGCAGGCAGCCCCGCCGAGGAGCAGGCGGCCCGCTACCTGGCCCAAACGTTGGGTTCTTATGGGTACCGTGTGGAGCAGCAGTCCTTCGCCATCCGTCCCACCCTGACGCGGGACGTAGAGCTGCGGATGCGCTCGCCAGCCGCTCGCAGCATCGACGCGCTGGCCATCGTCTTCAGTCCTCCAGGGCAGGTGGAGGCGGAGCTGGTGTACGGCGGACAGGGGCGGCCCGAAGAGTTCCCCGCCCACACGCCGGGCCGTATCGCCCTGGTGCAGCGTGGGGGCATCACCTTCGCGGAGAAGGTGGGCAATGCCTTTCGCGCCGGAGCGGTGGGCGTCATCGTCTATAACGACCGCCCCGGCCTGTTCCTGGGGGTGATGCCCCAGGGCGCCGCCCTGCCGGCCGTGGCTGTCAGCCAGCAGGACGGCCAGGCATTGCTGCAGATGCTTTTCCAGGGGCCTGTGCGGGTCTTCCTGCGGGTGGCCGAGCCCGCGGTCAAGACGTCGTACAACGTGGTGGCCCGCCCCCACGAGGGGCCTTGTCGAGTCCTGGTGGGGGCGCACTACGACTCGGTGCCCATCTCGCCCGGGGCGAACGATAATGCTTCGGGCACAGCGGTGGTCCTAGAGCTGGCCCGCATCCTGGCCGACGATCCCCAGCGGCGGGGCGTGTGCTTCGTGCTGTTCGGGGCCGAAGAAGAGGGGCTTCTGGGCAGCCATGAGTTCGTTTCCCGCCTCAGCCCCGACGAGCGCGCCCAGCTACTGGCCATGATCAACCTGGACATGGTAGGAGTGGGCGACCGCTGGCTCATCGTGGGTACTAGCGAGCTGGCCCAGGAAGCGGCTAGGGAGGCCCAGGCCCTGGGCGTCCCCTACCAGATAGGCAACCTGCCGCCCGGCACGTCCTCCGACCACGCCAGCTTCCTGGAAGCGGATATACCGGCCGTGTTCCTCCACAGGCAGGACGACCCGCGTTATCACACGGCCGAGGACACGGCCCAGTACGTGGACGCGGCCGCCCTGGCCGAGGCCGCCCGCATGTCGCTGGTGGTGATCGATGCCTTGCTGGGAGTGGGCCGGCCTGCCCTTGTTCCCTCGTTGCCCTGACTGGTACCATCGGCCCTGGGTGACGAGCCGTGGCTGAGGGCAGGCGCTGGCCCTGGTTGTGGGCGCTGGCCGTGGTGGCGCTGGCGGCGGCCTGCGGCGGGCGGGCGGCGCCCCAGGCGCCCGGTCAGGTGGGGTCGGTGCAGCTCACCGACCCCAGCCGCGTGCCCACCGCCTCGCCCTGGGCCACGCCGCCGCCGGTGACCTATCTGGGCGGCTCGCCCGTGGCCGGGGTCTCGCCCACGCCCGGGACGGGCGGCCCCTGTGGCGACGAGTACGTGGTCCAGGCGGGAGATGTGCCCGTGCAGATCGCCCAGCGCTGCGGCGTTACCCTGGAGGAGCTACTGGCTGCCAACCCCGGGCTCGACCCCACCCGCCTGCGTCCCGGAGACAGGCTGAAGATACCCCGTCGCTAGGGAACCGGCGCTGGTGCCCAGGCAGATTGCGCGACGATAATGCCTGTGCTAGCATCGGGCCCAGGGCCCCGCCTGGCCCGCACCTTGCAGCCCACAGGAAGGCGATCATGGCCATAGAGGGCAAGCCGCTGTCGGAGAAGCTCTCGGAACTCCTGCGCCTGAAGGAACAGGCCCGTCTGGGAGGCGGGCCTGAACGCATCGAGGCCCAGCACAAGCGCGGCAAGCTCACCGCTCGCGAGCGCCTGGACTTGCTTCTTGACCCGGGCAGTTTCGAGGAGCTGGACGCCCTGGTAGTACACCGCGCCACCGACTTCGGGCTCGACCGCCAGCGCTACTACGGCGACGCGGTGGTGACGGGCTACGGCACCATCGATGGCCGCCTGGTCTACGTCTTCTCCCAGGACTTTACGGTGCTGGGCGGCTCGCTGTCCGAGGCCGTAGGCGAGAAGATCTGCAAGGTGATGGAGCTCGCCCTGCGCAACGGCGCTCCCCTCATCGGCATCAACGACTCGGGCGGCGCCCGCATCCAGGAGGGGGTCGTCTCGCTGCGCGGGTACGGCGACATCTTCCTGCGCAACACCCTGGCCTCGGGCGTCATACCCCAGATCTCGGTCATCATGGGGCCCTGCGCGGGAGGGGCCGTCTACTCGCCTGCCCTGACCGACTTCATCTTCATGACCCGCGCCGCCCACATGTATATCACCGGGCCGGACGTGGTGCGGGCAGTGACGCAGGAGGAGGTGACCCACGAGGAGCTGGGCGGCGCTCAGGTGCATGCCACCAAGAGCGGTGTCGCCCACTTCGTCCTGGACTCGGAGCAAGAATGCCTGCAGGAAGTTCGGCGCTTGCTCTCCTTCCTGCCCTCCAACAACATGGAAGACCCGCCAGCCCTCGACCCCAGCGACGACCCCGAGCGCTCGTGCGACGACCTGCTGGACATCGTGCCCGAAGACCCTTCCAAGCCCTACGACGTGCACGAGGTCATCTATCGGATCGTCGACGACGGCGACTTCATGGAGGTGCACGCCTACTGGGGCCAGAGCATCGTGGTGGGGTTCGGGCGCATGAACGGCCGCACTGTGGGCATAGTGGCCAATAACCCGGCGGTGCTGGCCGGCGTGCTGGACACGGACTCTTCCCGCAAGGCGGCGCGGTTCGTGCGCTTCTGCGATGCCTTCAACATCCCCATCGTCACCCTTGTGGACGTGCCCGGCTACATGCCAGGCACCGACCAGGAGCACGGCGGCATCATTGTGCACGGGGCCAAGCTGCTCTACGCCTACTCGGAGGCGACGGTGCCCAAGGTGACCTGCATCGTGCGCAAGGCATACGGCGGTGCCTATCTGGTGATGGGCTCCAAGCACCTGCGGGCCGACATCAACTACGCCTGGCCCACGGCAGAGATCGCCGTCATGGGGCCGGAGGGGGCGGTGAACATTGTCTTCCGGCGCGAGCTGGAACAGGCGGCCGACCCGGAGGCGCGGCGGCAAGAGCTGATCCAAGAATATCGACAGAAGTTCGCTAACCCGTACGTGGCCGCCTCCCGCGGCTTCATCGACGACGTCATCGACCCGCGCCAGACGCGGGCCAAGATCATCCGCGCCCTGGAAATGCTGAAGAACAAGACCGACACCAACCCGCCCAAGAAGCACGGTAACATCCCGCTCTAGGGAGGCGGCGGCCATGGGCGTGCGCGTCACCGACACCACACTACGCGATGCCCACCAGAGCCTGCTGGCTACCCGTATGCGCATCGAGGACATGTTGCCCATCGCCCCCCTGATGGACGAGGTGGGCTTCCACAGCGTCGAGGTCTGGGGTGGGGCCACCTTCGACACCTGCCTGCGCTTCCTGCGCGAAGACCCCTGGGAGCGCCTCCGCCGGCTGAAGCAGTGCTTCCGTCGCACTCCCTTGCAGATGCTGCTGCGTGGGCAGAACGTCGTCGGCTACCGCCACTATGCCGACGACGTGGTGGAGAAGTTCGTGGAGCTGGCCGTCAAGAACGGCATGGACATCTTTCGCATCTTCGATGCCCTCAACGACCTGCGCAACCTGGAGACGGCCATCCGGGCCGTGAAGCGGTACGGCGGCCACGCCCAGGGCACCATCTGCTACACCATAAGCCCTGTCCACACCATCGACCTGTATGCCCGCCTGGCCCAGGAGCTGGTGGAGATGGGGTCCGACTCCATCTGTATCAAAGACATGGCGGGCATCCTCCGTCCCTACGAGGCCTACGAGCTGGTCAAGCGTCTGAAGGACACGGTGCCGGTGCCCGTGCAGCTCCACACCCACTCCACGGGCGGGCTGGCGCCGCTGGCGGTGCTGAAGGCTATCGAGGCGGGGGTGGACGTGGTAGACTGCGCCATCTCCAGCCTGTCCCTGGGCACCTCGCAGCCGCCGTGCGAGTCCCTTGTGGCCACGCTCCACGGCACGCCATACGATACAGGTCTCGACCTGGAGCTGCTGTCGCAAATCGCTGACTACTTCGCGCAGGTGCGGCGGAAGTACGCTGCCTTCGAGGGCGAGGTGACGGTGGACGTGGGGGTACTGATCCACCAGGTGCCCGGCGGAATGATATCGAACCTGCTCTCGCAGCTGCGGGAGATGGGCGCCGCCGACCGCCTGCCTGAGGTGCTGGCCGAGATCCCGCGCGTGCGGGCCGAGCTCGGCTATCCGCCCCTGGTCACTCCCACCAGCCAGATCGTGGGTACCCAGGCGGTGCTCAACGTCCTGGCCGGCGAGCGGTACAAGCAGGTGACGCGGGAGACCAGGGCCTACGTCCAGGGGTACTACGGCCGCCCCCCCGCGCCCATCGATCCCGACGTCCAGCGCAAGGTGCTGGGCGATGCCGACGTCATCAGCGGCCGCCCTGCTGACCACATCCCGCCGGAGCTGGAGAAGGCGCGGGCGGAGCTGGGCGAACTGGCGAGCTCGGAGGAGGACGTAGTCTCCTACGTCTTGTTCCCACAGGTGGCGCGGGAGTTCCTGGAATGGCGGGCGCGGGGTGGCGGCCTGGAGCCTGAAGAAGTAGCGGCCATCGCGGTGGCCCTGGCGCAAGACCACGCCCGTCCCCAGCCAGCGGCCGCGCCCCGGCGTGAGGTTTCCCTGTGGAAGGTGGCCGGTCGTCGCCGTCTCCTGAACCGGGTAGGTGTGCCGTGAAGCTGGTGGTGGACGGCCAGGAGTTCGAAGTGGAGCACCGGGGCGAGTCGGTGCTCGTGAACGGCCGCGAGTTCTCGGTGCGGGCCCGGAGACACCGCGGCATCGTCGCTGTCTACGTCAACGAACGGCCCTACTACGTCCAGCTGCCGGAGGAGTCCCACGGCGAGGGCCCTCTGGCGGTGCTGGTGGACGCGCGCCAGCACCAGGTGGAGGTCAAGGGCGGCGCCGCGTCGAGGCCTCGACCGAGGGCCTCATCGACGCAGCCGCGCCGCGCCCTGACGGCGGCCGGGCCAGGCGTGGTCATGGCGCCCATGACCGGGCGGGTGGTCCGGGTAGAGGTCAACGTGGGCGATACGGTGGAGGAAGGGCAGGTCCTGCTGGTCATCGAGGCCATGAAAATGGAGAACGAGGTCGCCGCGCCGGTGGCCGGCCGGGTCAAGGAGGTGCTGGTGCAGGCCGGGGCCCGGGTCAGCGAGGGCGACCCGCTGGTGGTGCTGGAGCCGACCGAGTCCGCCTAGCTCTCGGGCAGGGTCACCAGCGACGTGGTGCTGTGGATGCCCTCGATCTTCCGGATGCGCTCCCCCAGGATAGGGGGGATGTCGGTCAGGTTCTCCACTTCCAGTTCGGCCACGATGTCGTAAGGCCCCATAACCTGGTGGCACTCCACCACGCCCGGGATCCTGCGTATCTCTTCGGCCACCTGAGGAGTGCGGGCGGGGTCGGCGACGATGAGCACGTATGCCTTGATCATCGGACGCTCCTTTGCGGGAAGGCTCTAGCCCCATTATATAGGCCGAAGCGAGCCCCAGCGGAAAGGGGCCTCGCTTCTAGAATCCTTCTATTCCTGGCGATGGGCCCTGTTCATAGGGCTCCCTCTCTGCTACAATAGCTGTGGCATCCCCACCAGGGGAGGAGGTCAAAAGGACTGAGGAGCTATGCCCAGGGATGATTTCATCATCAGGATCGGCGGCGACACGGCAGTTGGCGGCGTAATCAGCACCGGCGAGAACTTCACCCAGGCTGCGGCCCACATCGGCTTCCATACCTTTACCTTCCGCACCTATCCCGCAGAAATCAAGGGAGGCCATGCCTGGTTCCAGGTGCGGATCAGCCATCGTCCCGTCATCTCCATCGGCGACGGATGCGATGTGCTGGTGGCCTTCGACCAGGAGGCCTACGAGCTGCACCGGGAGGACCTGAACCCGGGCGGTGTCCTCATTTACGATTCGGAGCTGGTACATCCCCGCGAGGAAGGGGATGGCATCGTGCTCTACGGCATCCCCTTCCAGAGGATCGCCCGGCAGGAGCTGGAGTTCGTGCGGGGCACCAATACCCTCATCCAGGGGGTGCTGGCGGGGTTGTTCGGCCTGCCCCTCTCTGCCCTGGAGGAGATGGTAGTCTCCCGCTACCAGCGCCGCAAGGAGCTCCTGGACAAGAACCTGGAGGCCTTGCGTTACGGATACGAGTACGTCAACAGCCTCACCAAGCGTGACGGCTTCTGGCTGGGCTCGGCCGACAACGTCTCCCGGCTGGTGGTGAGCGGCAACCAGGCCATCGTGGCCGGGGCGCTGCATGCCGGCTGTCGCTACTTCGCCGGCTACCCCATCACGCCCGCGTCCGACATCCTGGAAGCCATGGCCGCGGAGCTGCCCAGGCTGGGCGGCGTCTGTCTCCAGGCCGAGGACGAAATGGCGGCCCTGGCTTCGGTCATCGGCGCCTCGTATGCCGGTGTGAAGGCGATGACGGCCACCTCGGGGCCGGGCCTCTCCCTGATGGTGGAGCTTCTGGGCCTCGCCTCCATGGCCGAGATACCCGTGGTCATCGTGGATGCCCAGCGCTCCGGCCCCAGCACTGGCATGCCGACCAAGCTGGAGCAGGGCGACCTGTTCCATGCCCTTTACGCCGGGCATGGCGATTTCCCGCGCATCGTGGTGGCGCCGGGCTCGGTGGCCGACTGCCTGCGCATGATCGTCAACGCCTTCAATCTGGCCGAGAAGTACCAGTGCCCGGTGATCCTCCTCTCCGACCAGTCCCTCTCCCACCGGACCGAGACCATGGAGCTGCCCGACGTGTCGACGCTGCAGGTAGCGCAGCGGCTCCGGCCCGACGGCGTGGAGCCCGGCCAGTACCGGCGCTACCGGATAACAGATACCGGCGTCTCGCCCATGGCAGTGCCCGGTCTGGACCGCCACACCTACGTGGCCCCGGGACTGGAACACGACGAGCTGGGGCACCCCGTGCTGACTCCCCAGGTGCACGAGGCGATGACGGCCAAGCGCTTCCGCAAGCTGGAGACCTGCCGCCAGGAGATCGACACGTCCGAGTACGCGACGCGCTACGGCGAGGCCAAGGCGGAGCTGGGCGTCATCTCCTGGGGAGCCACTGAGGGGTCCGTGCGCGAGGCTATTGACCGCGCCCTGGCCAAGGGGTATAAGGTGGCAGGGCTCCACCTGCGGGCGCTGAACCCGCTGCCCAAGGAGCGACTGCAGGAGTTCCTGGGCTCGGTGGAGAAGGTGATGGTGCCGGAGGTCAATTACCAGGGCCAGCTCGCCCACCACTTGGCGGCCCACATGGGGGTGCGGGCCATCCGCGTCAACAAGATCGGTGGCCTGCCCTTCACTCCGGGCGAGATCCTGGCCAAGATAGAGGAGGTCATGCGCGATGCCTGACGGTGCCGCGACAGCCGAGCGCCCATCCGATGTCCTGACGGTCAAGGACTATCGCAGCGACCAGAAGCCTGTATGGTGCCCCGGCTGCGGCGACTTCGGCGTGCTGAGCGCCACGTTCAAGGCGCTGGCCGCCCTGCAGTTGCCCAAGCACCAGGTGGTGGTGGTCTCGGGCATCGGCTGCTCGAGCCGCGCTCCTTACTTCATGAGCACCTTCGGCTTCCATGGAGTCCACGGCAGGGCGCTGCCCATCGCCACGGGCATAAAGCTGACGCGGCCCGACCTGACGGTGCTGGTGCTGGGCGGCGACGGCGACCTGATGGCCATCGGCATGGGGCACCTGCCCCACGCGGCGGCCCGTAACATCGACGTCACGTGCGTCATGATGGACAACCAGACCTACGGCCTGACCAAGGCCCAGGCGTCGCCCACCTCCTTCATGGGGCACAAGACCAAGTCCACCCCGTACGGGGTCATCGCCAAGCCTATGAACCCGGTGCTCATGGCCCTGGCAGCGGGGGCTACCTTCGTGGCCCGGGGCTACTCGGCCCGCCCCAACGAACTGGCCCAGCTCATCGTCGAGGGGATCAAGCACAAGGGGTTCTCCTTCATTCATGTGCACAGCCCGTGCGCCGAGTTCTACAACACCTACGACTTCTATGACCAGCGAGTTACGGAGATGCCCGAGGGCTGGGACACCCGCGACCTGAAGGCGGCCATGGAGCTGGCCCTGACAGAGGACAGAGTGCACCTGGGCATCTTCTACAGGGAGGAGCGCCCTGTTTACGAGTTGCAGGTGCGGGAGCTGGAAACTCGGCGGGAGGAGTTCGACCTGGCTCGGTTCCTCCAGGAACGCTTCTCTTAGGGGCTCCCTCCCGGGCAGCAGGCGGCCTTCGGCCCCGCCGCCGGCGGGGCCGAATCGCGGAGCCCGCCTATGGAGCGTGGCCGTGACCAGCCCCATGCCAGCCAGGACCGGTCTCGAGTGCCAAGGCCATGAACGGCCGTCCACACCCTCACGGAAGGAGTTAGCGCCATGGTAACTCTGCACAGGACCGACCTGCGCCCGCCCTACCGCGTCACCCTCATCCCCGGCGATGGCACGGGCCCCGAGATCACCGAGGCCACGGTGCGAGTGGTGGAGGCCACCGGCGTCCCCATCGACTGGGAGGTGAAGGAGGCCGGCATCAACGCCCTGGAGAAGTTCGGCAGCGTGCTGCCCGACGACGTCCTGGAGTCGGTGCGGCGGAACAAGGTGGCCCTGAAGGGCCCCATCACCACTCCCCGGGGCGGCGGCTTCCGCAGCGTGAACGTGGCGCTGCGCAAGCTGCTCGACCTGTACGCCTGTGTACGGCCGGCCAAGTGGTACCCGGGCGTGCGCAGCCGCTACGAGAACATCGACCTGGTCATCGTGCGCGAGAACCACGAAGACCTCTACGCCGGCCTGGAGTTCGAGAAGGGGCACCCGGCCATCCGGGTCGTCTCCGACCTGTGCGTGCAAAACGGCATGGAGCCCATCCGCGAGGACGCGGGCCTCAGCCTGAAGGTCATCTCCGAATGGGGCAGCGAGCGTATCGTGCGCTTCGCCTTCGAGTACGCCCGCGCCTACGGGCGCCGCAAGGTGACGGCCGTGGCCAAGGACAATATCCTCAAGTACACCGATGGACTGTTCTTCGCCGTGGCCCGGCGCGTGGCCGAAGAATACAGCGATATCCAGTACGAAGAGATGCTCGTGGACAACATGACCATGCAGTTGGTGCAGCGCCCTGAAAACTACGACGTGCTGGTGCTGCCCAACCTGTACGGCGACATCCTCTCCGACCTGTCGGCTGGCCTGGTGGGCGGCCTGGGCGTGGCCCCTGGCGCCAACTTCGGCGATGACCTGGCCGTGTTCGAACCGGTGCACGGCAGCGCGCCCAGATATGCCGGCCAGAACAAGGTCAACCCCATGGCCATGATGTTCTCGGCGGTGATGATGCTACGCTACCTGGGCGAGATGTCGGCCGCCGACCGTATGGAGCAGGCCATGGCGGCGGTCATCCGCGAGGGCAAGTCGGTTACCTATGACATGAAGCCCCACCGCGACGACCCGACGGCGGTGGGGACGTCCCAGGTGGCCGACGCCATCGTCGAGAAGCTGCGCCACATGGACTAGCGCCGCGCCAGGTCCCATACCATCCCTTCAGGAGGACACCATGCGCAGAAAGGTGACGGTGGTCGGCGCCGGCATGACCGGCGGCACCATGGCCCAGCGCCTGGCTGAGACCGGATACGTCGACGTGGTGATGATCGACATCATCGAGGGACTGCCCCAGGGCAAGGCCTTGGACCTGGCCGAGTCCGCGCCCGTGGTGGGCTTCGACGCGAGAGTAGTCGGCACCAACGACTGGCGGGATACGGCCGGCTCCGATGTGGTGGTGGTAACTTCGGGGGTGCCGCGCCGCCCCGGCATGACCCGCGAAGAATTGCTGAACACCAACGCCGGCATCGTGCGCGAGGTCTGCCAGCGGGCGCTGGAGCAGTCGCCCGATGCTATCTTTATCATTTTCGCCAACCCCATGGACGCCATGTGCCACGTGGCCCGGGACGTCACCGGGCTGCCGAGGCAGCGGGTGGTCGGTCAGGGTGGGATGCTGGACAGCGCTCGTTACCGGACGTTCATCGCCTGGGAGGTGGGCTGCTCGGTGGAGGACGTGCACGCCTACGTGCTGGGCGGCCACACCGAGGCCACCATGGTGCCCGTAGTGAGCACGGCCATGGTGGGCGGCATTCCCCTCACGCACCTGCTGCCGAAGGAGCGCATCGAGGCCGTCGTCCAGAGGACGCGCAACGGCGGCGCCGAGGTGGTGAGCCTGCTCAAGACCGGCTCCGCCTTCTATGCCCCTGCCGCCGCCACGGTGGCCATGGTGGAGTCGATCCTGCTGGACAGGAAGCGCATCCTCCCCTGCTGCGCCTATCTGGAAGGGGAGTACGGCATCCGCGGCGCGTACACCGGCGTGCCCGTGCGCCTCGGCGCGGGCGGTGTGGAGGCCGTGTACGAGGCCCCCCTTGCCCCCGACGAGCTGGAGGGACTGCGCCGCGCCGCCGCCGCCGTGCAGGAACTGGTCGCCGTCATAAAGTAGGGGGCCCTATGAAGGGCGACAGGGCGGCCCTGACCGAGGCCGCGCTGGACCTCTGCCGAGCGGCTGCCTGCTCCCTGGCCCCCGACGTGCTCGCAGCGCTCCGCCGCGCCCACGAGAGCGAGCGTGACCCCAGGACGCGCCGCGTCCTGGGCCTGGCCCTACGTAACGCCGAGGCCGCCGCAGCCGAGTCGCTCCCCCTGTGCGAGGACAGAGGGACGCCGGTGTTCTTCCTCGCCGTGAGCGATAACCTGGGGGAGGAGGCTCGGACGCTGCTCTCGGCCGTGAGGCGGGCGGCCCGCCACGCCCTTGCCGGAGGCTACCTGGGAGGGCCAGCGCGCCTGGTCCTGGAGAGTGGGGCAAGTGGGGGAGCCCGCCTCGGCGTGCTGGTGCAAGGGCGGGCCTGCCGGGGCGTGGCCCGATGCTCCACTCTGGTGGAGGGCGAGGGGGAGGAAGGCGTGGCGCGGCGTGTGCTGGCTGCGGTGCGGGGGGGCCACGAACGGCTGTGCCCGCCGCTCGTGCTGGGCGTGGGGCTGGGGCAGTCTCGCTCCGAGGCCAGGCTGGCAGCGTTGAAGGCCCTGACAGCGCCCCTGGACGACCCACCGTCGCCCATGGAAGCACGCCTGCTGCGTGCGCTCCGCTCGGGCTGCCCCGACTTGCCTTTGCTGGGGTTGCGCGTCAGGGGACAATGGCCGGCGCGAGCCGTGGCTGTCGAGTTCCTGTGCCAATCGGCGAGGCGGCGCGAGGCCAGCCTCTCCCTCGCCTGAGAAGGGCGGCGCCCGGCCTGCTCGCTACTGCTGGGCGCCCACTGCTCCGGGCCGCTTGCCCTTCAGCCTGTCCGCCAACCAGCGCAACGGGTCGAAGTAGAGGTCCACCACCCGCTCCTTCAGAGGGATGATGGCGTTGTCGGTTATCTTGATGTGCTCCGGGCAGACCTCAGTGCAGCACTTGGTGACGTTGCAGAAGCCCACGCCAGCCATCTCGCGTATCAGCTGGCGGCGGTCGGCCGTGTCCAGGGGATGCATCTCCAGTTCGGCCAGGCGCACGAACCAGCGAGGGCCGTAGAAACGGGCCTTGTTCTCGGGGTGGTCGCGGATGACGTGGCAGACGTTCTGGCACAGGAAACACTCTATGCAGCGGCGGAACTCCTGCACACGGTCCACGTCTTCCTGGCTCATGCGGTACAGGCCATCGGGGTCGGGGGGCCGCGGCTGGAAGGGCGGGATGGTCTTGGCGATCTGGTAGTTGAGGGAGACGTCGGTGACCAGGTCTTTGATCAGGGGGAAGGTCTTCAGGGGCGCCACGTATACGGGGCGGTCGGCCGGAAACATGCTCATGCGCGTCATGCACATGAGCCGCGGGTGCCCGTTGATCTCGGCCGAGCAGGAGCCGCAGCGTCCGGCCTTGCAGTTCCAGCGCACGGCCAGGTCGGGGGCCTGTTCGGCCTGGACCTTGAGCACCACGTCCAGGACGACGTTCCCCTCCTCCACGTCCACCTGGAAGTCCACGAAGCGGCCGCCGCCACTGTCGCCACGGTAGATGCTGATGGTCCTCAGGGCCACGGGCTAAGCCTCCTCCAGAATCTTGCGGACCTCTTCCGGCAGTTCGGGGCGGGGCACCTTTTCCAGGACGGGCTCGCCGTCGCTGTTGCGGCGCACCACCAGGTTGAACTTGGCCTGCTCCGGGTCCTCCTTGGGATAGTCCTCGCGGGTGTGGGCGCCGCGGCTCTCCTTGCGCTCGAGGGCAGAGAGGGCGATGCCCTCGGCCACCGTCAGCAGGGAGCGCAGGTCCATGGCCAGGTGCCAGCCCGGGTTGTACTGCTGGTTGCCCGGGACCGAGACCCTCTGCGCACGTTCCTTGAGGGCCTGGATGCGCCGCAGGGCCTCTTTGAGCTCGTCGCCGGTGCGGACGATGCCCACCAGGTCCTGCATCGTCTCCTGGAGCTCCTTCTGGATGGAGAACGGGTTCTCGCCGTCGGCGCAATGGAAGGGGGCGTACATCTCGTTGGCGATCTCTTCGATCTCGTCGCCGCTGATGGAGGGGACCTGGGCGAGGGAGGCGGCATAGCGGGCGGCGTGCAGGCCGGCGCGGCGGCCGAACACCAGCAGGTCGGAGAGAGAGTTACCGCCCAGCCGGTTGGCCCCGTGGAGGCCGGCGGCGACCTCGCCCGCTGCGTACAGGCCGGGGACGGTGGTGGCGGCCGTCTCGGCGTCAACCCGCACCCCGCCCATGATGTAGTGCATGGTGGGGCCCACTTCCATGGGCTCCTTGGTGATATCGACATCGGCCAGGCGCAGGAACTGCTCGTACATGCCAGGCAGCTTGCGCAGGATCTGCTCCCGTCCCATGCGGGTGGCGATGTCCAGGAAGACGCCGCCATGGGGGGAGCCGCGCCCCGCCTTGATTTCGGAGTTGATGGCGCGGGCCACTACATCCCGGGGCAGGAGTTCCGGCGGACGACGGTTGTTGCGCTTGTCGGTGTACCAGCGGTCGGCCTCGTCCACGCTCTCGGCCGTCTCGGCCCGGTAGTACTCGGGGATGTAGTTGAACATGAAGCGCTCGCCCTTGTTGTTGAGCAGCACTCCTCCCTCGCCCCGCACGCCCTCGGTGACCAGGATGCCCCGCACGCTGGGAGGCCAGACCATGCCGGTGGGGTGGAACTGGACGAACTCCATATCCATCAGGTCGGCGCCGGCCCAGTAGGCCAGGGAGTGGCCGTCGCCGGTATACTCCCAGGAGTTGGAGGTTATCTTGTAGCACTTGCCCACGCCGCCGGTGGCGAGTACCACCGCCCTGGCACGGAAGACCAGCAGCTCGCCCGATTCGCGCCGGTAGGCCACGGCACCGGCCACGCGACCGGCATCGGTGAGGATGCGGCTGACGGTGGTCTCCATGAAGACGTCGATGCCCAGGGCCACGGCCTTCTGCTGGAGGGTGCGGATCATCTCCAGACCGGTGCGGTCGCCCACGTGGGCCAGGCGCGAGTAACGGTGGCCGCCGAAGGGCCGCTGCAGGATGCGCCCGTCCCTTGTCCTGTCGAAAACAGCACCCCAGCGCTCCAGCTCCAGCACCCGCTCGGGCGCTTCCTGGGCGTGGATCATGGCCATGCGCCAGTCGTTCATCAGCTTGCCGCCGCGCATGGTGTCGCGGAAGTGGACCCGCCAGTTGTCATCGGCGTCGACGGTGGCCAGGGCAGCGGCGATGCCGCCCTCGGCCATGACGGTGTGGGCCTTGCCCAGCAGCGACTTGCAGACCACCGCCGTGCGGGCCCCCTCTTCGGCAGCAGCGATGGCGGCCCGCAGGCCGGCACCGCCCGCGCCCACTACCAGGACGTCGTACTCGTGCACTTCATAGCCGGGCAATGGCTCCACCCCCTAAAAGCGACTCCAGGTGTTGGGATCGGTGATGTGGCCGTTGGCCACCAGCCGTATGTAGACATCGGTGGCGACGATGAAGACCAGACTGGCCCAGGCATACAGGCGGTGGTTGACATTGAGCCTGCTCACCCACGACCAGATGCGGTGGCGGGTCCGGTTGTACAGAGAGCAACTGAAGCAGTCGAGGCCACCGCCTACCAGGTGGCGCAGCGAGTGGCAGGAGAAGGTGTACAGGCTCAGCAGGGCGGCGTTGATGACCAGCATGAAGGAGCCGAGGCCCACGCCCCAGCCCTCGTCGGGGTCGTGAAAGCCGCGGATGGCACCGATCCACAAGAGGGGTATGAACACCAGTGCCACGTACAGGAAATAGCGGTGGACGTTCTGGAGGATGAAGGGGAAGCGGGTCTCGCCGTAATAGCGTGGGGGCAGGTCTCCCACGGCGCAGGCCGGCGGGCTCATGAACACCGAGCGCCCATAGGCTAGCCGGTAGTAGTAGCACGTGAGGCGGAAGCCCGCCGGGCCCCAGAGAATGAGCAGAGCGGGCGAGAACCACCACTGGCTGTAAACGCCGTGCAGCTTGGGCTCGAACACCGGCGACAAGTAAGGGCCGATCTCGAAGGCCCAGTTGTCGAGGAAGGCGCTAACGGTCAGGTAGCCGAAGAAGACTGTCAGGGCGGCCAGCACCAGCGCCGGCTCCACCCACCAGGTGTCCCGGCGCAGGGTGGCGGCGAAGCCGAGGCGGTGGGGCGGCGCCACAGCCTGGCGTTGCGCCATCGCTTACCTCCAGTCAGGGGTATCGGGCACGTGAGGGAGGGTTGTTACGAGCTTCCCAAACCTCGACGGCCAATGACATTCTAACCATCGCCACCCTTAGCTTCAACGAGCAGCCCCAGCTCCTGGGCCGCCCACAGGAGGCCGATAATGCTCTTGGCGTCGCGGATGACGCCCTCGCGCACTAGGGCCAGCGCGTGGGACAGGGGCACCGTCTCGACCACGATGTCCTCGTCGGGGTCGGCATCGACTCTGGCCGGCTCCAGCCCCTGGGCCAGGTAGAGATGAATGTACTCGCTGGTGTAGCCGGGCGAGACGTAGAATCCGCCCAGCTTGCGCAGCTCGCGCGCCCGGTAGCCGGTCTCCTCGGCCAGTTCCCGCTGGGCCGCTTCTTCCGGCGACTCGCCCCGGTGCAGGCCGCCAGCAGGCACCTCCAGCAGGTCGGTGCCCACGGCCAGCCGGTACTGCCGTACCAGCACCACGTTGGCCCGCTCGTCCACCGGCACGATGGCGGCCACGTCTTCGTGTTCGATGATCTCCCGCGGGGCCGTGCCGCCCTTGGCCAGCTCCACCGTGTCCAGGCGCAGGCTGAGGATGTGGCCGCGGTACAGATAACGGCTCTCGATGATGCGCTCCGCGGGGACGTTACTGTCCGTCAAGGTCTTCCTCCTGGCGGGAGGTTGAGCCGAGGGGACGGTCGGGGTCGGTGTTGCCGGGGTGCCACCCCAGGCGGTGGGATACGAACAGGTAATCGCGCTGGGGCGGCGAGAGGCGGAGGAAGCAGGCCACGTACGGGCTCCGCCGTACCTCCACCGATTCGCCCGGTGCCAGGGGCAGGTCTTCCTGGCCGTCCACGCTGAAGGAGGCCGTGTGCTCCCCACGCACGGTGAGGCACACCACAGCGTCGGGATGGAGGACGAGGGACCGAGCCGCTGCCAGGTGAGGGCACACGGGCGTGAGCACCAGCTCCCGCGCCTCGGGGTGCAGGAGCGGCCCGCCGGCGGAAAGGGAGTAGGCGGTGCTGCCCGTAGCGGTGGCCACTATGACCGCATCGGCCCGGTACAGGGCCACGGCCTCACCGTCGATGAGCGTCTGCACGTAGATGGGCCGGCCCAGACGGGCCCTGCCGACGACCGCGTCGTTGAGGCCGTAGTAGGTCTGCCTGCCCAGGCTCGCCTGTAGCACGGTGCGTTCCTCTATCCGTCCCTGGCCGGCCAGCACCTGGCGCAGCTTCTCCACCGCCTCACCGGGCTGGACCTCGGCCAGAAAGGCCAGCCTGCCCATGCTGATGCCCATGATGGGCACGCGGTACGGTATGACGGCGCGGGCAGCCCACAGCATAGTGCCGTCGCCGCCGATGCAGACCAGCAGCTCCGTCCCGTGGACCAGCTCGCGGGCGCGGCTGTCCCAGGCAGTGGTGAGCCAGACCGATTCGACCTGGCCCTGGAGGAAGCGCTCCAGTTCCCGCCCCAGGTCGTGGGCGGCCCGGAACCGGGGATGGACGAAGATGCCTACCTTACGCATCGGGCCGCAGCAGGAAAAAGAACTCGACGTTCCCTTCGGCCCCCGGCAGCGGCGAGCGCACCGGCCCCGTTACCCGATAGCCCTGCCCCACCGCCCAGGCGACGAAGCGACCGATGAGGGTCGCGTGCAACAGAGGGTCGCGGACTACTCCCCGCCGGGGGACCTCGCCTCGGCGGGCCTCGAACTGGGGCTTGAACAGGGCGAGTATGGCCCCGCCGGGACGCAGGCTGCCGGCCACAGCCGGCAGCACCTTGGTCAGCGAGATGAAGGAGACGTCTACCGTGGCCAGGTCGATGGGCTCGGGGAGCGGTCTCAGATAGCGGGCATTGGTGCGCTCCATGACCACCACGCGCGGGTCGCCTCTCAGGCGGGGATGGAGCTGACCGTAGCCCACGTCGATGGCGTAGACGCGGCAGGCGCCGTGCTGGAGCAGGCAGTCGGTGAAGCCGCCGGTGCTGGCGCCGACATCGGCGCACGTGAGGCCGTTCACGTCCAGGGAGAAAGCGCGCAGCGCGTGCTCCAGCTTCTCTCCGCCGCGGCTGACATAACGAGGAGGGGCCAGCAGGCGCAGGGTCGCCTCGGGGTCCACCAGTATGCCGGGCTTGGTGACGGCCTTGCCCTCGACGAAGACCTGTCCGGCCAGAATGCGGGCCCGTGCCTTCTCCCTGCTCTCTACCAGGCCACGTTCCACCAGGAGGACGTCCAGCCGCTGCTTGGCCATGGCGGGCCTGATGACGGCGCCTTCAGGATAGACGGCCGCTACTGGGGAAGTCAAACGACGGTCAGGCGGTCTCTTCCTGGGCCTGCTCGGGCCAGACGTCCACCACCTGGCCGTTGCGGGTCAGCAGCAGGGGCCGCCGGTGGCCGCGGATGGCCTCCGCATCCACCACGCACTTCTTGATATCGCTACGGGAGGGGATCTCGTACATCACGTCCAGGAGGCATTCCTCCAGGACGGTGCGCAGGCCCCGGGCGCCCGTGCGCAGGCGCATGGCCTCTTCGGCTGCCGCCTCCAGGGCATCGTCGGTGAAGACCAGCTCCACTCCGTCCAGGGCGAAGATCTGCTGGTACTGCTTGACCAGGGCGTTCTTGGGCTCCGTCAGCACCCGCATGAGGGAGCCCTTGTCCAGGGAATGGAGGCTGACGATGACCGGCAGCCTGCCCACGAACTCGGGGATGAGGCCGTACTTCAGCAGGTCATCGGGGGTGACGTACTTGAAGAGCTCGTCCTTGACTTTGGCGGTGTCCTCGTGGGCGGTGTGGGCCTTGAAGCCGATGCTGCGCCGGCCCTTGCCGATGCGCTGGTCGATGATCTGCTCCAGCCCCTCGAAGGCGCCGCCGCAGATGAACAGGATGTTGCTCGTGTTGATCTGGATGAACTCCTGGTGGGGGTGCTTGCGCCCGCCTTGGGGCGGCACGTTGGCCACGCAGCCCTCGATGATCTTCAGCAGCGCCTGCTGCACGCCCTCGCCCGACACATCGCGAGTGATGGACGGGTTGTCGCCGGACTTGCGGGCGATCTTGTCGATCTCATCGATGTAGACGATGCCCCGCTCGGCCCGCGCGATATCGTAGTCGGCGGCCTGGATCAGGCGGAGCAGAATGTTCTCCACGTCCTCGCCCACATAGCCCGCCTCGGTGAGGGAGGTCGCATCGGCAATGGTGAAGGGCACGTCCAGTATTTTGGCCAGGGTGCGCGCCAGGAGGGTCTTGCCGCAGCCCGTGGGGCCGATGAGCATGATGTTGCTCTTTTCGAGCTCCACGTCCCGCAGGTGGCGGCCGGCGGCCACGCGCTTGTAGTGGTTGTACACGGCCACCGACAGCACCTTCTTGGCATGCTCCTGGCCGATAACGTACTCGCTGAGCTGCTGGTAGATGGCCTTGGGCGGAGGAATGCGCTGCGCCTGCGGCCGGCCCCTGGGCGACATGTCCTCGCGGATGATCTCGTTGCAGAGCTGCACGCACTCGTCGCAGATGTAGACGCCGTTGGGCCCAGCGATCAGGCGGCGCACCTCCGCTTGCCCCTTGCCGCAGAAGGAGCAGTGGTACGAGTAGCTGCGGTTGCCCCGTGGCGGCATGGTCACGACCCCGCCGTGGCCCCGGGCGCGCCGGCCGGCAGCTTGGGGCTCACCAGGATCTCGTCGATGATGCCGTAGTCCTTGGCCTGGTAGGCGTCCATGAAGAACTCACGATCGGTGTCCTGGGCGATCTTATCGATGGGCTGCCCGGTGTGGTAGGCCAGGATCTGGCGTATCAGCTCGTTCTGGCGGATGACGTGCTTGGCGATGGACTCCACGTCGGCGGCGCGGCCGGTGACGCCGCCCCGGGCCTGGTGGATGTGGATGGTGGAATGGGGCAGGGCGAACCGCTTGCCCTTGGAGCCGGCTGCCAGCAGCACCGTGGCCATGCTGGCGCACTCGCCCACGCAGATTGTGGCCACGTCGCACTTGACCAGTTGCATGGTGTCGTAGATAGCCAGCCCGGCGCTGATGACGCCGCCCGGCGAGTTGATGTACATGTAGATGTCCTTGTCGGGGTCCTCCCGCTCCAGGTAGAGCAGTTCCATGACGATAAGGTTAGCTATCTGGTCGTCGATGGGCCACCCCAGGAAGACGATGCGCTCCTTCAGCAGGAGCGAGAAGATGTCGAAGGCCCGCTCCCCGCGGGGGCCCTGCTCCACCACGTAGGGTATGATGCCCTGGGGGCGCCAAAGGTTACTGGTCATCGCTCTTTCCCTCCCCGGCCTCCACGGCCTCGGGCTCCTGGCCCCCGCCGGAGGCTATCTGCACCAGTCGGTCTATGGTCTTACGCGTGAGGATGTTGCGCCGGATGGACTCGCGGCCCGATGGCGACTCCAGCAGCATGCGCAGCGGCTGCCCTTCCGCCCCGGCCGAGGCGACAATGGCCTCGATCTCCGCCTGCACTTCCTCGTCCGTTACCTGGATATCCTCCAGTTCGGCCAGCTTGGATAGGGCCAGGGAGCGACGCAGGCGCTCCTCGGCCCGAGGGCGGAGCTCTGCCTGCAGCTCTTCGGGCGTGCGACGTAGTTGCTCCAGGTAGCGGTCCACGTCTCGCCCCGCCGCCCGGGCCTCGTCCCTCAGCAGGCGCTCCATCTCCTGCTCCAGTAGCACGGGCGGGTAGTCGATGCGCTCGGCTGCCTCTACCAGGGCGTCCACGGCCTGGAGTCGATAGGAGGCCTCGAGTTCCTGCTCCCTGCGCTGGCGGATATCGTCCTCGAGGCGGCGGCGCAGCGAAGCCAGGTCGGGGAAGCCCTCGCCGACCTGCCGGGCGAACTCGTCGTCCAGGTCGGGCAAGCGCTCTTCCTTTACCTCGTGGACGCGGACGAAGGCGCGGGCGGTGCGGCCGGCCAGCTCGCGGCGGGGGTAGTCCTCGGGCACCGTCAGCTCGAAGCTTCTCTCCTCACCCTTGGCCATGCCTACTATGCCCTCGGCCAGGCCAGGCAGGAGCAGCTCGCTGCCCTCGCGCAGGCGCAGCTCCACGTCCTCCTCTTCGGCGAGGGTGCGGCCATCGGCCTGGACGCGCACGTCCAGGCGCACGATGTCGCCCCACTGTACTGGCCGGTCCACAGGCTCGTGCAGGGCGTAGCGGTGGCGCAGCTCCTCCAGTACCTCGTCCACCTCTTCCGGGGCGACTTCCACCTGGGGCCTGGGCACGCGCAGGGAGCGGTAGTCGCCCAGCTCCACCACCGGCGCTAGCGGCACCGTGGCCTTGATGACGGGGGGCTCCTCCTGCAGCACCTCGACCATAGGCCGGTCGAAGGGCTCGATCCCCTCCTGGTCCATGGCCTGGCGGACGACTTCGGGCACCAGGATGTCCAGGGCCTCGTGCAGGAGGCGGTGGCGGCCCAGGTAGCGCTCGAGCATTGTGCGCGGGGCCTTGCCGCGGCGGAAGCCGGGCACCTCGGTGCGCTGGACGAGGCGGCGATAGGCCCTCTCCAGGTAGGGCTCCAGGTGCTCAGGCTCGACTTCGATCTCCAGGACAGCCTGACAGTCCTGGGTGCGCTCGGCGCTTACCTTCACGGCGCTGGTATGCAGAAAGGGTAGCTCCTGCCTCGATTATAGCATGGGGCCTTTGCCAAACGCCAAGGCGAGGCAGGCGTCAGCGGCGGCGGGGGCTGAGGAGGTCGTTGAGGGCGTCGCCCAGAAAGGCGAAGGCCACCAGCAGCAGCCCCACCACCGCCGCCGGCACGAACAGCAGATTGGGGTGGGCCAGCATGTTCCGCGGCCCCGCGTTCTCGATGATCATCACTCCGAAGCTGGGATGGGGCGGCTGCACGCCGATGCCCAGGAAGGAGAGGGCCACCTCCGCCCCCGCCGCCGTACCGAGAATGCCGGTGGCGGCCACGATGACCAGCGGCGAGACGTTGGGCAAAAGATGTCGCACCAGCACCTGCCAGGTGGAAGCGCCCAGGGCCCGGGCTGCGAGCACGAACTCGCTCTCCCGCAGGGCCAGCACCTGCGACCGCACTACCCGCGCCATGCCTACCCAACTGAACAGGGACAGGGCGCCGAAGATGAGCACGTAGTCGGGCGCCCCCGACTCGCGGATGCCGCCGATGCCGCTCCAGCGCTCGAAGTCGCGGAAGAAGGCGTCCACCCGCGGCCGCACCGTGGCGGTGATGAGCAGCAGAAGCATGATGTCGGGCAGGGCGAAGAGCACGTCGCCTAGGCGCATGATGAGATTGTCTGCCCGACCCCCGGCGTAACCGGCCAGCAGCCCCAGCCCCACGCCCAGGGCCAGCCCGCCCAGCAGCAAGGAGCAGGCGCTGACGATGACCGTCGTCTGGGCCGACCAGATGAGACGGCTCAGCACGTCGCGGCCCAGGCGGTCGGTGCCCAGGGGGTGCTCGCGGCTGGGCCCGGCGAAGGTGTTGCCCAGGTCCTGATGGCGGAAGCTGTAGGGCGCCACCCAGGGCGCCAGCAGCCCCGTCCCGTAGATAACGACGATGACCACCAGCGAGGCTACGGCCAGGCGCTTGCGCAGGAAGCGGCGCCAGAAGCCCGGCGCCTCCCGAGGGACGGCAGGGGCTGCAGCCGGCGCCGCGGCGGCGGCCGTGGTCATGCGTGGGCCTCCGCGCCCAGGCGCACGCGGGGGTCGATGAAGGCGTAGAGCACGTCCACCACCAGGTTGGCCACCACGAAGGCGGCCCCCGTGAGCAGCACCAGGGCCATGATGCCGTCGTAGTCGCGGGCGTTGACCGCCTCCACTGCGTAGGAGCCGATGCCGGGGATGCCCAGCAGCGTCTCCAGGAAGATGGACCCCGAGAGCAGGCCCACCAGGGCGAAGCCCATGAGGGTGGCGACGGGCAGCAAGGCGTTGCGCAGCACGTGTCGCGTCACCACTACGAACTCGTCCAGGCCTTTGGCGCGGGCGGTGCGCACGTAGTCCTCCCCCAGCACCTCCAGGACCTGGGCGCGGACCAGCCGGGCCACTCCTGCCAGCCCGGGCAGCGTCAATGCCAGCAGAGGGATGACGATGTTCTTGCTCAGGATGCCCAGCTCTAGGAAGCCGAACAGCTCCCGCGGCTCCCAGCCGCCCACGGGCAGCCAGCGCAGCTTCAGGGCGAAGACGAACTGGAGCACCGGCACCATGACCAGCACGGGGATGGCGGCGAAGGCCAGCAGCAGCCCGATGACAAACGGGTCCCGCCAGCTGCCCTGGTGCAGGGCGGCCCACACACCCGCCGGTATGCCCAGGGCGAACACTAGCACCAGCGCCACCAGGTTGTACTGGAAGGTCACCCAGAGGCGGGGCTTGATGACCTCCCACACGGGCAGGCCCTGATAGCGAAAGCTCGTGCCGAGGTCACCATGCAAGACGCCGGCCATGTACCGGCCGTACTGGACGAAGAAGTTCTCGTCCAGGCCGCGCTCCCGCCGTATCTCCTCGATGACCTCGGGGTCGCGGTGCTGGCCGGCCAGGACCCGCACCGGATCGCCCGGGCCGAAGCGCCCCAGGGCGAAGGCGATGAGGCTCACCAGGAACAGCACCAGGGGGGCCCACAGCAAGCGGCGCAGGATGTACGGCCAGAGCCCGGCCCTGGTCATGGAGATGGTCTCAGCGTTGCAGGGTCACGTAGCGCAGGTGGGGCACCACGAAGGGCGTGCCGGTGTAGCCCCGTACGTACGGCTTCACTACGAAGGAGTCGCGAGAATGATACAGAGGTATCCAGGGCGCATCCCGGACGATGATCTGCTCCGCCTGCTGGTACAGGGACATGCGCCGGCCCTGGTCCTGTTCCACCCGCGCCTGCTCCAGCAGCCTGTCCACCTCCGGGTTGGCGTAGCCGGTGTGGTTGTTCTCGCTACCGCTGTGGAAGAGGATGTCGAGGAAGTTCTCCGGGTCCACGTAGTCGGCGATCCAGCCCAGGCTGAAGAGGTCGAAGTTGCCCCTGTCCACCTCAGTCAGGAAAGTACCGAAGTCTAGCAGCCGCACCTCGATACGCACGCCCAGGTTCTGCTCCCACATGGCCACGATGGCGTCGATGATAGGGCCTGGAGTGCCACCCACGCCGGAGGTCAGCAGGGTGAGTCCAGCCAGGCGCGAGGGGCCACCGGCCTGGTCGAGGAGCTGACGTGCCTGCTGGGGGTCGAAGGGCAGGCCCTGCAAGTTGGAATTGTAGCCCGGCATCCCCGGCGGCAGGATGCCGTTGGCCGGTCGCACCAGGTCGCGCAGGACGACGCTGGCCAGGGCCTGCTTGTCGATAGCCATGGCCAGGGCCTGCCTTATCCTGGGGTCGTCCAGCGGGGCCTTGCGCACGTTGAACCCGACATAAAAGGTGGACAGCTCGTCCACCTGCTGGAACTCACGGTTCAGTGGATCGCGGGGGTCCCGCACCCGTTCGATGTCATTCAGACCCACCGGCGCGATGTCGACCTCGCCGTTCTCGTAGGAGGTGAGGGGCGAGCCTCCGGCCAGCAGGAACGTGACCCGGGACAGGCTGGGCCGGGGCTCCAGGTAATAATGTGGGTTAGGCTCCAGGACGATGCGCTCTCCCAGGCGCCACTCCCGCAGGCGGAAGGGGCCAGTGCCGATGGGCTGTCGCGTCCAGCCCCGGGGATTTGCCTCCACCTGCTCCCTCTTGACCACGAACGCGACCGGGTAGGTCAGCTTGGCCAGGAAATAGCTCTTGGGGGCGTCGATGGTGATGCGCAGGGTGAAGTCGTCCACGACCTGGATGCCGGTGACCTCGTTGGCGCGGCCGCCCCGGAACTCCCGTGCCCCCACGATGTCGCCGAGGTAGGAAAGGGCCACGGTGGAGCCCGTCCGCCGGTCCAGCGCCCGCTCCAGGGAGTACTTGAAGTCGCGGGCGGTCACCTGCCGGCTGCCGTCGCTGAAGATCACGCCGCGCCGGAGGTAAAAGGTGTATGTGCGGCCGTCGGGGCTCACCTCCCACCGCTCGGCGATATCGGGGACGATGCGCAGGTCGCGGTCGAAGGTCACCAGTCCGCTGAAGATCTCGACTATGTAGCCCGCCGAGGCCACCTCCGTGGCCACTGCCGGGTCGAGGGTCACAGGGTCTGCCCCGAACAGGCGCAGTTCGCCCGATTGGCGCCCGGGCGGAGGGGCGCCGGCTGGAGGCGTCTCGGGCGAGCCGCCGCGACCGCAGGCGGCCAGGGCCGCCAGCAGGAGGGCGGCCAGGAGCACCAGGGGCCTGGTGCCGGGCCTGATGACCATGCTATGGCTCCTCGGCCAGGATCGCCCCGGGGTGACGGCCGGCGCCCATCACTCCTCCCTGATGCGCAGATGCAACTCCCGGAGCTGTTCGTCCGTCACCGGACCGGGGGCGCCGGTCATGGGCTCGGTGGCGGACTTCGTCTTGGGGAAGGCCATCACCTCGCGGATGTCGTCCTCGTCGCAGAAGAGGGCCACCACCCTGTCGAACCCCAGGGCGATGCCGCCATGGGGCGGGGCGCCGAACTCGAAGGCCTCCAGCATGTGGCCGAAGCTTGCCCTGGCCTCCTCTGGCCCCAGGCCCAGCAGGCGGAATACCCGCTCCTGCAGCTCCCTGTCGTGTATACGAATGGAGCCGCCGCCCAGTTCCCAGCCGTTGCAGACGAGGTCATAGGCGCGGGCGCGGACTCGCCCGGGGTCGCTGTCCAGCAGCGGCAGGTCCTCCGCCTTGGGGGCGGTGAAGGGGTGGTTCACCGAGTACCACCGCCCGTCCTCCTCGTCCCACTCCAGCAGGGGGAAGTCTACCACGAAGCAGAAGGAGAAGGTCTTCGGGTCGGCCAGGCCCAGCCGCCGCGCCAGATAGCGCCGCAGTCCGTCCAGGGCGCGGTTGGCCACTCTGGGCTGGTCGGCCACCAGCAGGAGCAGGTCGCCGCGGCGGGCGCCAGCCCGCAGGGCCATGTGCCGCACCTCCTCCACGCTGAAGTAGCGGGCCACGGGCGAACGCACGTCGTCCTCCGCCAGGGAGTCGAGGCCTCCCTCGCCCATGAGGGCGAAGGAGACCAGGCCCTTGGCCCCGAGGTGCTTGACGACCTCGGTCATCTCGTCGATCTGACGGCGGCTGGCCTCGGCTCCCCCGGGCAGGCAGAGGCCGCGCACCTCGCCGCCCTCGGCCAGGACCTGGCGGAATACGCCGAACTGCGTGCCGGCGAGGATGTCAGAGAAAGTATGGAGCTCGAGGCCGTAGCGCAGGTCGGGCTTATCGGTGCCGTAGCGCTCCATGCTCTCCTCATAGGTAAGACGGGGGAACGGTGAGGGGAATTTCACGTCGGGACGGAAGCACCGCGCCAGCGACACCATAAGCTCCTCGATGAGGGAGAGGATGTCGTCCTCCTCGGCGAAGCTCCACTCCAGGTCGAGCTGGGTGAACTCGGGCTGGCGGTCGGCGCGAAGGTCTTCGTCCCGGAAGCAGCGCGCGATCTGGAAGTAGCGCTCGAAGCCCGCCACCATCAGTATCTGCTTGTACTGCTGGGGAGACTGGGGCAGGGCGTAGAAACGACCGGCGTGGATACGAGAGGGGACGAGAAAGTCGCGCGCGCCCTCGGGTGTGGGCACCGTCAGGATGGGCGTCTCGATTTCGAGGAACCCCCGCTCGGTCAGGAAGTCGCGTATTGCCTTGGCCAGCCTGTGCCGCACGACGATATTGCGGTGCATGCGCGGCCGGCGCAGGTCCAGATAGCGGTACTTCAGGCGCAGCAGCTCCTCCACGTCCGAGTCGTCATCGACGTAGAACGGGGGAGTGCGCGCAGCGTTGAGGACCCTGGCCTCGGCGGCGCGCACCTCGACCTCGCCGGTGGGCAGGTTGGGGTTCTCGGTACCCGCGGGGCGGCGGGCGACGGTGCCCCGCACCTGCAGGACGTATTCGCTGCGGGCGGCGTCGGCGACCCGAAAGGCCTCCGGCCCCTCTTGAGGGTGGAAGACCACCTGGACGATGCCATCGTGGTCGCGGAGGTCGATGAAGATCAGCCCGCCATGGTCGCGCCGCCGGTGCACCCAGCCGGCCAGCACTACTTCCCGGCCGATGTGCTCCGTCCCGAGCTCGCCGCAGGCATGGCTCTTGAGCATAGCCGAGACCTACTATATCGCACCGCCCGCCAGGGCGACAGGCGCCGCCGAGAGACGGGCAGCTATAGCTCGATGACCGACTTCAACCAGTCCAGGACGATGGCTGTGACGCGGGACTCGGCACCTATATAGAAATGGTCGCAGTCCTCGACGATGACGACCCGACAGGGCCCGGAACACGCCTCAGCGAAGCGCTCGGCGGGGTAGGTCTCGACCGGCTCCTGGTCGCCGCGGAGGAAAAGCACCGGACAGCGTATCCTCGACGCCTGTTCCAGCAGGTCGGGGCAGTTGCGCGAGTAGTCCAGAAAGGTGCGGGCGCTGACCACGTGCCACCAGCCGGGCAGGAGGATGAGCTCGCGATCGCGCCCCTGGGCTATCAGTGCCTCGGCCTGCCGGGTTATCTCCTCCAGCCGGTCGCCTGCCCACATGCCCCTGGCAGAAAGGCGGCGGGCGAAGTCGCGTCCCCCGGCGTGGGCCGAAAGCAGAACGAGGGCCCTCACCTCCGGGTGGGCAGCTGCGAAGCAGGCTCCCAGCAGGCCGCCGTTGCTGTGGCCGATGACGATGGGGTTCGGGAAGCCGAGGCTGGCCAGGTGCCTCGCCGCCAGTTCGTTGTCCTCGAGGCCCTCGGCCACGGTCTGAAAAGCGCCGCCCACCGGCTCTCGGCTGGCTCGGGTGCCCAGGGTGTCGTGCCCTCGCCGATTGAAGGAGAGGACAGCCAGCCCTGCCTCGGCAAGGGCGGGCGGCAGGAAACGGGCCGGGCCGGTATAGAAGTTCATCTGGTTGCCGTGAAAGTAGAGGGCGGCGGCTACAGGCTCCCTGTCCGGCCAGTACATGAGGCCGTCCAGCGGATGGGTAGGCGTCGGGATGCTCACCAGCTCCAGCCGCACCACCAGGGTCCCTCCTGACAGCCGCGGCGCCCCCGGCATGAGCCTACAGGCCGCGGCACTCCTTATTGGCTGTCTGTCGGGCCTGCTTTCTAGCGCCCCTTCCACTGCGGGGCGCGGCGCTCCACGAAGGCGCGGGCGCCCTCCTCCATGTCCTCCGTTCCCCACACCTTCTTGATGATCTCGGCCGAGAGCTCCAGCGCGTCGCGGAGGCCCATGTCCAGGCCGCGCTTGATCGCCTCCTTGGTGCCCCGGACTGCCAGGGGAGCGCATTCCCTGGCCATCTGGTGAGCGAGGCCCAGCGCGTAGGGCAGCAACTCCGCCTGCGGCACCACCTCGGTCACCAGCCCGATGCGCCAGGCGTCCTGGGCGCTGAGGCGGTACGATCGGCCGCACATGGTCATCCGGAAGACGTAGGCGAGGGGTATGCGCCGGGCCAGTCCTACGGCCTCCCAGCCGCTGATGTAGCCGACGTTGACATGGGGATCGAAAAACTGGGCGTTCTCGGAAGCGATGACGATGTCAGCGTCGCACACGAAGTGCAGGCCGCCGCCGCAGCAGACGCCGTTGACTGCACAGATTATGGGCTTCCAGGTATCGTGCATCATGCGGCTCACCGGCAGCCAGATGTCCCCGGTGCGCGTCACGCCCACCGAAGACGCCTCTTTCAGGTCGATTCCGGTGCAGAAGAAGCGATCGCCGGCGCCGGTAATGACGGCGATCCACAGGTCGTCGTCGGCGACGAATTCGCGCCAGACCCGGGTGATCTCCTCCACCATGGTGGTGTTGAAGGCGTTGCCGGCCTCTGGCCGGTTCAGGGTTATCAGCAGGACCCTGTCCTGCTTTTCGACTAGGAGCGTCTCCATGCGTCCCTCCTCTGGACAGTCTTTGGCGCTTCCGTGCCGTTCGTTCTCACAGGAGGCCGAGCTTGCAAGCTGCCTCTCTCAGCTCGGCGCGGAAGTGCGGGTGGGCTATGCCGATGAGGGCCTCTGCCCGTTCCCGCAGGCTTTTTCCTTCCAGGTTAGCCACACCCCACTCGGTGACCACGTAGTCCACCATGTAGCGGGGCATGGATACGACGTTGTAAGGGTCATGGGGCACCCTGGGCACGATCCGGGAGACGGTGCCCCCCTTGGCAGTGCTCACCAAACAGTAGACCGCCCTGCCGCCGCGGGAGTAGTGGCTGCCGACGGTGAAGTCGAAGTTGCCCCCGATGCCGGCGATGGGGGTGTAGCCCAGGGTCTCGATGACCGCCTGCCCTGTCAGGTCGATGGCCAGGATGCCATTCACGGCCACGAAGTTGTCGATCTGGGCCACGGTCTTCACGTTCGCCACCTGGCTCACGGTACGGAACTCGAACAGCTCGGGGTGGCGCTCGACGAACTCGATGGCTCCAGGTCCCTCGGGGTCGTCCGGATGGGTAAACAGGCCCGCTGTCACCACCTTGCCCCGGTCCACATTCTTCCTAGAACCCGTCACCACCCCTTCCCTCACCAGCTCCACTATGCCGGGGAATATGAGCTCGCTGTGCACGCCCAAGTCATGGCGGTCTCGTAGGTACTGTACCATGCTCTCGGCGGCTGGACTCACGCCGATCTGAAAGGTATCCCCATCCTGTATGAGCTCGGCGGCATACGCGCCTACCACCTGGGCTGCGTCCAGTTCCTCCGGAGGCGTGGGAGGAAGCGGTCGGCGCGGATAGGGGGTCCCGTGGGCCGGAGCTGGCACCGCCAGGTCGATTTCCGAGATATGCACCTTCGCGGTGGTGCGTGGAAGGCCTGGATCGAGCTCCCCGATGACCAGGCGGGCGGCGCTGATGGCGTCCCTCCAGAACCATGGGAAGACGCCGAAGCTGACGAAGCCGTCCGCGTCGGGAGGAGTCATGCGGGTCAGGTAAACATCGGGCCGCGCGTACAGATTGCGACGGTCTGGGTTGGCCGCCCGCTCGCTATCGATGAGCCCGAAGGGCAATGGCACGAACTCGACAGTGCCGCGGGCCACCGCCTGGCGGGAGTTGGCGCCCGGGAAGAGGTCATACACCCGGAAGTAGTCCCCGAACCCCTCTTCGAACCAAGGGAAGGCCAGGCGGGCGATGTCGTGTAGCATAACAGTCCCGCGCAACCGCTCGCGCTGGGCCACGAACGCGTCGGCGAGGCTCAGGGGCTCTAGGGCCACTGCCCAGAGCACCACATCTCCCGGGCGGACGTGGGCCACGGCCTCCTCGGGGTCCACAGTGCGGAGGCGGTCGCGGGGCATCATTCGCTTCGTTGCCACCGCGGGGGTGGCGTCCTTGCGGGATGATCGCACGCGGCCGATGGTGTGTCAACGGCTTCAGGGCGCTACCTCGGCCGCAGCAAACCGCCTCGGCTGGCACCCGAAGGGGTCGGCAGGTTCAGACAAGTTGGGGCACCTGTACTGCGCCACGCCTCTCTATCAGGCCGCCCAGGCGGATGCGGCTGACCTGATTGGTGCCGTCCATGTGCAGCAGCACCAGAGCGTCGCGGACGTACTTCTGGACGGGCATCTCGCGCATTATGCCCAGGCCCCCGTGCACCTCCATGGCAGCCTTGCACACTCGAACGGCTGCCTCGGTACAGAAAACTTTGGTAGCGATGCGCATCATGCGATCGGACTTCCCTTCTTTGGCCATGTGTGCCAGCCGCCAGACCATATCCCGCCCGCAGAGTATATCGATATACATATCGGCCAGCATCATGGCCACCGCTTGGTGCTGTATGATAGGCTTGCCGCCTTGGACACGGAGCGAGGCATACTCCCTGGCAGCATCGAAAGCTGCCCGCGAGAGAGCCATGGCATGCGCGGCCAGTTCCACATGGTTAATGGTGTTGTGGACTTCGGGTAGCGGTCCTTCCTTGCCGCCCAAGAGGTTCTCGGCCGGAACCCAGACGTTCTCGAAGACTAGTTCGGCCTGTGGATAATTGCGGAAGCCGATCTTGTCGTGCCAGCGTGCGACCCGCAGTCCAGGCGCATCGTGTGGCACCAAGAAATAACTCCTCCCCTGCGAACCACCGACGGTTCTGTCAGTCCTGCCCACGACAATGTAAAGCTTGGCTACGGGCCCGTGCGCGATGAAATGCTTGGTGCCGTTGAGTACATATCCGCCGTCCTGGCGGACAGCCGAAAGGCGGATGCCGGCGTCGGGCGCATCGTAGGGCAGGATGTTGTCGGAGCCGGCGTCCGGCTCGGTCATGGCCATGGCTAGGAGGAAGGTGTCGTCTGCGGCGAACTGCCTCAGGAAGCGCTCCTTCTGGTCGGGCGTGCCAACAGCCTCAATAAGGGTGGACCACTTCCAGCATTGGCTGAAAATCTTCGAGCCTACGATATCGGCGTAGCCCAGTTCGTCGATGACCACCACCTGGGTGGGGACATCCATCCCTAGCCCGCCGTATTCCGGCGAGAGGGCGAGGGTTCGAAAGCCCAGGGCGGAGCCCTTGCGTACGAGGTCCCAAGGAAAGCTCCTTTCGAGATCGGTAGCGGCGTCCAGTTCCAGGGAGATAGGGCGTATCTCCTTTTCGGCAAACTGCCGGGCGAGGCGCTGTACCATCACCTGCTCTTCGGTCAGACCTGGCCACTCGAACATCGCCGTCTCCTCCTGACACTCGGTAGTCGGGCTGTGTGAAACCCTGCGCCGCAGCTCACGTTGGGACGGCCCTCGCCTCCGCGGCCAACTCGCGCACAGCCTCGCACAGGAAGTCGGTTACCTGGTCGGTGGTGCAGGCGCCCCCCAGGTCGGGAGTTGTCTTGCCCACCTGAATGGCCTTGACCACGGCCTGCTGAAGCAGCTGTCCTTCTCGTGAATAGCCCAGGTACTCGAGCAGCAACTGCCCGCACAGGACGGCAGCGAAGGGATTAGCGATGTTCTGGCCAAAGATGTCGGGAGCGGTGCCATGGACGGGCTCCACGTAGCAGCCCGTCTCTGGGTTGAGGCACAGGGACGGCGACAGGCCGCGCCCACCGTGCAACGCCGCTGCCAGGTCGCTGAGGATATCGCCCCACATGTTCTCGGCGACGATGACCTGGAAGCGTTCCGGACGGAGGACCATCTGGTACGCCAGAGTGTCGATGTGCATGTTCTCGGCCTCGATGTCGGGAAAGTCACGGGCGACGTTGCGCATCTCTCGCAGCCAGAGACCCTCCTCGCCCGACTTCTCGGCGACGGTAACGCGAGTCCGGCCAGTCCGGCGGGCATACTCGAAAGCGTATCGCAGGATGCGATTGACTCCCTTCCAGGTGTGGAGTTCTTCGCGGATATAAATCTCGTCGGTGGTACCCATTTTGAAGACCCCGCCCAGTCCCGAATAGAGGCCCTCAGTGTTCTCGCGAAAGACGACGAAGTCGATGTCCTTCTCGGTCTTGCCCTTGAGCGGCGTGAGGCGTGCATCTAGGAGGCGGCAAGGACGCAAATTCACGTACAGGTCCAAGTCCTTGCGCAGAGTCATGAGGAAGCGGCGGGCCGTGCCCTCAGGGGGCACGCGGGGGTCGTCACCGGCCGCACCGAAGAAGATGGCGTCGAATGTACGGGCCATCTCCCTGACCACGGCTGAGATATCCGCGGGCACGGCCTCGCCGGTGCGGAGATAGCGTTCGGCGCCGAAGTCGAAGCGCTGGAACCGTAACTCGATGCCGGTGGCCTGGGCGAGCGCTTCCAGCACACGTACCGCCGCGGGCACCACCTCGTTACCGATTCCATCACCGGGGACCACGGCTATGGACGGCACAACGACACCTCCTGTCGGTCTACCTCCCGCGCGTCCGCCTCATTGCACCTTGTACGCCGTATCGACATACTCGAGCCCAGTGTGGAAGATGTAATGCATCTCCTTGATGCTGTCCTGGCTCACGTGGTAAGCACCAGGCTGCACCATGGGCGCGTTGTACATGCGATCAGCCATGATGTTGACGACCTCGCGGACGAATTCTCGCCGGCGGTTGAAGTCCAGTTCCCTCTTCTGCCTTTCGATGGCTCGTGCCAGTTCCGTATCCTCCCGCAAAATGGGCTCCAACCCCGGGGCCACCAAGCGGGGGCTGCCTACGGTCCAGAAGAGGGTGAAGTACTCGTCGGGATCCGAACCGGTGTAGTTGCCCGAGTACGCCATGGCCTTTTCCCAGCGTCCTGCCGTTACGGCAAGGGAATAGAACTCGGCATAAGGTAGCGCTTTGAGGTTGGTCTCCACCCCCACTGCTCGGAGCTGTTGCTGGACTAGGGCGACGTAGTCCCGCTGCTCGGGGAACCTGTCGGGCAAGAAGATCAGCTCGTAGGGCCCGAGCGTTTCGTACCCGGCTGCCCGTAGCAGTGCCCTGGCTTCCTGCGGGTTGTACTGATAATAGCGGGCGTTGAGAAACTCGTTCTTGGCCGGGTCGAAGTACCATTGGGGCAGCACTCCATACGGGAGGGACCACCGCCCCTCGCCCCCCAGGGAGGCGAGCTGGTCGCGGTTTACAGCCATGGAAATAGCCTGGCGCACTCGTTTGTCCCGGAACGGAGCCTCGCGCAGGTCAAAGCCGAGCCAGTCATTCACTTGCCGGAAGAAGCGCGTGAAGCTGGCGGTGGGAAGGTCGCGCTTGAGGGTAGCAGCATCAGCGGCGTTGACCATGATGGCGTGAGTGAGGGCGTCCAGCTGACGGGTTCGCAGGAGGGACTGGGTCGTGGCGACATCGGGTATGATCCTGAAGATGAGGCGGGCAGGTCTTGGTAGCCCTTCCTCATAGTGATTGGGGTTATAGTCGAAGACGACTTCTGAGCCTACCTGGTAGCTTCGCAGGACGAAGCGGCCAGCGCTCCACATGTCCTTCTGCAATTGCTCCGAGCCCAGGAGTTCATAGGGCATAATGTTGAGGGTGGCGTTTCGCGCCAGGGTCGCCATGAAGCCTGCGAATGGCTGGGACAACACGAACCGAACGGTATCAGAGGCAACCGCCTCCGCTCGGAGTATGTCTGTGGCAGTGGCGCGTTGAGGATGTTGGGCCTTGAACACTTCGAAATTTTTCACAACGTCCTCAGCTGTCAGAGGGCGACCGTTGAGGGGAGGTTTGTCTTCCCAGCGTGTGGGCCGCAGCTTAAAGATGTAGGTCACGGCGTCGGGCTGCTCGGGCATTGACATGGCCAGGTCTGGAACTGCCTCATAGGCGAGAGGATCTATACCTGGAGCAGCCCTGAACTTGAGTAAGCGCGGGTAAGTAAAGCCCATGTATTGATTGGTGCGGAACCCCCAGGTTTTGTAGTGGTCGAAGCTGGGCGGGTCGCCATCCGTGTGTAGCACGAGGGTGCCGCCCTGGCCCCGGCCCGGAGCAGTAGCGGGGGCAGGCGTGGTCTCCGGTGCCCCCTCGCGTCGGCAGGCCAGAGCGAGGCCGGCCGCTCCAGCTCCGGCGGCGACATACCCGAGAAATCGCCTCCGACTAACCCGCTTCCGCAGCGACTGCCATTCGGTCATGGCCCCCACCTCCGACACGTCCTGGCCGTTTCCGATGCACTGGCCACCGCTCGCGGCCCCAGGTCAGGTAGTCAGATAGTCAGACCAATATCGGCCCAAATCTAGCGGATCGGTGCAGGGCTGTCAAGACCTTGCGGGGCGCGTTTTCCTTACTTTACTTTAAGGTCTATGGTCTATGAGGTCGGTAGATGCCTTCGGCTGTAATAAGAGGTACAGGGCGGCGGCCCGGGCAGGACGACCTGGCCGCTGGCGTCGTCACCTCACCAGCCTGGCCAGCCACTCCACCTTGGGCGTGTCCTCGTCCCTCTCCTTGGGCGGCACCACCGGCAGCAGGAGGTACGAGTCCCGCCCTCCCCCGCCATAGATGCG
>Ga0101941_1000420_pt1 | contig 76615 bp, 74 predicted proteins | sample DewCreD2012metaG_3_FD_75242 | JGI IMG/M metagenome (GOLD analysis project Ga0101941, IMG submission 75242) | Hot spring sediment bacterial and archeal communities from British Columbia, Canada, to study Microbial Dark Matter (Phase II) - Dewar... ... | reverse complement strand
TTGTAAAAATTATCTTGAAATTATTTATTTTATGGGGGTTTTAATGAGGGCGAAGCCCCCCTGATGCCGAAAAACGGGTATTTTAAAGCCGAAGGCTTGAATATAGGGTGGGTGGGGAAAACATAAGTAAAATAAATAATTTTAGAATTATTGGACAAAGCAGCACTTATTTAATTATTTCATTCCAATAATTCATAACTTTTTCTTTTGTTTCTTTTGAAAGTGGAACGTAATTTAAACTTATGGCTATACTATCCCCTTTTTCAAAAGACCATTTGAAAAATTCAATAATTTGTTTATTCTTTTCTTTCTTCTCTCTTGGGATAAGAATAAATACTGCTCCTGTTATTGGATAGGTACTATCTCCATCCTGATAAGTTAAAATTTCAAAAAAATCATTATTACTATCCCATTTTGCGTACTTTGTTGCTTCTTGAAATGTTCTAAAACTTGGTAAAATAAAATTTCCTTTCTTATTGTCTAAATATGCATAATTAAGATTGTTTTCAATAGCATAAGCATATTCAACATATCCAATAGTTCCAAAATTCTGTTTTACATAATTTGCTACGCCTTCATTTCCTTTTGCTCCTATTCCCTCTGGCCAATTTACACTTGTTCCATAACCTACTTTATCTTTCCATTCGGGACAAACTTTTGACAAGTAATTTGTAAAAATGAATGTTGTTCCAGAACCATCTGACCTTCTAACAGGTGTTATTTTTAAATCAGGTAAATTTATTTTAGGATTTAATTTTTTTATTCTTTCATCATTCCATTTTTTAATTTTGCCAAGATAAATATTACAAATAATTTCTCCCGTTAAATATAATTTTTCATTTAAATTTGGAATGTTATATACAATACTTATACCACCTACAATAACTGGAAATTGAAATAGTTTAGCACTATCAAGTTTTTCCCTTTCTAAGGGTTTATCACTTGCTCCAAAATCAATAACTCTTTCACTTACTTGCTTTATTCCACCACCTGAACCAATAGATTGATAATTTACTTGATTTTTTGTTTCATTATAAAAACTATAAGACCACTTTGAAATGAGAGGATATATGAAAGTTGAGCCTGCACCATTTATTACAAATGGTCTTTTTTCATCTGTTTTTTGGCAGGCTATGATAAACAAACTTATAATCATTAACCTTCTCATCTTTCCAACCTCCTTTTAAAATTTAATTTCAGTTTGAACGTTTATAAACTTATCATCTTTATCTTGTTTGTAATTTATAGAGCTTCTTAAATTTTTAGATAAATTCAACACAAGACCTCCTATTATGAAGTTCCTTTCTTCACCATATCTATCAATCCTAAAAATTATATCAAAAATTTGATTAGGTTTGATTGAAATAAACCCCGAAATTAAGTTTGAATTAATGGTATCTTGGCTTGTTGAAGTAGAACCCTTAAAATTACTATATTCAAATGAAAGTGTAAAAAGTTTGTTAATTATTGCTAATGAAGAATTAAACCTAATTTTTTCATTTTCATTTTTATATTTTCCATAATGTCCATATCCAAAAATACCAATTTTTAAGTTATCATTAGTATATGGATAAGCAGAAATTGTTAATTCTAAATCTTTAAATTTATTATCCTCAACTTTATTATATCCTTCTCCATTAAACACACCAAAATTAACATTTACTGACTTTGAGTTATACTCAAAAGCAATACCAAAGTCAGCTGACGAAAGAATTGAAAAGTAATCTGTTGGAGTTTTTTCTATAAATCTATAAACCCAGATATCGTCCATCTGTTTTATCCAAAAATTGTAAGTTTGTCCGAAATAAATTTTAAAGTTCTTATAATTAGCTTCAAGAAATGCGTATTTGGAATATACAAAATAAGAACCTACAATAGCGGAATTCGGAATTTTAATTGTACTATCTGGGTTTAGTTTAGAGCTTCCAGATTTTCCAACATCTCTTATCTGTCCTACATCAAGCGTATATCTGAATTTTAGATTTAGATTCTCATTTTTCAAAATTTCAGATATGAAATTAGCATAAGCTCTATCAATATAGAATCCGTTATTGAGGGAACTATCAAGCGTTAGGGTGTATCTTAGATATGATACACCACTTACTTTCACATCTGCCAAAATAAAAGTTATAGTTAGCATAGCTTAAAATTTTAAAGTATAAAAAATTATTTTTTGTATGACCTAAATTTTTTTATAAAAATACCAAAAATTTTATTGAGAGGGCAAAAAATGGTTATTTTAAAAACTCTACCTTTTTAACTTTAAAATTTTTCAATTTTATGTTAAAGTTTAAAGTTTTGAAAAAGGATGAAAGAACACTTGCAAGATATTCAATAATGAAAACAAAAACATCTATTGTAGAGCTTCCTAACTTTATGCCTGTTGCTACAACGGGAACTTTAAAATCTTTAACTACATTGGACTTGATAGAAATGGGAAGTCAAATTATTGTTTGTAATACTTATCATTTACATTTAAGACCTGGTGAGGATTTAATTTCTTTTTTTGGAGGATTACATAAATTTATAAATTTTAAGAATTCTATTCTTACCGATTCGGGAGGATTTCAAGTGTTTTCTCTCTCAAAATTTAGAAAAGTTAATGAAGATGGATTTATATTTAAATCTCATATTGACGGTTCCTTAATTGAACTTACACCAAAAAAAGTTATTGATATTCAAATGAAGTTGAATTCAGATATTATGATGGTTCTTGATTATCCTACAAGTTATCCATCAACTTATGAGGAAAATTTAATTAGTGTTGAACTTACTACAAAATGGGCTAAAATTTCAAGAGATTATTATGATGAGATTAAACCAAAATCTGCAATATTTGGGATTGTTCAAGGTGGATTTTTTAGAGATTTAAGAGAGAGAGGTTTTTCTGAAATTTTAGAATTGGATTTTGATGGTTATGCTATTGGAGGTCTTGCTCTTGGAGAACCAAGGGAAGAAAGGGATTGGGTTATAAGAACATTCACTCCTAAATTACCAGAAAATAAACCAAGATATGTTATGGGAATTGGAAAACCAGAAGAAATTATAGAATATGTAAGTTATGGTGTTGATTTATTTGATTGTGTTATAGCCACCAGAAATGCAAGAAGAGGTAGTGTATTTACAAGTGAGGGTGTATTGAGAATAGAAAATGCCAAATATAAAAACGATGAAAGACCACTTGATTTAAGTTGTGATTGTAAAGTTTGTAAAAATTATTCAAGAGCATATATTAGATATTTATTTTCAATCGGTGAGATAAGTGCTGGAATTTTAGCAAGTTATCATTCGGTTTATTTCTTTATAAATTTTTTAAAGAAAATTAGGGAAGCAATAAAGGGCGGTTATTTTTACGAATTCAAGAAAGATTTTTTAAGCAGATATAAACAATAATGCTTTAAAATTTCAGTTGCCCTGATTGAGTTATCTCTTCTATTTAAACTTGAATTTTATCCGCTTTTTTCTTTTGTTGAGGATGATAAAATCTATTTTGTAGGTAATAGAATAGAGGCATATAATTTAAACAAAAAAATTTATAGTTATAAATTAAAATCCCAAATTAATGGTGCTTGTAAAATTTCAAAAAAATTGTACATTCTTACAAATGATGAAATTATTAAGTTTGATTATTTGAAAAATAAAGTTATTTTATCAATTAAAGGAAATTTTGATAATCTGGCTTGCAAAGATAATAAAATACTCATTTCAAATTCAGAAAATTTCCATATCTTAGATACAAATCTAATTAAAGTTTTTGAAATTAATGGAAAATTTAACGTTATAAATGATTTTTTGGCTGATAATTATACTATTTCAAAAAAGGTTTTAATTATTTCAATGAGGAATATGGATAGCATAATAATAAGAAACTTTGAAGGATTTGTTCCATATTTTGGAAAATCAGATAGTTTATATTATGTGATAGCGGGTTTTTCAAAAAGGAATTTTTACATCTATTTCTTTGAAAGCAAGAATTTAAGATGGTATAGTAAAGTTTCTACGAAAATTATAATTTCAGATATAATTTTGAACTTAAAAGATAGGACAATTTTAATTTATGGACAATCTCAAAGAACATTTTATGTTAATTTAAAGGATTTAATGGGTGAAGATATTTGGATTTATAACCCAAGGGTTTTGGGTGTTTACTATCTTGATGAAACTATTAGGGATGCTTTTATTGATAAGGGGAAGATTTTCTCTTGTGGATATTCAGTAAGGGAAGGTGAAAAAAGGGGTGTTATTAAGGTTTTTAATTATAGTGATGGAAATTTAATTTATGATCATTTTGATAATGAGGTTGAAGATTTTATAAAAATTTTTAAAATTGATGAAAATTATTATGCTATCGGAATTACAAAGAAATTTATAGGTTTTTACAAGTTAAATTTTAAATCAAAGATGTCAAATAATTAAGGAAATTCCCCTAAGGCAAAAGTTGGGGTATTTTAAAGCAGGAAGCTTAATTCGTTTGCTTTGTCCAATAAATAGTATTAAGTTGTTGATATTCAATAAGTTATAAAAATTTTTTAAATTTATTTATTTTATGGGGGTTTTAATGGGGGGCAAAGCCCCCCAATGCCGAAAAATGGGTATTTATAAGCCGAAGGCTTGAATATAGGGTGGGTGGGGAAAATAAGAAATAATCGTAATTTTGGAATTATTGGACAAGGCAAATTTTTTATCCTTTAAAATTTTAAATATGTTTAACTTACTTTTGGATTTGACACTAAATGGATTTAGTGTTTTTGGAACAAACTATGGAATGTATGGATATGCTACAAGCTTCAATTTAATAAGCAAACCAAATTACACTCTAAATTTTGGTCTTGGAATAATAACAAGTAATGCTTTTTCTAAAAATTATATGAATTTTGATTTTAAATATAATAAGGGTTCTTTTTACATTCACATCATAGGGAGTTTTCCTTTAAACTATAACTATGTCTCAAATTTTAGATGAAAACTTATCACCTTCTGAATTAGAATTTGAAAATTCATTAAGACCTAAAAGATTATTAGAATTTATAGGACAGGAAAAGGTTAAAGAAAATCTTGAAATTTTTATAAAAGCTGTAAAAAAAAGAAACGATGTTTTAGAGCATGTTTTGTTATCGGGTCCTCCTGGACTTGGAAAAACTACACTTGCTCATTTAATAGCTAATGAACTTGATGTAAATATAAAGACAACATCTGGTCCTGTTCTTGAAAAACCTGCGGACCTAGTTGGAATTTTAACTTCATTAAAAGAAGGAGACATATTATTTATAGACGAAATTCATAGAATACCACGAGTAGTTGAAGAATATCTTTATTCTGCAATGGAGGATTTTACCATTGATGTAATTTTAGATAAAGGACCATCTGCGAGAACATTTAGAATAAACTTACCTAAATTTACACTAATAGGTGCTACTACAAGAATGGGTTTAATTTCTCAACCTTTAATTGGTAGGTTTGGAATACTTTTACATCTTGATTATTATTCAATTGAAGAAATTTTCAAAATTGTTAAAAGATCTGCTAAAATTTTAAATTTACAAATTGATGACAATAGTGCTTTTGAAATAGCAAGAAGGAGTAGGGGAACACCAAGAATAGCAAATAGACTACTAAGAAGAGTTAGAGATTTTGCTGATGTTAAAAATAATGGTATTATAAATTTGGATATAACAATTTATGCTCTTGAATCTATTGGTGTTGATAAATTTGGACTTGATGAAGTTGATAAGAAAATTTTAAAAGTTATTATAGAAAAATTTAGGGGAGGTCCTGTTGGTATAAAGACAATTAGTTTAGCAATAAATGAAGATGCTGGAACAATTGAAGAAATATATGAACCTTATCTTATTAGGATAGGTTTTCTTGAAAGAACAAGTAGAGGAAGATTAGTAACAAAACTTGCTTATGAACACTTAGGATATAAATTGGAAAAATTAATCTGATTATGCATAAACCTGTTATGGTTAATGAAATTGTAAAGCTAACAGAGCCTAAGAAAGATAGTATAATTATAGATGCAACATTTGGTTTTGGTGGTCATTCAAAGGCATTTTATGAAATAATAGAAAATGGATTGATAATTGGATTTGAAAAAAATGAAATGACTTATGAAATTGTTAAAAAAATGTTTAAAAATTATTCAAGAATTTTAATTTATAATGTTGGTTATGAAAATATGGCTGAAATTATTGAAAAGCTTGGATTTTTTAATAAAGTTGATATAGTTATTTTTGATTTGGGTTTGTCCTCATTTCTTATAGAAAGATCAGGATTGGGTTTTAGTTATAAAAGAAATGAAATTCTTGATATGCGATTTAGTCAAAAAGAAGGTAAGCCTTTATATCAATTACTTGAAACTTTAACTCAAAAGGAGATTGAAAGAATACTTAAAAACTATGGTGACATTAGGAATCCTTATAGAATTTCTCAAACCATTATAGATAACAAACCTATTAAAACAACAAAAGATCTTGTAAATATTTTGAAAAAAATTACACCAAGAAATAAACTTGACAAAACATTAAAAAAGGTTTTTCAAGCATTTAGAATCTATGTGAATGATGAGATTGAAAATATAAAAAAAGGTATTTTGAATGCTTATAAGTGTTTAAAAGTTGGTGGTAGAATAGCGGTTTTATCTTATCATTCAATTGAAGATAGAGTTATAAAAAGTTTTTATAGATCCCCTCTCTTTATACCAATTTTAAAAAAACCGTTAAAGCCATCAGATGAAGAAATTATAATAAATCCAAGAGCGAGAAGTGCTAAATTAAGAATTTTAATTAAAAAATGATTTTCTACATATTTTTTTCAATTGTAATTTTATTTTTGGGTTTTGGTTTTATAGCCTTTGAAATTGCTTATCTTTCTGTTTCATATCCTATAATTTTTAAATCAACAAATAGAAAGGAATTGATAGAAAATCCTGTTGGTATTTTATTTACAATTTTATTTGGTGTGAATGTTTTATCTATTGTTTATGCGATATTAAGTTTTAGGTTTTTTAAGGAGTTTTTTAATGAGGATTTAGCAATCGTATTTGGAGGAGTTTTTTCTACAATTACTTTTGTTTTATTTTCTGAGTTTGCTCCAAGGATTATATCAAGATTAAATCCTTCAATTATTTTGAGAATTTTTAAATGGCAAATTATATTTACATATTATTTACTTTTACCTATAAACTTGATTCTCAAATTTTTCTCTCCAAAAGATCCTGAAGAAATTATTAAATTGTACTTGGATGAACTTGAAAGAAAACAAATTTTAAATAAATTTGAAAAAGAAATTGTAAGAAAAATTTTTGATTATTTGAAAATGGAAGTTAAAAATTTTGTAAGAAAATTTGAAGAATTTGATATTGTTTTTTTAAGTGAGCTTGAAAACAAAAGAAATTTTAAAAGTGATATTGTTATTGTTAAAGATGGTGAAAAAATTTTGGGATACATATATAAAAAACAAGTTTTAAAAATTGATGAGATGGAAATTTTTGATTTAATCAATAAGCCTGTTTTTATGAGTAATAATTCAAAAATTGAAGATGTTATTAAGGAGATGAAAAATAAAAGGGTAAGTGTAGTTTTTACAGAAACTGGTATTATTACACTTGAAGATGTTTGGAAAGGGATAATTTAAATATAAGCTCCATAGTATTCTCTGAATTTTTTCATTTCTTCATCATCACTATTTAAAGCGGAATGAATGTCTCCATCAAAAATTTTATATCCATCTTTTAGTAAAATAATTCTATTTGAAATTTTTATAGCACTTCTTAAATCATGAGTTATTGAAATTGTAGTAGTTTTAAGTTCGCTGTTAAGTTTAATAATTAGTTCATTTATTAAGTCAGATGTAATAGGGTCAAGACCTGTTGTTGGTTCATCATAAATAATATATTTTGGATTGTGAATAATTGCTCTTGCTATTGATACTCTCTTCCTCATTCCGCCCGATAACTCAGATGGATACAATTTTAAAACTCTTTCATCTAAATCAACCATTTTAAGAACTTCTATTATTCTATTTTTAATATAATCATTATCTTTTACACCATTTTCTATTAAAACAAAGGCTAAATTTTGATATACATTATAAAAATCAAATAATGCTCCCATTTGAAACACATATCCAAAATTTCTTCTTAGTTTCATAAGTGATTTACTATCCGCTTTATCTACTCTTAAATTGTCAACCCAGACTTCACCTTCATCAGGTTTCAAAATACCTACAATGTGCTTTACAAGGACACTTTTTCCTGTTCCACTTCTACCCATTATTGTAATACTTTCTCCTGTTTTTATTTCTAAATTTATACCTTTGAGAACTTTAAAATTACCAAAAGATTTGTGAAGATTTATAATTTTAATCATAAAAGAGCTCCTTGAATATATCGCCATATATGAATCTTAGTCTTCTAATTGCCTTCTCCTTAATTTGTCTTATTCTTTCTTTTGATAAGTTCAATTCTTTTCCTAAGTCTTCAAATGTTTTTTTCTCACCAAGTATTCCATAATATTCAGTTATAATTTTAAATTCCCTTTCACTTAAAACTCTTTTCATTAAATTAATTACATTTTCAAGATTTAATTCGTTTTGGATTGTTTGGTTTAAATTTGATTGTTTAGGATCTTCAAATGTTTCTTCTATTGGTCTTTCATTTTCTTCGTTTTCTTCATCAAAGGAAAATTCACCTCTATATTCATTTAAAACTTTTCTAACATTTTCAGGTCTTGTATTTAGTATTTTGGCAATTTCTTCAATTGTTGGTTCTCTTCCATTTGCTACTCTAAATTCTTCAATTATTTTAAAAATTTTGTCAATTCTTTCTTTGTAATCTAATGTAATTTTAACTGAATGAGCTTGTTCAACCGTAATTTTTCTCATAGCATTTTCAATATAATAAGCAGCAAATGTTAATAATTTTACTTTTTTTCTTAAATCAAATTTTTTTATTGCCTGAATTAAAGCAAGAATGCCTTCACTTACTAAATCTTCAATAGGAATACCATAATTTGAATACTTTAAAGCACATTTATATATAAAACCATAATTAGCATTTATTAATTTTTCAATAGCTACTTTATCACCTTTTTTAGCAAGCTTTATAAGTTCCCTTTCTTGATGGGAACTTAAATTCATAGTTTAAAATTTTAAACCTATGGATGAAGTTGTAAAAAAGTATAATGAATTGGTAGATTTTCTGAATAAATGTGATTATTATTATTATGTTTTGGATAATCCCATAATATCAGATGCAGAATATGATGAACTTAAAAAAGAACTTTTTGAAATTGAGAGAAAATATCCTCAAATAATAAGACCTGATTCTCCAAGTCAGAGAGTTGGATTTAAACCTTCAAAGGAATTTAAGGAAATTGAACATAAAGAAAAAATGTTATCTCTTGATAATGCAGAAAGTGAAGAAGAAATCATAGATTGGATTAGAAAAATTAAAAGAGATTACCCCAATGCCACATTTGTTGTAGAGCCAAAATTTGATGGAACTTCACTTGAATTAGTTTATGAAAATTCAATTTTAAAATTTGCTATTACAAGAGGAGATGGTTTAAAGGGTGAAGATGTTACAAATAATGCAAAAATTATAAAAACAATCCCTTTAAAAATTCTTAAAGATATTAAGAGAATTGATGTTAGAGGTGAAGTCTTAATTTCAAAGGAAGATTTTAAGAAGTTAAATGAGGAGCTTTTAAAAAATCACGAAAGGACCTTTGCGAATCCAAGAAATGCTGCTGCTGGTTCGTTAAGACAATTGGATCCAAGTATCACTGCTAAGAGAAGATTAACATTTATTGCATGGGGAATTGGATATTTTGAAGGATTAGAAATTGATAATCAGTTTGATGTTTTAAAATTATTGAAGGAATTGGGTTTTAAGGTTTCAGAGCCTGTTAAATTATGTAATGATGAAAATGAAGTTGTTGAATTTTATAAGGAAATGTTTAAAAATAGAGATAATTTTCCATTTGAATTAGATGGTATTGTAATAAAGGTAAATGAGTTTTATATTCAAAAGGAACTTGGCTGGACAATAAGAGCACCCAAGTGGGCAATAGCTGGAAAATTTCAGGCGGTTGAGAAAACCACTAAAATTGTAAATGTTGTTTTTCAAGTAGGAAGGATGGGAATTATTACACCTGTTGCCATATTGGAACCAGTTGAGATTTCTGGTGTTGTTGTTTCAAGGGTTTCTTTACATAACTTTGATATAATTAGAAAACTTGATATTAGGATTGGTGATTGGGTTTATGTTAGAAGAGCTGGTGAGGTTATACCAGAGATTACAAGTGTTATTAAGGAGAGGAGAACAGGTGGAGAAAAAATTATTCAAGAACCTAGAAACTGTCCATCTTGTAATGGAGAAGTTATAAAGGATGGAGCTTATTACAAATGTATAAATTTATCTTGTCCTGCGAAACTCGCAAGTCATATTCAATATGTTGGAGAGGTTCTTGAGATTGAAGGTCTTGGAGAGGCAACTTCTAATAATTTAGTTAAGCTGAATTTAGTAAAAGATTTGGCGGATTTATTTTATTTAACAGTCTCTGATTTTCTGAAACTTCCTAATTTTGCTGAGATATCAAGCAAAAAATTATATAATGAAATTCAAAAAGTTAAAGAGGGAATATCTCTCGAAAAATTCATAATGATGCTTGGAATACCTTCAATTGGGAAAGCGAATGCTAAGGCTCTTGCTAATAAATTTAGAACACTTGATAAATTTCTAAATTGTACATATTATGAACTTATTTCAATTAGTGGGATTGGTTATGAGATAGCAACGAATGTAATAAAGTTTTTAAGGGATGAAAATAACAGAAGAATCATAGAGAAAATTTTAAAAAGTGGAATTAAAATTACGGAGGAAGAGAAAGCTAAAAAATTATCTAACTTTTTTTACAATAAGAAGGTTGTTATAACAGGTGAGCTTTCAAAATTTACAAGAGATGAGGTCATAAAGTTTCTTGAAAGTATAGGTGCAATTGTTTCAAATAATGTTAGTAGTAAAACTGATTATCTTATTGTTGGTAAGAATCCAGGTTCTAAATTGGAAAAAGCTAAAAAATACAATATAAAAATAATTAGTGAAGAGGAATTTTATGAAATACTTAAAAGTGAAGGAATTCTTTAATAGAGTAGCAAAATTTTACGACATTATGATGCGTGAAATGGATTATAAGGAATGGGCTTTTTATATTGAGGAAATTATTAAAAAGTTTTCAAATGGAAATAAAATTTTAGATTTAGCTTGTGGGACAGGAAATATCACAGAATTTTTAAAAAATAAAAAATATAATGTTTTTGGATTAGATATATCTTTTAATATGTTACAATTAGCAAAAAAGAAAAATGTTAATAATTTAGTAAATGGAACATTTTTCAAATTGCCCTTTAAAGATAAATCCTTTGATGTTGTTTTATCAACATTTGATAGCTTAAATAATGTTGAAAGTTTGAATGATTTAAAGAATGTTTTTAGTGAAGTTTATAGAGTTTTGAGGAATGGAGGATTATGGACATTTGATTTAAATACGATTTTTGTTTTTATTGATTATTGGAGTAATTATTTTAAGATGGATATTTTGAACGATTTGATTATTATATGGAAAAGCAATTACATTATTCCAAATTCTTGTCTTTTGAAAATTTACATTTTTGAAAAAATTGATGATGATATTTATAAAAAATATGAGGGAGAATTATTGGAATTTGGCTTTAAATTGGAAGATGTTAAAAATGCTTTAAGAGAGGTTAATTTTAAAGAAATTAAAATTTATGAACATTTATCTTTTAGAAAAGGACATGAAAAAAATTATAGGGTTCAATTTGTTGCTATAAAGTAAGTTAATCTACTAATTGGACGAGTTCTATTTATTTAGAAATATAAAGAAATTTAAACTTTTCCTTTTTGAATTTTGATTTGAAATTAAGGGGAGTAAGCTCTAAAGTTAGTTTTTAGTTTAATATAGTTTTTGTAAATTTTGTTTTCTGAAATGGAGGTATTATGAAACTTGATAGTGAAGGAGGTGAAGAGCTAATTGTGTAGTTTGTGGATAGTAGAAACCATTTACTTCTCCATCATCTCCAATTAATTCCATCAGCGAATTTAAATTTCTCATTATTGTGTTGTTATTTATAAAGTAATCATCATTTGTTTTGGTAATTGCTTTAATTTGATAATTTCCTCTTGGAAGTGTTAGTAAATTTGGAGCACTTACTAAAATTTCTTAATGTTTCTGAATAAAAACATTAGAACTATCCTTAAAAATTTCATTATTGAACTGATCAAGGATAATAAAACCTCTGTTTTGAATTTTTACATAAATTTTGAAAGGATTATATTCCGAAAAATTAACATAATCATAAATTCCATATTGAGTTGGAATAAAATTTTTGAAATTAAGTTGTAATTCACTATTTTGTTTGAGCCTATATTTTTAATTTTTATTGTGTTCTGATAACTTTGATTTGTTTGTAAATAGGATATCTACCATCCTTTGAAATTCTTGCTAAAAAACAAGAACCTTTTTCATTTAAATTTGTTGCATCATCTGGAACATTTATTATAACATTTCCTAATATTTTCCCCAAGAACATGCTATCATTCTACTTTAACCATAGTTATAAGTTGAAAGCAGAACAAAGGTAGTCACCATTTGCTGAAAGTTTTGCAAATGTTTGATCATAGCTTATAGCTACTTTTAAATTATCTAAACTAAAACTTACACCGTAAAATTATTTGTAAATAATAAAATGCATTAAATACATTTGAATTAGTAAGAATAAATAAGGTTTGGCGATGAACTCTTCATAAAATCAAAGTCAAATCCAAACATTGAAACCGCTATTTTTTTATTCCATCTTGATGTCCAAGCAAATAAATCAGCCCACCATATTGAACTTTTGTAATATGTCCAATCTGGAATTGAAGAGCCATTAGTGAAATATCTACTAAATTGTCAATCCAAAGAATTTGAGCAGATAAGATAGAAGGATTAGTAGGTGTAGGTTTTATACCTCTACTTCAAATGATAAAATCCCTTCTTGATTAATTATTTATTTCAATGCTTTCAATACACTTTCTACAATAATTTCTTCATCTATGTTTTCTAAACATATTGGAACAGAAAAACGACATTTATTTTTTAGACATGGGGAACAATCTAAATTTATTCTTATAACTTTTAGGAATTGTTTATTATAAGGGGCAGTATTCCTTTCATCTCCTGCACCAAATAGAACAATTGTTTTTATATTTAACGCATTAGAAAGATGAGCAGGTCCTGAATCCGCCGAAAGCATTAAATCACAAGCTTTTAGAACCTTAGAAAGTTCAATTAAATTAGTCTTTCCTGTTAAGTTTATAATTTTGGTTTTATCTTTTAGTGTTTCAATTAACCAATAAACCCTTTTAATATCCTTTTTTGAACCTGTTAAAATAAAATAAGCATCTATTTCTCTTTTTAAATTTTCTATAATTCTTGCCCACTTTGGGATTGACATTCTCCTACTTTGTGCTTCTGAATTTATATTTATAGCAATTTTATATTTTGAATTTAGTTTGATTATTTCTTCATCAGTTTCAACATTTAGTTTTACGTTTATATTTTCAATTGGATTTTCAATAAAATCTTTTAGTAAATAACAATATTCTTCAACTCTATGTAAATTTTTTGGTTTTTTGTAAGCTCTTGTAAGTAAAAAATTTCTAAATTCGTTTTTATAGCCTATTCTTTCTTTTGCATTTAGAAAATATCCCATTAGTGCACTTGAAAACGAATTTGGTAATGAAAAATAAATATCAAATTTTTCATTTATTTCTTTTGCCCATTTATATATTCCTAAAAATCCTTTGTATTGATGTTTTGAGAAATAATAAATCCTCTCAAAATTTCCAAACAAATTTAATAATTCGCCAATTTCAGGTTTTACAATAGCATAAATTTTTGCATCTTTAAATGTTTCTTTAAGTTTGTTATAAAATCCATTAGACATAACCAAATCGCCTAACCAATTTGGAAATTTTATTGCTATTTTCAAGTTTCAAAATTTTAATGCTTTTAAATTTGCTTTGTCCAATAAATAGTGTTAAGTTATTGATATTCAATAAGTTATAAAAATTTTTTAAATTTATTAGTTTTATGGGGGGTTTTAATGGGGTGCTTTGTCCCCCATGCCGAAAAATGGGCATTTTAAAGCCGAAGGCTTGAATATAGGGTGGGTGGGGAAAAATATAATAAAATAAATAGATTTTAGAATTATTGGACAAGGCATTTTAAATTAAACGTTAATGTTTAAAATTTCAAACTTTTGGAAGAGATTCTTAGACTTATTTTAAATTATGCTCAAAGAGAAAACTTTAAAGGGTATGACCCTTATGATGCATTAAATAGTCCTATCTTGAATAGGGTAGCTTTTAATAAGTATTTAAGGATTTTTTTTACGCAACTTATTAAACATTTTCCATTTAATATCAGGAAACTTTTATTTATAAAAAAGGACTATAATCCAAAAGGTATTGGTCTTTTTCTTTCAGTTTATTCAAAATTAAAAGATGTTGATAACTATTATATTTTAAAAAACTTGTTATTAAATTTAGCTTCTAAAGGTTATAGTGGTTATTGTTGGGGATATAATTTTCCTTGGCAAAGTAGAGTTTTTTATTTAAAGCCATTTACACCTACGATTGTAAATACTTCGTTTATAGCTCATGCTTTTTTGGATGCTTATGAAACATTTTCTAATAAACAAGATTTGGAAGTTGCAAGTTCAACAATAGACTTTATTTTAAATGATTTAAATATATATAAGGAAGAAGATTTTATAGTTTTTTCATATACACCTATTGACAATCTAAAAGTTTTTAATGCAAGTCTTCTTGGTGGTTCAGTTATTTCAAGAATTTCAATTATGAAAAATGATGACAATTTAAGGGAAATTGCTTTAAAGTGCGGCTTGTTTGCTTATAAATTTCAAAATGCTGATGGAAGCTGGTTTTATGCACCAGATATAAGATATATTGATAATTTTCATACTGCTTACAATTTACTTTCATTAAAGTGGATATATAAAGCTACTCACGATAAAAGGATTTTAAGTGCTATGGAAAAAGGCTATGATTTCTATAAAAAGAACTTATTTACCAAGGATTTTTTGCCAAAATACTATCACAATAGACTTTACCCAATTGATATTCATTCTTATGCAAGTGCTATTGTTTTATTTTGTGAATTTAATGAAAAAGATGTTGCTAAAAAAATTTTTGAAAATGCGCTAAATAAAATGTTTGATCATAAAAGGCATTATTTTTATTTCCAAGATTACAAGTTTTTTAAAATTAAAATACCTTATATAAGATGGTCAATAGCTTGGATGAGTTATGCTATTAGTAAGCTCTTTTTAAATGAGTAATTATAATTTCATCTATATTTATATAACTTGGAAGCTCAATTATAAGCTTTACAATTTTTGCTACATCTTCTGGCATTAACATATCATCTGTTTTTCTAAATTTATTTTTTTCCCAAATTGGTGTCCAAACAGCTCCGGGCATAATTAAACTCACTCTTATATTTTTTTTTGAAATTTCCTTTCTTAAAGCTTCACTAAATCCTTTTATTCCAAATTTAGCAGCACTATAAACTGTCCAGTTTTCAAATGCTATTTTTGAAGCAATTGACCCTATATTTATAATAATTCCATTTTGATTTATATTCTCAATTAAAAGCTTTGTAATCAAAATATGAGATTTTAAATTTATGTCAATTTGTTCCTCAATTTCTTCAATTGAGCTATTGACAAATGAATTAACATAGGCAATTCCAACATTGTTTATTAGAACATCAATTTTTAATGATTTCTCAGTAATAAATTCTTTAATTTTTTTTATATTTTCAAAGTTTTTTAAATCTAAAAATAAATCTGGTCCATTTCTTGAAATACCAATTACATTGTAGTTTGCTTCCTTTAAAAGTTTATAAATTGCTTTTCCTATTCCTGAACTTGCCCCTGTTATTAGAATATTCATATAGTTTGAAATTTTAAAAGATAATGCTTTAAAATTAGTTTATGCTTGTCATAACTTTATCCCAGTCAATGTTGATGGGTCCCCCTATTGTTATAAAAGAGGGGCCCAAAAATATATGGGTATATAATAAAAATTATCAAACATCTCCTATTGAATGGTCGTACAATGCTGATCCTAATGAAAAGGTCTTTGGAGTTTCTCAATTCTTTAAGGGAGATTGTCCTTATGCTAATGAAAAAGTTCTTACTAATGAATCTTGTGATTTCTATTATGCTTCTGATATTATTGATTTTAGTGAAAGGACGCTAAAATTGTATGTAAAAGGGAAAGGTAAATTTAGAATAAGTGTAAATTCTTCCAAAGGATATATAAATCAGGAGGTTGAGCTTAACGATAACTGGCAAGAAGTTTTATTTGATTTAACAAAAGCTGTTCATATTACTCAGCATGGTGATAAATTAAAAACGAATTTAAAAATTTCTTTTACCCCCCTTACTAATAATTTTGAAATATATATCTCAAAATTTATTCTAAAATAGGAGGTTAATTATGATTTTCTTTATTTTATCTGATGCTCCTTTTTCTAATGAAGTTAAATTAAGTAATTATACAATGAATTCTTGTGGTCAGAATGTAGAAACTGATATTAAAAAAGTTGGAAATACCATTGTTGTTGCTTGGATAAGGGGTGATGGCTCTCAATATGATGGAAATTGGATTGCTATGAGTTTTGATGGTGGTAGTACATGGCCTGGCGCTTTGTATTATGGCTCTAATAATCCTAATTGTTGGATAGGAGATCCTGCTATTGCTATTCAACCTGATAACCCAAATATCATTTACTTTGCTGGTATGGTTTATTGTAATCCAAATAATGCAAAAGGTGAAGTTTATTTTTGTAGATGTACTGCTGGTAGCAATTGTACTAGTTCTGCTAATTGGTCCTGTGGATTTGTTGGACCTAATGATAATTGGGCATATTTTAAAGATAAGCCTTGGATTTTAGCACTTGGTAATAATACAGTTCTTGTAAACTTTACAACTGATAAATTCACTGGTAATTACAATTTAGCAATTTATAAGTCTACTAACAATGGTCAAACGTGGCAGCAAATATCTTATACTAATTGGCCTTCTACTGTTGGTTATTGGGCGAAAGATGGGAATAATATATATATGTCATATAATGATTTTTCACAACTAAATAATGGAATAATTTACGTTGGATTTTTAAGAAGTCAAGATAATGGAAATACTTTTTCTGATATTGCATGGACAGCATTTAATTTTGGAAATTCAACTTATTGTCCTAACTATCAAAGACCAGCAAAAGTACATGATAATATCACTGCTAGTTCAGGGAATGTCGCAATTTCTTTTGTTGATGGAAATTGTAAAGCGAGACTAGGTGTTTGGACAGGCAGTGGAAATAGTTTAACAGTTTATCAGATTGCTCCAAGTGGTGGTGGTTCTCAGCAGATTCTACCAATGTTAGTTAGTTCTGGTTCTAAAATTTTTGCCCAATGGCAGGGAAGAATAAGTTCATTTAGTTCTTGTGGTGGATTTACTATCGGAACATGGGCTACTTATTGGTCTTATTCAAGTAATTGGGGTCAAACATGGTCTTCTCCAAGTAGGGTTAGTTCGGTTGATTTTTATTTCAGTGAAAATCCACTTGGTCATGACTATAATGGATGGATTATGGATAACGGTACAATTTATACAACTTGGGCAAATGATTATAGGGATAATAATACAGGTGATATATATTATAGTTGGACAAGCGCTGTTAATTTAGAAGAAAATTCAAATTCTAAAATTACAATAAAATATCAAAATAATAAAATTATTATTCAATCACTTGAACACTTTTCAATATATAAGTTAGATGGAACACTTATTCATTCTTATAATAAAGGAAATTATGAAATTTCTTTAAAACCTGGTATTTACTTTGTAAAATCAAATAATTTTAGTGATAAGTTTATTGTCAAATAAATTGGGGGACTTTGTCCCCTATCTTTAAAATTTCAAACTTCAAATGAGAAATTTTGAGATATTTATTGTTTTCATTGTTGCCATAATTTTATTTTTTAATGCTATATTTGGTAAGCTTCTTGTTATGACAGATGCAATAACTGATGGCATATATTTATATGAATTCATAAGAAATGAGATACTAAAAGGAAATTTTCCTTTTTGGAATCCTTATATATTTTATGGTATGCCTACGATTGGAACATTACAATTTGGATTATATCCATTTTTTGTGCTTTTAATTATTTTGCCTGCAAAATTCTTTTTAAATTATTGGGTAATTTTTCATTTTATTATTTGTTATATTGGAATGTTTTTACTTGTTAATAGAATTTTAAATGATAAAAAAATTGCTTTATTTTCAGCCATTTCATATTCTTTAAGTGCTATTTTTTTTGGTTATATTTATAGTGGCCATCTTGGAAAGCTTGCTATTTATTCACTTTTACCATTTTACTTTATGTTTTTAAGAGAAATTTTTATAAATCCAAGTTCAAAAAATGCTTTAATTTTAGCTTTATTCACCTCCCTAATCTCATTAAATGCTCATGTTCAGATGCTTTATTATTTAATTTTATTTACTTTAATTTATTCAATTTATGAGTTGTTTTTTATTTTTAAAGAAAACAATAAAAAAGCATTTAAAATTATTTTACTTGGTCTTTTTGTGCTAATTATTTCAACAATTATATTTCTTGGTCAGTTTCTTCCAATTTATGATTATACAATAAATTATTCACAAAGAGGATTAAAGGGTGATGATTATCAGTTTGCTATTACTTGGTCTCTTGGATGGCAAGATTATATTTCTACATTTATTGGAGGTTTTAGTGGTTTTTCCATTGAAAGTCCATATGCTCACTATTGGGGTCCAAATCCATTTAAAATAAATTCAGAATATCTTGGTATTATTGTGTTTCTAATTTTTGTTTTAAGTTTTTTAAATAGCTCCGAAAGAAAATTAAGAAATATTTTAATTTTTAATTTTATATTATTCTCAATTATTTCGCTTGGTGGTTCAACATTTTTATATAAATTCATATGGTCTATTTTACCATTTTATCAAAAATTTAGGGCACCTTCTATGGCATTTTATATTTGTGTCTTTTCATTAGTTTTAATATCTTCAATTACTTTAAAAAATATAAAAGAAAATCCAAGTTCATATTTAAAAATTTTGTTTTTTGTTCCAATTATATTATTTATATTTTGGCTTTTTTCTTCTGAAAGTTTAATAAATTCAGTTTTCAATAATTCAATAGAAAAAGCACAAATTGTTAGTTTTGAATTTGACAAAATTAGATTTTCTATATTCTTGGCATTTGTATTTTCCCTTTTAGCTTCACTTCTTATTTATTCTTATATTAAAAAGTGGATTAGTTTTAATTTTTTAATGATTTCATTGACATCTTTAAGTGCTTTTGATTTATACTTAATTTCAAAAAATTTTATTCAATATGTTGAAGATGATAGAAATATATTTGAAGATGATAGTGTTGTTAAATTTTTAAAGGAAAATAAAGGTTATTATGTCGTTTTTCCATTTTATTATAGAACTGATGAAAATTACTTCACTTTAAAGAAAATTGAGACAATTGGAGGTCATCATGGAGTTCAACCTTATAGGTTATTTAGTTTAATAGGAGCAGAGGGAAGGCTTATGTTAAATCCAGCTACAACTACTGAATTATTAAAAAACCCAAAATTAAGTGATATTTTATCAATTAGGTATGTTATTACTCAAAAACTTCCAAAAGAAACAAATGAACCTATTATTAGTTTATTTTATGAGTATGTTAAGAACTACAATAAAGTTTATGATGATGGTTTCTTTGAAATTTATGAAAATCCTAATTATTATCCTAAGTTTTATTTTGTTAGTTCATATAAAGTTTCAAAGAATCCAATAATTGATGTTAGAAATTATGATAAAAAATTAGTCTTTGAAAATGAACCTGATGAGAAAATAAATCATAATGAAGAAATTAGAGCAAATATAGAAATTTTAAAATTTTCAGAAAATTATGTAAAGCTTAAAGTTGTACTTGAAAATTCATCTTATTTAGTATTTTCAGAGAATTATCATCATCAATGGAGAGCATATATTAATGGTAAAGAGAAAAAAGTTTATAGAGTTAATTGGACGCAAATGGCAATTGCTTTAAATAAAGGAGATTATATTGTGGAATTTGTTTATAAGCCAAATTTGGAATTTTTATCCTTGACATTTTATATTTTTGGCTTTATAATTTTGGGACTTTCATTTATACTTTTGAGGATTAAAAAATGAGGATGTTCATAGCTCTTGATTTGCCCTTAGAAGTAAAAAATTATATATATAGTAAATTAGAAGATATGATAAAAGTTTTTGATTTGAAGTGGGTTGATTATCATCTTTATCATATAACTTTAAAGTTTCTTGGTGATATTAGAGAAAATGAATTAAATAAAATTGACATAAAATTAAATGAAATCTCAAAGAAATATAATGTTTTTTCTTTAAGACTTAATAACTTGGGAAAGTTTCCTGTTTATGGTAATGAGGTCAATGTTCTTTGGGTAGGCGTTGAAATTAATGAAAAATTAGAAAATTTAGCTAAGGATATCCAAATGAACTTTAAAAATTATGGCGATAATAAGCCCTTTTTTCCTCACATAACCATAGCAAGAAATAAAAGATCAAAAGTGATAAACTTTAAGCCTATTCAGTTTAATTTTGAGTTTCAAATTGAAAAAATAACGCTTTTTCAAAGTATTCTTTATCCATCTGGACCCGTTTATAAGGTTTTTAAAACTTATGCTTTAAAGTTATAGAATATGATAAACTTTATTTTTAGTTTAATGGTTGGACCTCATCCTATATCTATGGGTTCTGCTTATAATGCATATGCTGAAAGGGTTGATGGAATTTTCTTTAATCCTTCTGCTGCTTCAATGGCGAGTAGAGTTATGATTGGTGGATTTTATTCACAAAGTGGTTATTATGGTGGGGGTATTGTTATTCCAAATAGGTTTATATCAATTGGTTTGGCAAGTTCTCTTGATACAACGAGAAATGGAACAATTTATGGTGTTTTAGCAAGGAATTTTAGTGGTTTTAATATAGGTCTTGGTATTCAATATCCATGGACGTCAGATACATTATCAAAGAAAAATTTAAAACCTCATATTTATGGGGGATTTAGTTTTTATTTTAGCGATTATTTTATGTTTGGTTTTACTGCTGAAAATTTAGATACACCAAATGCTTTATCATTAAGATTTGGAATTCAATTAGCAAATTATCCTTTACCTGTTATTGGGAGAAGTTTAGCAATGACGATGGATTTGAATTCAACATTTGCTAGGAATGTTAAAAGTCAAGATTTGGCATCTATTGGTTTTGAAATTGATCCATTTTATCCTTTATTTTTAAGATTTGGATATAATTATAATCCTAATGATTCAATAATAAAGCATAAAATTCCAGCAGGTTTAGGTTTAATCTATGTTTATAATACTGTTGATATATTAGGAGATGTTAGTGTTAATGATATTAAAGCGGAAAGCAAGAATAAAATTTGGACATTTGGTTTAACAGTTAAGTTTTTTGGTTATACAGTTTGGGCTGAATCTTCACCTAAAATTATAGAAGTTTTACCGGAGGCAGAAGCTAGTGTTACAAAAATTTGTTTTAGATATATTTTGCCTTCAAAAGTTTCAAGATGGACATTTAATATAACAAATAGGTGGGGTAAAATTTATAAAACGTACTGGGGGGATGGTCCTCCCCCAAGTGAATGTATTTATTGGCATGTTGTTGATGAAGAAGGTAAGTATGTTGGAAAGGGTGTTTATTATTATGAATTTATCGTTAGAACGGAGGATGGTAAAATATATAAAAGAAGAGGAGGATTAGTAAATGTTAAGAAGGGGGTGAAAGGGATATGATGGGTACAATTTTAAATGTGATTTTAAGTTTGACCTATGAAGAATTTTATAAATCCTATAGAGAAGCAGAAGCGCTTTTCTTTGCTGGAAAGTACGATAGAGCAGAAAGGATATATAGAAGACTTCTTACAGATGCTAGAAGATTTGGATATGAAAAGGAATTTCTTTACAGAATAGCTGAATGTAGATTTAATGGAGGTGATTATAAAGCTGCTTATGATCAGTTTATGGCATTATATAAAGATGGATATATTGAGAAAAAACTCCCTTATTTAAAAGGGGAAGTCGCTTATGCTATTTCAGTGTTCTTTACGAATTTTAGGGATCCTAAAGAGGCAAAACAAGTTATTCAAGAGCTTCAAAAATATCCATATTATAAAAATTCAAATAGAACAAAGATGCTTCTTGGTATAATTGATTATAGAGAAGGAAGGTACGATGAAGCTATTGAAAAATTAAAAGATATAACTGATATTCCTGAAGCTCAATTTTATTATGCAAGAAGTTTGGCATTATTACAAAAACCTCTTCAAGCTATTGGTGTGTATAAAATTTTATTAGAAAAATATAAGAATACACCGAGAGAGCCGTTTATATCCTATGCGATGGTTGAAGCTAATTTTATATATGGTGATTATAAGGGAACTGCTGAGCTGGCGAAAACATTCATTGAGAAGTACCATGGTTCGTTATTCTCGGATTGGGTTCAATACTATTGGGGTATTTCCTTATATAGAATGAAGGAATTTGAAAGTTCTATTGAGAAATTAACTTTAATTTCAAAGAAACAGAATTTTGAATTTGCTAATTTGGCTGCTTATTTTGCTGGAAATGCTGAAAGGGAATGGGGTAATCAATATAAGCAAGAAGGAAAAGCAGATGATGCAAAAGCAAAATATAAGGAGGCTGTTAAATATTATGAGACAGCTCTTTCAAAAGCTAATGATCAAGATATTTATAACGTTTCATTTATAAGACTTATGCAAGCTAATTTCTTTGTTGGAGATACTTTAAAGTCTTATACTATGGCTGATCAATTAAAACAAATGAAATTTCCACCTGAGGAAGCTGGAATTGGTGAATATGCTAGGGGTGCAATTGATTATTCGCTTGGAAAATTCTCTCCTGCTGCTAAGAATTTTGAGCTTGTCATTGAGAATTATAAGCAAACATTTCTAAGAAAACCTTCTATGGCTATGGAGATGTTATCACTTGTTCGTGATAGAAAATTTAAAGAAGCTTTATTGAAAGGTAACATATATTATTCTGAAATGCAAGATACAATTAGACCCGAAGCACAAGATACTTCCTTTGATTTATGGAAAGGTTGGTACGTTTACGGTTTGGCTGAGGCTCACTATTATGCAGGTGCTTATCCTGAAGCAGAATTAAGGTACAATGTAAATATTAAGAAACAATTAACGAGAGATTTAGTTATACTTTCAAGACTTGGTCTTGGCTGGATAGCTTATCATCAAAAGAGGTACGATGATGCATTGGCGCACTTTAATTCTATAGATGGTGCTGTCAGGGCGAGAGGTGATACTTCATTAATTATTGCTCTTTTCCTTGGAAAGGGTGTTGCAAAATTTAATAAGGGTGAATATATGGATGCGTTTAAAGACTTTGCTATTGCAGCATTATATACTCCAAGGTATGAAAGTGGTGAAGCTTTGTATTTCCAAGGATTTGCCGCCCTTGCACTTAAATCTTATGGTGATGCTGTTAAGTTATGGGAAAGAGTAGTTAATGAATATCCTGATCATCCAAGGGCTGCTCTTGCTGCTTATAGGGCATCTGATATTTATGTGAAGGCTGCTCAGGTTGATAAGGCAACAGCACTATTGGAATGGGAAGTTGAACATTTCCCTGGTCATCCTATAACACCTAGAGCGATGTATGCATTGGGTAGAAACTACACATTAAATAAAGAATTTGATAAAGCGATCCAAGTATATGAAAAATTCTTATATTTATATCCAGATCATGAGCTTGCTCCTGATGTTAGAAAAAGAGTTGAAGATGTTTACTTAGCTGCTTCAACACAAGATCCTAAGTATGCTGAACAACTTGCTCAAAAATATCCAGCAAGTGATAAAGCAGCTGAGGCATTGTACTATCAAGCAGCGCAAGCTTATCAAAATGGTGATGAGGAAAAAGCAGCAGATTTATTCTTTAGGGTAACTAATGAATTTCCAAATAGTCCCAAATCATCAGAGGCATTATATACTGCTGGTGCTTTATATTTGAAGCAGAAGAAATATCAACAAGCAATTCAGGCATTAAAGAAATATAAAGATTTCTTCCCCAATGGACAACAAATTGAAAATGTTTATGATTACCTTATGAAAGCATATTTGGCTTCAAATGATTTTAATTCTGCTATTCAAATAGGTCAAGAGACATTGCAGAAGTTTCCAGAAAGTAAAAATAAGGCAAATACATTATATTGGATAGGTTATTCTTATTCTCAGCTTGGTAATTCAAGAGAAGCAATAACTTATTTACAACAAGCAAGAACATTATTTGAACAAGAAGGAAATACACAAATGGTAAGTCAGATAGACCAAATTTTACAAATTTTACCTAAATAAGAAGGAGGTGAAGGAAGATGATCTTTAAACTATATGCGGTTTGGGATGGGGTTGTAGGACCCAAAACCTACTTTTCAAGTTTCCCAATGTTCATTCTCTTAGTGGTTTCAATTATCCTTATTGCTCTTGTTATTGAAAGATTTATCGCTTACAACAAAAGAAGAGAACCTGATGCTAATAGGATAGTGAAGGAAACGCTAACACATCTTAGAGAAGGTGATATTGAAGGTGCATTAAAGAGACTTGGTGATCAAGATACACCTATAAGAAATGTTTTAAGGGTTGGTCTTCAAAATGCTGAACTTCCTCCTGAAGAGGTTGAAAAGCTTATGTACGCTAGGATTCTAAACGAAAAAGATAGATTAACTCAGAGATTAACACCTATAAGTGTTATAAGTGTTTTAGCTCCTCTTCTTGGTTTGTTTGGAACAGTTGATGGTCTAATTCACGCTTTCCACGAAATAGCTGTTACTGGAACAGGTGGTCCAGAGGTTGTAGGTGAAGGAATATCTACTTCTCTTGTAGCTACATGGACAGGACTTATTATAGCAGTATTAGCAGTTATTTTCTTTAATGTTTTTAATAGAAATGCTGATGTTCTTATTTCAAGAATTGAGGCTGCTGTTCAAGAATTTCTTGTTATACTTAGGGAGTATCAAGCAACTAGGGGGTGATTTTAATGCCAAAGAGAAGAATGGAACATGGTTCAGTAGAAGCTGAGGTCCCTGCAGCGGGCCTCATATCATTGACTGATGTTATGGGTTCTCTTGTAAAGGTTTTCGTTCTTACAATCCCCTTTCTTGTTGAATCAGGTATTTTTGTAAGTCGTTCTATGGCTGCTAAACTTAATAGGCCGATTCAACAAAAGCAAGTTAAGACTGATGTTAAGGTTAGTATTCATATGAGAGCAGATGGGGTTATTGAATTAAATAAAAAACCTGTTACTCAAGAGCAACTTGAAGATTTGGTTCCAAAACTTTTAGCCAGAAGTATAGAAAAGAATGCACTTCTTTCTGCTGATAATGAAGTTGTTTATGATAATGTTGTTCAAATGATAGATTTCCTAAAAAGTAAGGGTGCTGGTGATGTTCTAATAATGAAAAGAGGAGGTTAATTATGGCAAAAGCTAAGGGTGGAGAGGGTGAAGTAGCACAAGCGATTTTTAATCTTGCTAATATCTTCGCATTTATATTTATAGTTCTCATTATAGCTTCTAAACAAATGTTTCAAAGTACAAGTGTTGAGGTTGAAGTTCCAAAGGCAAGAGTAATAGAAGCTGATTTAGAGCAAAGTATAGCGGTTTCTATAAAAAAAGATAGAACATTGTATTTTAAAGATAAACAAGTTGATTTACAAACATTAACTCAATTAGTTAAGCAAGCACAAGAGGAATATAAATCAAAAAATCCTGATGCAGAAATGGGGGAACAATTAGTAGTAATAAGAGCTGATAAATCAGTTGATTGGAAAACAGTTTTAGATGCTATTGATGCTGTTAAAAGGGGTGGAAGTAAAAGAATAACATTAGCGGTTATTAAAAGAACAACATAGGGGGGTGATAGCATGAGAGAAAGACAAGTTATCCTCCCTGAATGGGAGGAAGATAGGGGGTCAAAGAGAAGATTTTTGATTTTTCTAATTTTTGCTATTCTTATACATGCTGGTATTCTCTGGACATTAAGAAGTCAAATAGCAAAAGCTATCGAAGAAGCAAGGTTAAGAGAGATTCAACTTCTTGAAGAGAAAGCTATGAAATCAAAATTTCTAAATCCAAAACTTCAAAGAAAAGTAGAACAGATGAAAAAAGAAGTTCAAAAGAAAGAGGAAAAGAAGCCTGAGCAAGCAAAAAAAGAAGAAAGTAAACCTGGTCAAGAGAAGAAAATTGATTTAAGTTCAAAACTTTTGACTCAATCTACGGAGTTACCGAAGCCAACGCCTGGTCTCGGAGGTGGTCCTAAACTTGATGTAAATGTAAATATAGATCCAAGACTTTTAAATATGCCTTCTGTTCAAACTGAACAACTTGATGTTAAAGTAGATTTAAGTAAAACCAATATAGAAAATATAGCTAATTTACAAGCGGAGATAGATGTTAGTTCTCAAAATTTGGCTGATGTAGGGGTTGCAGATGTTGTTGTAGGTGTTACTGGTAAAGGTGCTAGCATATCTGATATACTATCGAAGGAGGCAGTACCAGCTATTTCACTTGGTGGAGGTATTGAAGGTGGTGGAAGTGGTGGCCTTGGACTTGGAACTGATGTAGGTGGTGGTATTGGTGGAGGAAGTGCAGTTAGTCTTACTCAAAATCCAAGTCTTGCCAGTGAAGTTAAAGTGGAAGTTAGCAAACCAACAGTTTCTGCTCCTTCTGTTCAAGAAGTTGCTAGTGTTTCAGCTCCTTCCAGCATGCAACTTGAAGGTGAAGTAGCAAATAGACAAATTCTTAATAGAGTAAAACCTATATATCCAAAGAGAGCTAAACAGCAAGGTTGGGAGGGAACAGTAGTTTTGTCATTTTCAGTAGATGCTAATGGTAATGTATTTAATATTCAGGTTGTTCGTTCATCAGGTTATGCTGATTTGGACAATGCTGCTATTCAAGCACTTCAACAATGGAAATTTGCTCCTAAACCAGGAAAACCCGAAGAAAAAGGAAGATTAACTGTTAGATTTGTTTTAACATAAGGAGGAAAATTATGAGGATATTTAAATTTCTAATTTTATTTGCTTTTGTTAGTTTTTTGATGTCTCAAGAGCAACAGCAGCAGCAATCTGCTGGTTCAGGGACTGAGCAGGAAGAGGAAGTCGTTGAAAAAGCTGAATATTCAATTGACGATGCAGTTAAACCAATAACTGATGTTACACTTGCTCCTTTTGAACCAATAGATTCATTACTATATAGAAAAGAAAGAAAGCTTGAACTTAGACTTCCTAAAACAATTGAAGATGAGATAAGAAAAGTTATAAAACTTGAAAACTTATTTATCCGTCAGCCTGTTTATCCTATAAATGTATATAGAGAAATTCCTTTAAATGTTGGTGAGTTTAATAAGAAGTATAGAAATGTTAAGGATTGGAAAATTGAAATTTATGATTCTTGGGGTAATAAATTAAAAGAGTATTCAGGAAAAGGTAAATTACCTGATTTTGTTTATTGGGATGGTAAGGATGCAAAGGGTAAGGCTGTTGCTGAACCTGGCCAATTATTCCATTATAGAATAACAGTTTCTGATGGTAGGGAAACTAGAAGAGAATTAAGTAAGCCTTTTTCTGTAAAAGGTTATTATTATGAAGAAGGTGGATATAAATATACAATTGTTGATATTGGAGATGTTTTTGAAAAGGGATTTGCAGTTTTTAGGGAAGGTCAAGAGGATAGAATTATAGAAGCGCTAAATATATTGAAGGAAAATTATCCATGGACTTCTCCTATTGAAATAACTTATTATCCAAGTCCAGAGGCTATGGGTGTTATGGAAGAAAGAATGAGAATACTTAAACAATTCATAATGAGTAGATTACCTATTGAGGAGGGAAATATTGTTTTAAAACCTGGATATTATGAAGGAGGAGGTATAAAGTTAGAAAAAATTGTTGTTAAGTTTAAATAATTACAGAGGGGGTTAAATTCCCCCATTTTGTTGCTATGTTTAAATTTATTTTTTTGTTTATTTTAATTATTCTTGGTTGTGAGAAAAGTTTTTCAAGTGATAAAGTTTTAAATTTCCAATTTAAAACAATTGATAATAAAATTTTAGATTTGTCTCAATTTTATGGCAAGGTTGTTATTGTTGATTTTTGGGCTACTTGGTGCCCTCCCTGTACTAAGGAAATTCCCCATTTTATTGAGCTTCAAGAGAAATATAAGAATGAAGTTCAATTTATAGGGCTAAATGTTGGTGAAAAAGAATCTGATATAAGAGAGTTTATAAAAAGTATTGGTATAAATTATATAGTAGGTTATTCCAATGAAAGAATAGAAAAATTATTCGGTGGTATTAGTGGTCTTCCTACAACATTTATTATTGGTAAAGATGGAAAAATTAAAGCAAAAGCTATCGGTTATAGAAGTAAGGAATGGTTTGAAAACCAAATAATTAGTGCTTTAAGAGAAAGTCAGTGAAATTTTTATTATTTAATGATTTTGAAAATTTGAAAATTATAGAAAGTGAGATGAATGGTGATTTTTTAGTAAGAGTTAGAATGTGTGGTATTTGTACAGGTGAATTAATGGATTGGTATGTGAAATCAAAGGCACCATATACGCCAGGACATGAAATTGTTGGTGAGGTTATAAAATCACCAATTGATAAGTTTAAAGTAGGCGATAGAGTTTTTGTTCATCATCATGCTCCGTGTTTAAGTTGCGAATATTGTAAAAGGGGAGAATGGACTGCTTGTGAAACTTGGAGAAAATTAAAAATTTATCCAGGTGGTTTTAGTGAAATTATTAGTATTCCAAAAAATATATATGAAGTTGATGTTTTGAGGGTTCCAGATTTTGTTAGTGATGAAGATGCTTGTTTAATTGAACCCCTTGCTTGCTCCATTAAAGCAATCAGAAAAGCTAATCCAAATAGTTATGATAATTGTGCTGTTATTGGCCTTGGATTTATGGGTCTTTTAAATAGTAAATTATTAAAAATTTTTGGAGCAAGGAAAGTAATTGGATTTGATTTTCATGATAATAGAAGGGATATAGCTAAGAATTGGGCTAAAATTGATGAGGTTTATTCTCCTTATGAGTTTAATTTTAATGAAAAATTTAGTCTTATTATTGTAGGACCTCCTACTATTGAAGCTATTGAGTTTGCCCTAAAATTAGCAGATAAAGCAAGTAGGATTATATTATTTGCTCCAACACCGCCTTCTGAATTTTTAAAATTAAATATAAATTATATCTATTTTAATGAAATTTCTATTATTCCAAGTTATTCTTCAAGTCATGAGGATACAAGGATTGCTTTAAACTTCATATCAAGTGGTCTTATTAAACCTTCTGATTTAATAACACATAAATTTAATTTTGATGAAATAAATAAAGCTTTTAAAGTAGCCAGAGATCCAAAGGCAATTAAGGTTATTATAAACATAGGAGGTGGAAGATGATATTTTTAATTATATCACAAATTGGTAGTGTAGCAGGAAATTTTTGTTCTGGAAGTTCCTCTCACAATAAAACATTATATACACCTTTTACTCAATTCTATCGTGTTGCTTTAAGAGGTAATTTTGTTCATGGTTCTGTAAGTCTTTCAAGTAATTCTGGAAATGGGAATATAACGATATCGGGCATTCCTAACGGTGCTAATATTGTAAAGGCATTTCTTTTTTGGGTGGATGAAGACAATAACAATGCTTCTGGTGGGAATTTCAATGGAAATCCCATAAGCGGAATAAAAATTGCAGAGGATTGTACCTCTTGCTGGGGAACAAGTAGAAATGCATTGTTTTATAGAGATGTTACAGCTTTTGTAACGGGTAATGGAACTTATAGTTTAAGCGGATTCCCTCCTCTTGCTTGTGCTTTTGCTGATGGTTCTGAGGGTGCTACGCTTGTTGTTATTTGGTGTCACAATAGTGAGCCTGTTAGAACGATAACAATTTATACTGGTGATGTTGAAACACCTGCTCTTATTTGTACATATAGTTCCTATTCTTGGACACATACAGGATTTACTGCTTCAAATCCTGTTTTAGATGCCAAGTACTTAGTTTTAGTGGGTAATGGTCAAAATTTTGGAGAGGCTCCTAATGAATACATTTATTTAAATGGAAATATGATTACATCTGTTATAAATGGAACAACAGTGCCAGGTTTTGGACCTTGTGGCAATGGCTCTCTTTGGGATGCATTTTCTGGAAGTGCTACTGATTGGATTGCAGGAAATTCAACATCTGCAACATTTTCTGTAAATAATGTTTCAGCTATGGATTGTTGGCATCCTGTTGTAAGTGTTTTATCAGTTACGAGTTCTGATCCTATAAGCTATGTTTGTACGACACCTGTTGGTGTTAATGAAAGTGAAAATGTTATAATGATAAAGGAATTTGATAAATACTTATATATAAATTCAAAAGTTCCATTTAAGATATTTGATGTAAATGGTCAGTTAGTTAAACGTTTTAAGGAAGGTGAATATAAGCTTCTTCTTAGGAGGGGGGTTTATTTTATTAAATATGAAGGTAATGTTGAGAAAATTGTAATGAAATAAAGGAGGTTAAAATATGATAAAGTTAAATGATTGGGAAATTGCTTTTATTGGAAGATTGGTTGAGTATTATAAACTTTATAAGGGAAGTTCTATAAAGATGCAAACTGTTATAGAAATTCTCTCAAAAGAAATGGCTATTGATGTTCAAAGAGTTTTAGACAGTTTTTATACATTGTTGAAAAAATCCTTGTCCATAGAGCCTTCTGCTATTAATAATTTAGATGGTTTTATATCTGATGAACTTATTGAGAATTTAAAAAAACATGGATTTTCATATCCAATTTTGAAATTTAGATTTCCAACAAAAAGCAAATATAGGGATATAAAATTTAGAGATAATTTATTATTTAGTAGAGGTGAAGATGGACTTGTTAGATTCTGGATTTATTATGAAAATTGGTTTTATTTTCTTAAAGAGATTGGAGAATATGGTTGTGGGTATGGTCATTATGAAAAACTTGAAGATTATTTGCTTTATACAGTTGGAAATAAATTATTAGTTTATAATATAAAGTCAGAAGTGAAAATAAGCGAAAAAGAATTCCCAAGTGAAATTTTATCACTTGAATTGAATAATAGTGTTGTTTATGTTTATTATGGTAAAATTAAGCAAGGTGTTAAAATTTTTGATAATGAGATTGTTTATGATTTGGCAGATGTTTATGATAAATTACCATCATTAAAAACACGAATTGATTTAGATGAAGGATTCGTCTTTATTCATGAAGGACAAATTATATATGCTTTTGAGAATAACAAAGCATTTTCAAAGATTTTTGAATATGAAATTCCTACAGAGAATGCTGTTAGTCTTATCAAGAATTTTATTCTTATGAAAGATAAAACATACTACCTTTACAATTTTGAAAAAAATTCAGCTATTTTATCACTTTCTGATGAAATAGCATTTTCTTATAATAATAGTTTTCTTATAACATTTGACAAACTGAATAACTTAAAAATGTACGACTTAAATGATTATAAGCTTAAAAAATCAATAAAAATTAGTGATAATGTTTATTCCATTTGCTTTAATGATAGTTATTTATTTATTGGTTCAGATGGTTATATTCTGATTTTTAAACTTAAAGAGAAAATTGCTTTCAAAGAATTTGAAACATTTAAAAAATTAAAGAAAATTGATATTTCAAGTGAGAAAATTAGTATCATTAAAATTTTTGAAAATTACTTATTTGCTTATGGTAATAGTGTCTTGAAGGTTTTTGATTTGGAAAAATTTGATGAAATTTACTCAATTAAAGTTAGCTTGAAAGATTTCTTTTATAGTAATTTTTTGTTTTTGATTTTTGAAGATAGGGTTGATATTTGTAAGTTAAATGGTCAAGTTCAAAAAACATTAAATTTAAAAGTTAGTTCATATTTATTGGATAATAAAAGCATAATCTTTGGAACGGAAGATGGTAAAATTGTTATTTTAGAAAACGATGAAATTAGGGAATATAGTGTATCAAATAGTGAAATTAAATTTATTTCAAAATATAAGGATTATTATTGTGTTGGTGATAAATTTGGGATTTATTTATTTGCTAGTTTTTGGGATATTAAGCAGATCTTATCTTATAATCCTTCAAAGCCCATTACAGGTATTAAACGATTTGATGATTATCTTTCTATTGCTTATCTTAATGGGGAAATAAAAACTTATCATAAAGATGGTTCTTTAAAATCAGTTATGAAAACAAAAGGTTTTGAAGATAAAGAAATAAAAATAGATAATGAAATAAAATTTTTCGCATTTGATGATGGATATATTGTTGTAAAAGGTAATAAATTTTATGGTTCAAATAATTGTAGAGATTATATTTATTTTGTTGATGGGTACGATATTATTATGAGTGATAATTATTATGAATTTTTTGAAGATGTTTCTTTGTTTGATGAACTAAGTCTTTTAAATAGTTCATAGATTTCGGGAAGTTTTTTTATAATGTTTATAATCCTTAAATAATTTGTCCTTTCAAGAGGAGGAATAGCACTTCCATATATATTATTACCTTTAATATAACCATTTGCTCCTGTTTTTGCAAGTAAAATTACGTTATCTTCAATAATTGTATGATCTGCTATTCCTACTTGTCCTGCTAAGATAACATTATTACCAATTTTACTGCTTCCTGCTATTCCAACTTGACTTGCTATAATACAATTTTCTCCAATTACAACATTATGTGCTATTTGAACCAAATTATCAATTTTTGTTCCTTTCTTAATAATTGTGCTTGAAATTGTTGCTCTATCAATACAACTATTAGCACCAATTTCAACATCATCTTCAATAATTACATTTCCAATTTGTGGAATTTTTAAATTTTTATAATATCCAAAACCATCTGAGCCAATTTTAACACCTGAATGTAAAATAACATTATTTCCTATTAAACAATTTTCTCCAATATAAACATGTGGATAGATTATACAATTGTTTCCAATTTTAACATTTTCTCCAATATAAACAAACGGATAAATTAAGCAATTTTCTCCAATTTTAACATTTTTTGAAATATAAACAAAATCCATAATTGTAGTTTTATCACCTATTTCAACATTCTCTTTTATTGTTGATTTTTCTGAAATGAATTTTTCATTTGAAGTTTTATGCCAATCAAATAATTCCAAAATTTTAATTAAAGCCAATTTAACATCTTCACATAAAATTATTGCTCTATATTTTATATTACTTGGAGTAAATGAACTTATTAAAAGACCAACCATTTTATTAGCATCATATTTCTTATCAAATAAAAATGTTATTGAATTTTCATCAGCATTTTCAATTTCTCTAATATATTTTACTTCAAAATCCTCCCCCTGAAAATTTTTATTTAAAATTTTAGAAATTTCAGAAACTTTCATGGCATTAAAATTCTGTAAATATCAAAAAAAGTAATAATAATCATTAGAATTATAAGAAAAACAAAACCTACTAATTGAATTGCGAAATAAAATTTTGGATTTATTTTTCTTCTTAAAATTCCCTCAATTAGAAAAATTAAAATATGACTTCCATCAAGTGCAGGTATTGGCAATAGGTTAATAACTGCTAAGTTTATTGAAATTAATCCTGTTAGAAACAATAAAAGGTCAATTCCAATTTTTGTTGATTCTGAAATTGTTTTACCTATCATAATTGGACCACCAACTGCACTTAGGGGTGTTTCTCCTGTGAAAAATCCAATTAGAGTTTTAAATATAAGTAAAGAAGATTCTAAGGTTTTTTCAAATGCTAAATTAAAGGCTAAAATTGGATTTGGAATAAATTTTTCAAATTTTTTCGAAATTCCTATTCTACCTTGTTTCTTTTCTACAAAATCACTTTTTACCTTTATTTGAACTTCATAAATTTTACCATTTCTTTCATATTTTAATTTAATTTCTTTATTTGCTTTTTTTGATAATACATTACTTATTTCTGACCAGTCTTCAATTTTTTCTCCATCTATTTCTATGATTTTATCTCCTTTTCTTAAACCTGCTTGATAGGCGGGATAATCTTTTATAACATTATCAATAATAGGTTCAATTTTAGGTGATAGCTTGAAAACATTGTTCTTTTTTAGTGTTAAATTTATTGTATCATTGTTTCTTAAAATTTTTAATTGAATATCTTTTTTTTCATTTTCTCTTTGTAAGAAGAACCAACCATTGAAAGGTTTCCCGTTAACTTCTAATATAATATCTCCTTTTTGAATTTCAGGAATTTCGCTTTTATATATTATTGGATTTTTTATATTATTAATTCCGAAAACTTGAAAATAAGTATAAAAAATTAAAAATCCAAAAATAATGTTAAATAAAGGACCTGCTAAAACAATTAAAATTTTTTGATAATTAGGCTTTGATAAGAACTCATAAGGATAACCTTGATAAGAATTTGGCTCATCACCTGCCATTTTAACATATCCTCCAATAGGAAGCAATGAAATAGCATATGTTGTTTCTCCTTTTTTAAATGATTTAATAACAGGTCCAAATCCAATGGAAAATGTTTCTACTTTTACTTTAAATAATTTAGCAAATAAAAAATGTCCTAATTCATGAACAAAAATTAAAATACCAATAATAAACAATGCTAAAAGAATAGTTGTAAGGAACATTATGAAATTTTAAAGGCTCGATATCAAAGCATAATTTTTGTGCTTTAAACTTTTAAACGTAATGAAACAAAAGATAACATCCGAAAATATAAAAGCTATTGGTCCATATAGCCCTGCCATAAAAATTGGCAATTTTCTTTTTATAAGTGGTCAAATTGGCATTGATCCTAAAACAGGTAATTTAAAAGAAACTCTTGAAGAGCAAACTGAACAAGCTTTAAAAAATTTAGAAGAAATTTTAAAATCTGCTGGTTTAAGTTTGGATAATGTCGTTAAAACAACGATATTTCTTATTAATATGGATGATTTTCAAAAAGTAAATGAAATATATTCAAAATTCTTTAAAGAACCATATCCTGCAAGAAGCACAATTGCAGTAAAGTCCCTTCCAAGAAATGCACTAATTGAAATTGAAGCTATTGCTTATTTATAATACACTTAAAACGAAATCCATTTCATTTTTGCTACAAATGACACTTAAAAAATTTTTTCCAACGATGTAATTCCCATTTTTTAATTTTAATTTAACTGCTTCTTTTGAATATATTCTTGGGCAATCAAAATTTAAAAATTTTTTAGCGATTTCCTTATATAATTTTTTAGGATTTTTTAAGTAAGATAAACTATCAATTAAAAAGCTAATTTCTGAATCATTAGAAATTTCAAAAGGAAAATTATAATTTAAAAATTTTTTAGCAATTTTTTCATTTTTAAAAGCAATTTTTATTTTTTTATCTCTTAAAAAGGTTTCTAAATCAACTTCCTTAGAGTCATTTACCTTTTCAAACTCAAAAAGTTTTCTTTTCAACTCAAAGCCATATTTTATTAACTCATTATTTATCTCTTTAATGAAGAAATTTATTATGAATTGACTATCGGAAGGTTTTAAATATATTGATGGCTCATAAATAACTTTAAATACATCTTCTTTATTGTAGAATTCGCCATTGTCTAAAAAAATTGATTTTTCTCTAATTTCTAAGATTCTCCCATACATTGGTTTGTTCTTTAATTTAACAAATTCTCCAATTTCAAATTTCGGTTCAGAAAATTTAACATCTGAAATAATAAGTCCTAAAAATTCTTCTTCAAATTCAGTAAATCTGATAACTTTGTTTTTAATTAAATTTAAATATCTTAATAATGATTGCCAATTTTTGTACCATTTTTTATCTCTTTTTTCTTTGTTTAATAATTTTTTTCCAAAAGGATTAGATTTTGGAATTGGGACAAAGTAATGATATATATTTAAACTTTCTAAAAAACCTAAAAAAATTTTTAAAAGTTCTTTTCCCTTTGGAATAAAAACCTTTTTAAGTTTATATTCAGAACTATAATCAAGTTCATCAAAAGAAAAAAATTCAAAATTTTCATTTTGAATAATTAAAGTTTCCTCTTTGAGCCTATTTAAGAATTTATAAAACTCATATATGCTTTTTATTTTTGATTGATATAAAAAAATTGTGATGGGATAATGAATTTTTATTTCAAATACATCTATCATGGGATAATAATTGTTCCTGTTTTATTTAAAAATCCCTCATAAGCTTTATCAAGTGATGTTATAATTGCTCTTTTTTTTGTTTTTTTAACAAAATCAATAACTGCTAAGACTTTTGGACCCATACTGCCATCAGGAAAATGACCTTCATTATAGTACTTTTCAAGTTCATCAACTTTTACAATATCTAATGGTTTTTCATTTTCTTTTTTATAGTTTAAATAAACTTTTTCAACTTCCGTTAAAATCATAAAAATATCTGCATTTATTTCTATTGCTAGAAGTGCACTTGCTAAATCCTTATCTATTACTGCTTCAACTCCTCTAATGTATTTATTGTGTTCAACAACTACTGGAATTCCTCCTCCTCCTACTGCTATTACAACAAATTGATTTTCTAATAGATTAACAATAGCATCTTTATTTAAAATTCTAATAGGTTTGGGAGATGGAACAACAACTCTATATCCTCTATCTGAATCTTTTTTAAATTTCCATCCATATTTTAATGATAATTCTTTACTTTCTTCATAACTGAAAAATTTTCCAATGAATTTTGTTGGATTTAAAAACGCGTTGTCATTAGGATTGACTTCAACAAGTGTTATGAGGGTTGCAGTTTTTTTGCCAGTTTCATTCCTAACATGTTTTTCTAATAGATATCCTATCCAACCTTGTGTTTGTGCATTTAAGTAATCTAAACTCAATGTAAAAACTTTACCAATTGTAAATACATTTCTAAAAAATTCTTCACCAACTTGAGGACCATTACCATGTGTTATTACAACTTCATTATCTTGAATAATTTTTGATATGCTTTTTATTGCCAAGTTAGCATTTATATCATGTGTTTCAATACTAAAAGGTTCATTTTTTCTAATAAGGGCGTTTCCTCCAAGGGCAATAACTATTCTCATTTTTTTCTTCTTTCAACAATTTTATAGTTTAAAAATTTAATTCTCCATTCATAAACACCTTGATCAACTGTTTTTGTTAGTTTCATGACTAAATCTTCAAATGTTCCATTATTAAAATACCATCTGAAATAAACTCTTGTCGTATCTGCTTCCCTTTTAATAGCATAAACTTCATGACTATCAGGTTTCCCCCACTCTTTGAATTTTTCTTCCCAATACTTAATAAAATCTTCTTCACTTACATAGTTTTTTGATATTTTATCTATTAACTTATAAGCTTTACGATAGTCTCCTTTTTCAATAGCAAGTAGATAGTTTTCAACAACTTTTTCCGGTGGATCACCTACACGGCAAGAAATTAAAAAAAATAAAACTACCACAAAATTTCTCATAGGGAAAGGTTTAAATTTTAAAGTTAGTTAAATTAATAGACAAAAAGTTTTTAATTACTTTAAATAGCTTTCAATAATTTTAATAATTTTTCCAACTTTCTCAAAGCCACTATCTATTGCTTTCTTATCTTGTAATTCTCTATAATAGCCACCAAGGTGAAGAATGTCATAAATATGATTAAAGAGCTTTTTTATAATATCTTTATTCTTTCCAAGTCTTGAAAGCTCATTTATGAAGTTGTCATACATATCAACTTTCTTTAATTTTCCTTTTATTTCTTTTTCATCTAATAATCCTTCATTTATAAATAGTGCTTTTAAGGCTTCAAGTGCTGATAAATAAGCAGTTCCACTTGATTTTGAAACATATTTTAAATCAATATAAATTCCAACTTTCCTATCAATCCCAGCTTTTTTTAAATCTTCTTTGGCATTTTCTAAATATCGCTTTGCTAAATTTAGTCTTTTTATTGCTATTTCATTTCTTCCATCTTTCATAAATAAAATTTTAAAGGATAAAAAATTTACTTAACATAACTTTCAATAATTTTAATAATTTTTTCAACTTTTTCAAAGCCATCGTCTATTGCTTTTTTGCTTTGTAATTCTCTATAATAGCCACCAAGGTGGAGAATGTCATAAATATCAATTAATAAACCTTGAATATAATCTTTATCTTTTCCAATACTTAGCTCTCTTATATATTGCTTATAAATGGAAATATCTTTAATTTTCTTCTTTATAAATTCTTCATCTATGTCTAATTTCAATATAAATAGTGCTTTTAATGCCTCAAGTGCTGATAAATAGGCTGTTCCCGATGCCATAGAAACATATTTCAAGTCTAAATAAGCATTTCTTCTTTTGTCAATTCCAGCCTGTTTTAGTAATTCCTTTGCATTTTCTAAATATCGCTTTGCTAAATTTAGTCTTTTTAATGCCATTTCCTTTTTTCCATCTTTCATAAATAAAATTTTAAAGGATAAGCGCCTTGTCCAATAAAAAAGCTAAACTAAACTTCTAAAATATGCTTTCTTTAATTTTTCTAAATCTAATTTATAATTTAAAAATTCAAAAGATTGTTTTATAACCTTTCCAACTTCAATAAATGGAATCTTGTTATCTTTTAAAAATTTTTCAAACTCTTCATTTTTATTTGTCCATACAATGTACCTGCTTTGCCATTCACCAAATAACCAATCAATTGAATCCTTTAAATTAAACAGTCTTGCTCCAAAATTTTGATTTATTAAGGCCTCACAAAGAGCTATCATAAAACCACCTTCCGAAATATCTTTTGCCCAATTTATTAAATTGTTTTTTATTAAGCTAATTATAACCTTTTGTAATTTTATTTCAAAATCATCATCAACTTTATCAATAGAACCACCAACATAGTTAAATAAAACTTTCAAAAATTCACTTCCCCCAATTTCCCCTTCCATTTTTCCAACTAAATAAATACTATCATTTTCTTTAATTTTCAATTTTAAAACATCATCTATATTTTCTATAAAGCCAACCATTCCAATGGTAATAGTTGGATAAATTTTACTTTTTTTGCTTTCATTATATAAAGAAACATTTCCTGAAATAAAAGGAATTCCTAGCTTATTAGCACTATCTTTTAATCCTCTAAAAATAGGTTCAAAATAATAATAGTTTTCTTCATTTTCAGGATTTGGAAAGTTAATATTATCAGTTATACCAATTGGTAAAGCTGAAACTGTTGATAAATTTCTTGAACATTCATAAACTGCAATTTTTGAACCTTCATACGGATCTAAATAAACATATCTCCCATTTCCATCAATTTTAAGAGCAATTCCAAACTTTTCACCTTTTATTCTTAAAACTGAACAATCACCATAACCAGGCTCAATAATTGTATCTATTCCAACCATATAATCATACTGTTCATAAATTGAAAATTTTGAACATAAGTTTTCAGAGCTCAAAAGCTTTAATAAAATTTCAGAATAATCATAATTAATTCTTGGAATTTCAAAATTTTTTATATTTAAATGATGTTCTTTCACTTTATAAATTCTTAATGGAACATCAAACAATCCATCAATTGGAATATCCACCAAAATTTCATTATTATAAAAAACCAAAAATTTCTTTTCTTCTATAACTTCACCAATTACTGAATAATGAACACCCCATTTCCTAAAAACTTCAAAAAATTTTTCTTCACTTCCATTTTCAACGCATATTATCATCCTTTCCTGACTTTCAGATAATAAAATTTCAATTGGTTTCATATCTTCTGATCTTAAAGGAACTTTATCAAGATATAACTTAATTCCAACATTACCTTTTTTACCCATTTCGGGAATAGCAGTAGAAAGTCCCCCCGCTCCCAAATCCTGAATACCAATTAATTCCTTAAATTTAACAATTTCAGAAATAATTTCAATTAAAAGTTTTTCTGTAAATGGATCGCCAATTTGAATTGCTGATAAATCCTCTTCATCTGATAAAACATCACTTGCAAAGGCTGCTCCTCCTATTCCATCTCTTCCTGTTAAATTACCAAACATAATAATTTTATTTCCAGGACCTTGGGCTTTTGAACTTCTAACATCTGAAATTTTACCAATCCCTATACACATAACATTAACAAGTGGATTATCTTCATAACACTCCTCAAAATAAACTTCACCTGCAACTGTTGGAATACCAATTGAATTACCATAAACACTAATACCTCTTACAACATTTTCTAATAAATATCTTGTTTTCTGATTATTATAATTTCCAAATCTCAAACTATCAAGTAATGCTATTGGTCTTAAACCTGTTGCAAGAATATCTCTTACAATTCCTCCAACACCTGTTGCTGAACCATTAAAAGGTTCAATAGCAGATGGATGATTATGACTCTCAACTTTAAATGCAATTACATAATCATCTTTAAGCCTTAAAACACCTGCATTTTCTCCAAATCCAAGAACTAATCTATCGGAGCTATTGGGAAGTTCCTTTAAAAAAATTTTTGTAGTTTTATATGAGCAATGCTCAGACCAATTCAATCTAAAAATTTCTATTTCAATTTCATTAGGTTCTCTTCCTAAAACCTCTAAAATTTTTTTCCACTCTTTTTCACTAAAACCAAAATTCATAATTAGTAAAGCTTTAAAGAAATTTTAGAAGAAAACGCTTCATAAAAGAAAATAAATTTTTCTTCAATCTCTTTAAACTCGTTAAGAACTTTTATGTTAAATTCTTCATCTTTTGAACTTTTAAGATTTATAAGGATGTTATATTTTGAGGAATTTAAGGAACTTTTAATAAGTTCAAGAGATATTCCTAAATCACTTATTATATTTTCGTTTCCATTTTCAAGAATAATTTCCATATCTTTTACAATTTCAAGACAAAGTTTCGCAATTTTTAGTGAAACATCAATACAATTTTTAAGAGCTTCAAATGCTTTTTTCTTCAATAATTTCTCAAAAGTAGCACTATCTTCAATAGCAAGCTCGAGAGCTCTTTCAATAAATTCATCAATTCTTTTAATATCATATTCTATTCCTTTGGAAAGAATTATAACTTTCCTTAATAAAGAAATACCAAGAGCTAAACTAATTGCACCTGCCAATCCCCCACCTGCCGATGGCATCCTTGAACCAATTGCAGATAGTAATAACTTAATTTCATCGACACTATCAAAAATTCTTTTTTCAATAGAAAAATTTTCTTTATTATCATTAATTCTTAAAACATTCCTAAAAACACCTTCAATTTTATTGTATGGAACAAGTCCAACAATCTCACTATTTAAAACATTTATACCATAAGTTTTAGAAATATATTCTAAATTAAAAAACAAAACATCTAAATCAACAATATCTGGTCTATAAATGTTTATTGAAATTTGACATTTATTTTTGTTCGCTAATGACATAGCAATTACTCTAACACCTCTAAAATAACCTGTTTTTTCTCTTAGTTTTTTAGCAATTTTTTTAGCAATTTCCAAATCATTAGTATCTAACAAAATATTATATGCTATTAAAAATTCTCTAACACCTATAACAGTTGCACCTGCTGTTGGATGAAGTTTTCTTTCTCCAATATCAGGAATCCTATAATCATCATAAAGAATATCTTCCTTCAATTTTTCAAAACCTATATTCCTTATACTTGGTAAATCTTTCCTATCTTCTCTCGTTGCAGAAAGTTCATAAAAATAAACAGGAACACCAAACTTTTCATAAATTTTCTTCCCTATTCTCCTTGATAGTTTTATAGCTTCATCAATTGTATAATTCCTTATTGGAACCAATGGAACAACATCAATTGCTCCAATCCTTGGATGTGTTCCCGAATGTTTATTTAAATCTATTAAACTAATAGCTGCCTCAAACATTCTTAAAATTGCTTCTTCAACCTGATGAGGAACTCCAACAAATGTCAGAACACTTCTATTATGGTCCTCATCTGAATGAACATCAAGAATTTCAATTCCAAGAATTTTAACACTATTTACAATCTCATCGATTACATCTTTCCTTCTTCCTTCTGAAAAATTTGGAATACATTCTATTAATGGAACTTTCATAGAAGTTTTGAAATTTTAAAGCAGTAAAATTAAATTATAAACATTGCATCGCCATAAGAATAAAATCTATATTTCATCTGTTGGGCTAATATATATGCTTCTTTAACTTTTTCAAAATCACCAATAAAAGCACTAACTAATAATAAAGGTGTTGATTTTGGAGGATGAAAGTTAGTTATAAGAGCATCTATAACTTTAAATTTATAAGATGGATAAATAAAAAGATTTGTCCAACCCTTTCTTGGATTTTCATCAAAATTCCAAAATTCAAGTGTTCTTGTTGTAGTTGTTCCAACTGAAATTATTCTTTTTGATGATTTAATTATTTCTGCAGTTTCATCAGGAATCTCATAATATTCATAATCCATTTGATGTTTTCTAATATCCTTTTCTAAAATTGGTTTAAATGTTCCAATACCTACATGAAGTGTAATATAACAAACATTAACACCTAAATTTTTAATATCTTCAAGCAATTTTTCTGTAAAATGTAATCCTGCAGTTGGCGCTGCAACTGAACCTTCCTTTTGAGCATAAACAGTTTGATAAAAAATTTCATCTTCTTTTGTAGGTTTTCTTTTTATATATTGGGGCAAAGGAATTTGACCATGTTTTTCAAAAACTTCCATATAATTTTCACAAAAATATATTCTTTTACCTTTTAAAACCTCCTTTACTAAAATTTTAAATTCACCAACTTCAATAATTGAACCTTTCTTGAATTTCTTTAATGGCTTTCCAATACCTTCAAATTCATCATTACTAATTGCCCTTGTTAAGAAAATTTCAACTTCTTTGCCATTAAGATAACCTATCAACCTTGCTTTTATAACCTTGCTATTATTTAAAACAAGGCAATCATCTTTTTTAAGATAATAAATTAAATCTTTAAAAATTCTATGTTCAATTTTAAAATCGCTTTTATGAATAACCATTAGTCTTGACAAATCTCTTTCTTTTAAAGGTTCTTGTGCTATTAATTTCTCATCTATTTCATAATCGTAATAATCAAGGTCAAAAATTTTTTCCATGTTTAAAAGTTCTTTAATTTTCTATACAAAATCAATAAATATAAGAAAATAAATAGCCAAAATACAAGATAAGCAATAAATAGATAAATCAAATTTTTAACTCCTTTTTAAATCCAAAAGCTCAACCTTATAAGTTAAATAAAACAAAGGAATATAAAAAATTGAAAGTGTAAAGATACTAAAAATTAAAACAAATGAAATTTCAGGAGACATTTTAAACTTTTCACTTGAACCTTCAATAACAATAGGATGAATACTTCTCCAAATTCTAATTGATAGGAAAGTTAATGGAACATTTAAAAAACCAATAATTGCTAAAAATGAAGAAATTTTTGCTCTCGTTTCAATATCATCATTAAGCATATTCCTAAAAGTAATATATCCAAGATAAAATAAAATTGTTATTGCCATAGTGGTTAGTCTTGGATCCCATGTCCAAAACACACCCCAGGCAGGCTTTGCCCAAATTGAGCCCATAAACAATGCTATAACTCCAAATAGCAAACCAAGTTTTACTGAAACAGATGCCATTAAATCGTACTTTATATTTTTATTTTTCAAATAATAGATAGAAAAAATTAGAGCTAAAAATAAGGATAACATCATAAGCCAAGCAGATGAAACATGATAATAAAAAATTTTTTGAATATGACCAAGAATTAAACCTTTATCACCTGGCCAATTAACAGGAGGAGCCCAAATAAAAATCAAATATAGATTTATTGGAATTAAAAAAAATAAAACTATTAAAACTAACAACATAAGCCTGCGGGCGGATTTGAACCGCCGACCTCTTCCTTACCAAGGAAGCGCTCTAACCATCTGAGCTACGCAGGCAGTTTAAAAATTTTAAAGCATATATGATAGAGGCATTTATATTAACTTTGAAATAATAGTGCTTAAAATAGAAAATACGATAACTGATAAAAGACCATTTAGAAATCCATTTATTTGAAATCCAGGAACAATTAAACTTGTTATATAGAACAAGAATAAATTTACAAAAAATATCCAAATTCCAAGTGTTATGATCGTTAAAGGAAATGTTAAAATCAGAATAATAGGCTTTATTAAGGCATTCAAAATTCCTATAATAATTGTTGAAATAATTAGAGAAGAAGGAGAAGAAAACCTTATCCAAGGTGTAATATAGGAGATAATCCATAAACTAACACCATATATGATAAGCTTTATTAAAAATTCAGACATACTTATTGTCCTTCAAGTTCCTTTATAATCCTAAATTCAACTCTTCTATTCAATTGATGTTCTTTTTCAGTTTTAGCACCTTTAATAACAGGTTGGGTCCATCCATAACCTTTTGGAATCAATCTATTTGGATTTATACCTTTTTTAACGAGGTAATCGACGACAGCATTTGCCCTTGCTTGCGTAAGTCTTATATTATACTCATAACCCCCTCTTTCATCCGCATGTCCAGCAACCTCAACAACAATTGTTGGATTTTCCGCTAAAAATTGATATATTGAATCAAGAACAGGATAAGATTCTTTTCTTATTGTTGCTTTATTAAAGTCAAAATATATATTCCTAAATGTAAATACTTGTCCAACTTTTGTTAATAAGAAATCTCTTCTATATTTATCTCCATTATTTAAAACAATATCAGCAATTCTTGGTGCATAATTTTTGGCTCTTACTTCAAAAACATAATTTCCTGCATCAAGTTTAACATAATAACTATCCCCTTCAATTGTTTTTATTAAACTATTATCCTTCTTTATATCGATTTTGGCATTTACTCTAAAACCTTTCTCTGCATCAAGAACAAAACCATAAATAATAGCAAATTTTGGCGTTAATGGAATAATAATTTTATTTCTTGAATTTTTTTCAACTTTTACGAAATCTGAATTTGGTAAATAATCATCTCTTTGAGCCAATATCTTATAAAGACCCTTACTGATTGAAGTTTCATATTTTCCACTATTATCAGTTATTGATTTTGAAATTGTATCATTCTTTTCTGAAATTAAAGAAATTTGAACATTACTTAAATGCTCACCACTAGTTTTATCAATAACTTCAACCAATAAATAACCAATATCCTTACTTAAATAAACTTCTTTTGTCAAATCAACGCCTCCCTTCATTTCAAATAAGTCAATATATTGAGAATAATTTTCTTTATTTACAATTAGTTTATAATTCCCATTTTCAAGTTCAATTTTGAAATTTTCAGATGATAAATCCTTTAATAAGCTGTCATTTCTAAATAACTTTATATTCGCAATTAATGGCTGTTTTGTTTCACTATCAAATACTTTAACTATTAAATTGGCAAACTTTGGATTCATTAAAATAACCTTATTTATACTATCACCAACTTTAACATCAATAACATCATAATAATCTTTATATCTATCTTTAAAAGCCATTATCTTAGCATTACCTTCTTTGGCAAAAACTTTCAAAATTCCACCAAAATAACTATATAAACTATCATTTATAACAACCTTAACATCTTTAAGAGTATCTTTTGTTATACTATCAAGAACAACTATATTTATTAATCCTCCTGCTGGCATAAGTTTAACAATTTTATTATTTATAATTTTTGGAATAACTTCCACAGAATCAAATTTTGTAATATAATTCTTTGCAGAAACTTCTAATTTATATTTATTTGGTGATAAATTTAATATAGCAAGACCATCGTAATTCGTGAATAATTTCCTAATTGTTTTTGAGCCTTCATTTATATTAATTTCAGCATTAGCAATTACTTTATTTGTAAGTGAATCAATAACTTTTATTTGAAGCTTACCTTTTATTGGAGATTGAAATGCACTTTCTAAATACAACCTATGACCTTTTGCAGAATAACTAAACCCCCTTGACCAATCCCATCCACCTTTCAAAATCCAATAATTAAAATCAAGACCACCATTAAATCCAAATTCAAATTTTTCCCTTCCTCCAATAGATATATAAAATCCAAGTGGTAAAAATTTTAAAATTTTATAAAAAGCACTTGCTAAAAACTTTGGTTTCTTAGTGGATATAAAACTTTCACTAAAACCTTGAATATAACTAAAATTAAATCCATATTTATTAGTCAAATCTCTATAACCAAAATCTAACGACAAAATTGGTGGGATTCTAAAATTCTTTGAGATATTTTTTGAATAAACATAATTATTTAAAAGAAGTTTCCTTGATGTGTCAGAGAATAAAATCCTCAAAACATTTACACTATCTAAATTTCCAATTAATGTTAATTCAAATGCTTCCTCAGGTGTTAAATAAAATAAGAAACTATCAATTTTTGTAAATTCAGCAGTCGTATCAGAGGTTTTATGAAAATAACCCCTAATAATCCATATACTATCTCTAAAATCTGGCTTATAAAATGGAAATTTCCAAGTATTTGAAAAGTTTAAAGAAGATAATAAATTTCTTACATTAAATCCAATAAACCATCCTTTACCTCTTGGCTCATATAGAAAACCAAAATCAGCGGATAATCCATCACCACCCGCATAATAACTTAATTTTATTGTATCATAACTTGAAATATAATTTCTATTGTTATCTAAATTAACATTTGAAAGAATTTCTAAATAAGGTGTTGTTTGAATGTAATTTAACCTTAATCCAAAAATAAGGTCCTTATATCTATAAGCATAACCTAAAAAGTATTGAATGTAATTTAACATTTGTCCTTTTTCTATTGATAAATCATAATTTTTATTAACTTCATTATTAGCAAAAAGAATAAATGAAATCAAATCATTCGTTTTTGTTGAGAGATAAGAGCCCCCAGAATTTTCAATTCCTATATAAAATCCTCTAAAATTTAAAAAAATTGAAGCATCAACAAAACCCCATATAAAATAATTTCTTCCCTCTATTTGTGATAACAAATAGTTCTTATCGTTATCACTTATGAAACTATTAACATAAGCATTATATATATTTAAATTTATCCAATTATTTGTAATTTGAGCTTTAAGATATGGTATTGAAAAATAGAAATTCGGATAATATAAAAGACCAGGATAAGCAGGATTAAAATAACTTAACAAAAAGACCATTTTTATTTCCCCTGATTTATACCAATTATTGCTTTTATATCACCCCACACTTCAAGAGAATCCTTACTTCTTATATAAACTCTTTCAGGATAATTGGTATATATCGGAGCAATACCCCAAAGCGAAAACTTTAACCTCCCCCTTCTTTGATTATAATAGTTTAACTGATTTGTATCTAAAACAATAATAATTGTATCATAAATATAACCTGTTGAATAACCTGTCAAAGGATCTTTTGGAGCACTTTTAAAGTACTCATTAGTGATAAATATAGAATCATTAGAAATAGTATCTTTAAGCCATACATTTGATAGTATTTTCATAGGTATTGAATGCCTTGTATATAACTCAACCCATAATTTTTTAACTTTAAATCTAAGTGTTTCACTTGGTATTGGTTGGTTTTGTTCAAAGTTAGCCAAGTTATAAGCAATTACAGTATCATAAACTTCAAAATGTGGAGGAACCCAAAACTGACCAATTGAACTATCAAGAATTGCAAATAAATTTGGATTCGTTGAGGATTCTGCTATAAAGTCCATATAGACAATAGTTGTTTCACCTTTTATTCTAAAACCATCTTTCTCATAAATATAGGGATTCGTTCTATAATCACCAGGGGGTATTGTTATATTTGGTATAATATAGCTTTGAGATTGATTCGTTTCTTTGTAAAGTATTGTTAATTTCAAATAACTATATATATAATCATTTAAGACATTTCTGAAATAAAGCTTTATTCTTGCTTTACAATCATTAATATAAACCTTATCATAACCTCTAATGATTTCTTTGGGTTTATTAAAGTTTATAACAAATAATGAAGTTATTGTATCTGTTGGAAGATTAATAGTATCATTTAATTTCTTATCCTCCTCTACCCAATAAAATAAATTATCATCAACGCGGACGATTTTAAATGAATCCTTACGAGCACTTTTTCTTGCTATGTCATAAGCAGAAGAAATTGAATCACCTATTGGAAATCTTGGATAAACATCCCAACTTGGACCGCTCTCTGGCTTTTTTACATTACAAGCCATTATCATTAAAAACATAAAAAATTTTTTCATATCTTTTTAAATAAAAAACCTTTTAAATATAAGCTCTCTGAAAATTTTAAAGCCCAAGGGTGATCTTTTGATTGATAAAGACTTTCCAATATGATAAAGTTATCTTTTGATACCTTCTTAATACTTTCAATTAAATGTTCAGCAGTTATATAAAATGAACAACTAAATGTTGCTAGATAACCATTTTTTTTCAATAAATTTATTGCCAATTTATGTAATCTATCATAGGCTTTTAAAGCATTTTCAAGCTTTTGCTTACTTTTTGTAAATGCGGGAGGGTCAAGAACAATAAAATCAAATGTTCTATTACGATTTTTCAAATAATCAAACACATCTGAACAAACAATTTCATAACTTCCATTTATTTTATTTATAGCTAAATTTTCCTTTAATATATTTAAAGCATTTTCAGAAATATCTAAAAATACAACATTAACGTTCCTCTTCAAAAAATGTAATCCAAAACCCCCAACATAACAGAATGCATCAAGAATTTCAAATCCATCCTCAATGTAATTAGATAATTTTAGATAGTTTTCAGCTTGGTCTAAAAATAAAGATGTTTTTTGACCAATGAAAAACTTAAAATTTATATCATTTATTTTTATAGCATAGTTGTTAGGAATTTCTCCATAATGCAATTTATTTATATATGGAAGTCCTTCAAGTTTCCTTAAATGTCCAGTGCTTTTTTCATAAATAAATAATGGATTAAAAATTTCAATTAGTGCCTTAATAACAAGTTGCTTTCTAATTTCAATACCAATTGAGAAAACTTGAAAAACAAATCCATCTTTATATTTATCAATAATTAATCCAGGCATAAAGTCAACTTCCGAATAAACTAACCTAAATGCCTCACAAAAACCTAGACTTTTTCTATATTCGTAAGCTCTCAAAAGTGCCTTTTTAATATATTCATAATCAAAATCTTCTTCTTTAAATGAAAAAATTCTTAACGCTATTCTTGAATGTGGATTGTAAAATGCTGAGCCTATAAACTTACCACTTTTATGATAAACATAAACAACATCACCTGGTCCAGGACCACCTTCCCTTGAAACTAAGAGATCATCATAAACTATGGAATATTCTGGAAATGATTTTATATAGACTTTTTTCAAACTATGAAAATTTTAAATCTCATAATTTGGAACCTCAACATATCTTAAAAGAACAGGCATAAATAGTAAAATACATATTGCGGAAATAAACATACCTCCTACAACTACAATAGCAAGAGGCTTTTGAACTTGCGTGCCGATACCTTTTGATAATGCAGTTGGTAATAAACCAAGCGAAGCAGTTATCGAGCTAGCTAAAACAGCTCTAAATTTCTTAATCATGGCTTGTTTAATTGCTTCATTATTTCTCACACCTTCCTCAACTAAAACTTTCTTATATTGTTCAACAATAAAAGACACATTCAAAATTGATATTCCTATTATTGAAATAAATCCGACAATAGCAGAAACACTAATTGGTTGCCTTGCTAAAAATAGCGATAATATACCTCCGAATGCAGCAAATAAAATACTACTCATAACAATAAGTGTGTTAATAAGAGATCTGTTAAAAATAAAAAGTGATAAAAATAGGACAAAAATTACAAACAAACCAGAGATTGATAATCTTCTTATAGTTCTTGAAAATTCCTCAAATTGTCCAGACCAAACTACATAGTACCCTTCGGGTAGTTTTATATCCCGAATGGCTTTTTGACCCTTAACAATTGTACCAATAACATCTCTTGAATTAATGCTGAATTTTATAGGAATATATCTTTTATAGTTTTCTCTGTAAGCAAACGATAATCCATTATCAAAATATATTTTTGAAACTGCCGAAAGAGGAACAAAATAACCTTGCTTTGTAATTAGTGGAATACTTTTTATTTTGTTTAGATCTTTATTATATTCAATAGGACCAAGAACAATTATAGGAAATCTTTTATCACCCTCAATAACTTCTGAAACTTGTAAGCCTGCCAAAGTTACAGATATAGACTTCATTATATCATCAATAGATAAACCGAACATAGATGCTTTAAATCTATCAACCTCTATTCTCAAATAAGGCTGACCTAATTCCCTTACTATACTAACATCTTGGAATCCACTAATACCTTTTATCTTTTTTGCTATAATTTCTGCCAGTGAATCTAATTTATAATAATCATCTCCAAATATTTTAATGGCATTTTCACCCTTAACACCTGACATTGTTTCTTGGAGATTAGCTTGAATATATTGAGAAACATCAATATCAGCATTTGGGAATAAGGATCTAACTACACTTCTTATTTCATTTTCAAGCTTTTCCTTTGTCAAACCCTTTCTCCATGTATTGTAAGGTTTCAAATCTATAAAATACTCTGAATTAAATGGTCCTTTAGGATCAGTGCCATCTTCTGGTCTTCCAACCTGAAATTCAATAGTTTTTATTTCAGGGATTTTAATAAGATTATCTCTTATTTTTTTAGCATTCTCATATGTCTTTTCCAGAGATATTAAAAGCATTGATAATCCAACAAAAATAAAAAATCTAAGTTTTAACAAAGTTAGATAATTTAAAAGTCTTGAATATAAATTTTGCAAAAATTTAACAGGTAAAGTTATTTTATCTCTTGATGATTTTATGAAAATTCTTATACAAGCTATGAGAAATGTAAAAGTTAAGGTTATAGAAATAATAAGGGCATACAAATAAGTTTTAGCCATAGGATAAAAAATTTGTTTTTCAGCTCCTTCCATTAAAAATATTGGTATAAAAGATATCATGATAATCAATATAGAAAATATAAGCAAACTTGTGGTTTCTTCTGCTGATAACATTATAGCTCTTTGAGGACTTCCTACTTTATCTAGTAATCTAAAATAATCTTCAATATATAACAAGGCAAGATCAACTATAATACCAAAATCAATAGCTGCTATCGATAAGAAACTTGCTGATTCTCCCTTTATAGACATAATTCCAAGTGAAATAATAAGTGAAAATGGAACTATCAAAGAAGTAAATATAGCACTTTTTAAATCTCCCAAGAAAATAAAAATAGAAACAAAAACAAGAATTATCCCAATAATTGCTATTTCAACAACCTTCTTTATAACCTCATAAACGAGCTTACCTCTTTCATAAAATGGAACAATTTTTAGTCCTTTTGGTAGTATTCTTTCATTTAATTCTTTTATTTTTTGATGAACTGAACTTATAGCAGGTATACTCTTTGCATCTTTTCTTATAACCACTATTCCCATTACTATATCGTCCTTGTTATTCAAGCCAACAATACCAGTTCTTGGAACATTACCCAGTTTTACAGAAGCAACATCCGAAACTTTTATAGGGAAACCATTTCTAACATCAATTACTATATTTTTTATGTCTTCAATATCACTTACCATACCTTTGCCTTGAATCATAAGATATTGATTACCTATTTCAATTGGTCTTCCACCTGCATTAGTATTCGAGCGAGAAATTGCATCAACAACATCAGATATTGATATTTTATATTTTTTTAATTCATCCATTTTTAATTCAACAATATAAGCTTTTATGTACCCCCCATAACTGGGAACATCCTCTACCCCATATGCAGTTTTTATATACCTACTAACAATCCAATCCTGAATTGTCCTTTTATCCAATAAACTTAAAGGTCCCTCAATAGTATATCTCATTATTTCACCTATTTGATTTGGAATAATAGAAGGAGAAACACTAGGTGGCAACTCTGCCTGTGAAAGTCTATTCAAAACTTCTTGCTTAGCTCTTTATAGGATATATTATAAGAAAACTTAAATCTTATATCAGAAAGACCATATAATGATATGGAATAAATTTTATCTATTTCTCTTGAATTAGCTAATGCAACCTCTAAGGGTATAGTTACTTGTTTTTCAACCTCCTCAGCAGTTCTTCCTGGATAGAGTGTTACTATTTAAACTATAGGGGGAGATGGATCTGGAAATGCTTCAATATTTAAATTTTTAAGAAATAATAAGTTTGCTAAAATTATTATTATTGTTATTACAAAAAAAGCAATTGAGTTTTTCCAAACAAAAAGCAAAACTTTTTTACTTGCTAACAAAAATCCCATCATTAACTTCTTTTATAAAATTAACTTCTTTCAACTTCGGTTCCTCCCTTATATATTAAAGCATCCTTTGGAATAACATACCTTTTTTTCTGATTATTTATCTTTATTACAAAAAATGAATTTATTCTTATATTTGGAACATTAATTGGTTTTATATAAACATCTATTGTTCTTGTATCAGGATTCACCACATCACTTATATATAGCAAGTTACCTAAGTATCTTGAAAAATCTTTAATTTCATTTTCTGGAATTTTAGCAACAATAACAATGTTCTTAGGATCCGCTATGCTTAAAATAGGTTTATCCGTGGAAACTGCTTCACCCTCTCTAACATTTATTTGATAAACTATACCATTTATTGGAGAAGTTAAATATAATGAATTCTTATTAATTTGATAGTACTTAACCTTCTCTTCAATACCCTCATATTCAGCTTTAATTGAATTATATTCATTTTCAGCTTCCAAAAGCTCTTCCTTTGATATAGCTCCAATATTGTACAATTTTCTTTTCATATCAAGTAATTTTTCAGCTTTATCTAGCTCACTCCTAAGAGAATTCATTTGAGCATATATATCACTAATATCACTACTTTTAACTAATGCTAGCACATCTCCTTTCCTAACACTATCTCCAACCTTGACATTTAGATTTTCCAAAATTCCATTTACCTTAGAATATACTTGAACAATACCAGCTTTAAAAGGTTCAATAGTTGCTATTGATTCTACATAATCTACCAATTCTACACTTTTAACTTTTGACCACTTATAAGTAAAATTAACGCTAACATCATTTTCATTTGCCCTTTCACAGGCAAAGATCAAAAGAAAAATGGTTATTAAAGGGTAAAATCTAGTCATAGCTTTCAGCCATAACTTTTGCTATATGATAACTTGATAGATAGTTATAATAAGCTTGAATTTTCTTTTTCTCAAATTCCCTATAACTTCTAAAAGCATCTATTAATTCTAAAGCAGAAGAACCACCAACATTATAAGCTTCCTTTACTCTCTTAACTAGATCTAACTTGTTTCAATATCTAATTTTATATTCTCAATTGTTTTACTCATTAAAATTTCAACTTGTTTTATTTGTGCTTGATAATAATTTATAAAGCCTTGTTTCCTATCAAAAAATGGCAAATCAAAAGATAAACCAATGCCAAATCTCGGTGTATATTCCGTTCCAATTGGATCATATTGAAATTGAAAATAAGTATCAGGTATTAAATAAGCTTTATATAATTTCAATTCATAATCATAAAAATCTTTTGTGTTTTTAAAGGCTTTTAAATCGCTTCTATTTTCATAAGCTTTCTTTAATAGTTCATTAATTTCAAGACTTTCTAAAATAGTGTCATTTTTTATTGAAGGCTCATAATTTCCTCCTCCAAGAAGAAATGAAAGTTCCCTCAGATCATTCTCATAATTTAGCTGAGCCTCTTTTATAGCATTTTCTAGTTCCAATTTATAAAATTTAAATTTCAAATAATCAACATAACTAAGACTTCCTATCTCGTACTTCTTTGATAAAATATCAAGAAATGTTTCATAGTTTGAAAAATCATCCTTTAAATAATTAAGATACTCTTTATCTGATAACGTTTGAAAAAATTGATTAATGAATTGAATAATTATCTCTCTTAAAGAAGACCTAAACAAATATTCCTGTGCAATCCAATTTGAATAAGATGCTTGAATAGAATAAAATCTTTTGCCACTTATATCTATTAAATCCCAATTTATACCTGCAGAAAATTGAGTATTATTATCGTCATAAAATGCTCTTAATTTTGGGTCATAATTAATAGAACTATAACTTATTGAAAAATTAGGATTATAAAATTGTTTAGCTTGAATATAATTACCTCTTGCTTTTTCAACCTCATAAAAATTTATTAATACATCATAATTTCTTTTTTTCAAAATTTCTATCCCATCTTTTAAAGTTATAATTTCGGATAAAAGAATGAAAACCACTCAAAAGGAACTACTTACAGCCTAAAATTTTAAAGGACAACTATTATCTAAAATATCTTAAAAGAATTACAATAAAAAATGGCGTTCCAATTATTGATGTTATTATGCCTATTGGCAAAGATAAATTTAAAAACTTGAAAATTAAAAAAGAAAAAACAATAAAAGATACTGAAAAACCAATACTATCCACTATTACAAAACCATAATTGTCACCATTTAACATTTTTGAAATATGAGGAACAATTAAACCTATAAAACCAATAATTCCAGCAAAATAAACACTTATTGATGTTAAGAGAAAACTTATTATTAAAAAAATTTTTTTATATCTTCTTATGTCAAATCCAAAACTTAATGCTTCTTCATCTGAAAGTGATAATAACAAAAGTTTTTCATGGTTTAAAAACAACCAAAATATAATTATTATAACAAACACAAAACAAAAATATAAAAATATAATTTCCGAATTTCTTAAAATTCTATCAACATTTCCCCAAAGAATAAAAATGGTTTTAAAGATATCTTGTTTTGAAATTGCCATTAAAAAATTTATTAAACTTGAAGATAAAATATTTATAGCGATACCCACCAAAACGAGTTTAAATGAATTATCATAATTCAGAATGATAATAAAAAAACAGATAAAAACAAAAATTAGCATTAGGAGATTTGATAAAATGACATTTAAATTTAAGATAATTGATAAAACATAACCAAGAGCAGATATTGATGATATACCAAGAATATAAGGTTCAACAAGTGGATTTTTTAGTAAGTTTTGTAAAATAAGACCAGAAATTGATAATGAAGAAGCAACAATAAAAATTATCATTAATTTATGAACTGAGAAGAAAAACAGAGAAAAATCAGTTTGCAAAAAATAAAAAAATAATGAAACGATCAAAAAAATTAAAGAAGTTGGAAATTTCATTAAACTTAAAATTTTAAGGAGAATTTCTAATAATTCTAAAAATATATATTTTTCCTGCTATAAATACCCTATCTTTTGCCTCGTTTAAAATTTCATACTATGAAAAAAGTTCTTATAACAGGTGGAGCAGGTTTTATAGGTGCATCATTGGCAAATGCCTTATCTGAAAAGTTTCCAAATTGGTTTATTGTGTGTGTTGATAATTTACTATTTGGAGATTTAAAAAGACTTAAAAAAGCAGAGAATATTAAATTTATAAATTGTGATGTAAATGATTTTAATTCAATATCATCAATTTTTTATACTTATTCGTTTGATTATGTTTTTCATCTCGCTGCTGTTGTTGGTGTTAAGCAAACATTAGAAAACCCGATGCTTGTTTTTAAGGATATTGAAGGGATAAAAAACATTGTCCATCTTTCATATTATACAAATGTTAAAAGGTTATTTTTTTCATCATCATCCGAAGTTTATGGAGAACCATTTAAAATTCCACAAGATGAGGAATCAACACCTTTAAACTCAAAATTGCCTTATGCAGTTGTAAAAGTATTTGGAGAAACCTATATTAGACATTTTTCAAGACAACATAATTTATCTTGGACAATTTTTAGATTATTCAATATATATGGGGAACTTCAAAGACCAGATTTTGTAATTTCTAAATTTATAAAACAAGCTTTAAAAAATGAACCAATTACAATATATGGAGATGGAAAACAAACGAGAACATTTCTTTATATAAATGATTTAATAGATATAATCATTTTTACAATTGAAAATGATATTTTTATAAATGAAATTGTTAATATAGGCTCTGATAATGAAATAACAATTTTAGAACTTGCTAATATTATTAAAAATTTATCAAATTCAAAATCCCAAATCGTCTTTCTCCCACCCCTCCAAGAAGGCGATATGAAAAGAAGATGTCCCGATATTTCAAAGTTAAGAGTGTTTTACAAGAAAAAATTTATCTCTATAAACGAAGGAATTAAAAGAATTTTAGATAATCCTGAATTTATATTGAAATAATGAAAGTTCTTCATATTACGAATATAAAAGGAGGTGGAATAGGAACATTTTTAAAAATTCTTGAAAAAAGAGGTCAAATAATTTGGGAAATGAAAAAACAAAAAAAACCACCTTTAAGTATAAATGAAGTTGATATTATTATTTTACATGGCTACATTCCTAATTTTAACTTTGAACCTTTCAAAAATAAAATAAAAATTTATTATTTTCAAGGTTTAAGAGAGGTTTCTAAAAGAATGATTTTAAATAAATTTGAATTTAACCCTTATCATATCTTAAAACTTATTAAATTTAAAAATTGGCTTAGAAACTTTGACTATTTTATAAGTGTTTCATTTTCTATGAGTTTTATGGCTAAAAAATTTTATAATGTTAATAGTTTTATTTTACATTATCCTTTGGATTTTGATTCATTACCAAAAATAGAAAGAAATAAAAATGATAATGTTTTACTTTGGATTGGAAGAAATGCTTGGATTAAGGGACTAAATAAATTCTTAGAACTTATGAAATTATTAACTAATTATGAGGGATGGATTTTAGGTGTTGAAGGGAAAAATTACAATAACATTAAATTTTTTGGATATGTTAACAATGTTTATGAATTTATTAATAAGGCAAAAGCAATTATAATAACAAGTTATTATGAAGCATTTCCTTATGTTTGTTTAGAGTCACTTTATTATGGTGTTCCTGTTTTAGTTTTGAATAGTGCAGGTGGAGCTTTTGAAATTTTACAATTAATTGGGAAATATCAGTGGTGTTTTGAAAATATAGAACAAATAGCAAATTATATTAAAAGGTTTGAAGTTGAAGATTTTAATCAAAGGGAATTATTTATTAAATTATTTAGTTATGAGAATTTCTATAGAAAATTTGAAGAAATTTTAAAATCACTAAAAACAAGAAAATAACAAAAATCCAAGATTCTCCAATGTAAGAATATAATGTCTTATAGTCATTAGTAGGAATGCTTTCAATTAAATATCCTCTTTTAAATAAATCTAATTTTTTAATCGTTTCACCCTTATCACTTATTATAGCAGAAATACCAGTTTTTGCACTCCTAACGACAAATTTTCCCGTTTCTATTGCTCTTAATTTTGAAAATAAATAATGTTCCTTTGGTCCTATTGAAGGACCAAACCATCCATCATTTGTTATAACAAAGAGAGCATTTGCCCTATTTCTAACTAAATTTCTTGAAATTTCAGGAAATATACTTTCATAACATATCATAATACCAATTTTTTGTTTTTTAAAATTAATAGGTTTGAAAAACTTTCCTTTCTTATAGTTGCCTTGACCTAAATCTAAATTTTTAATAAAATTTGGAAGATATTCATAAAATGGCAAATTTTCACCAAAAGGAACAATATGAACTTTATCGTAAAAATCAACAATTTTACCACTTGTATCAATTAGTAATGCAGTATTATAATAATTACCATCTTCTTCACGAGCACTTCCCATTAAAATTGGTTTTTTTGTTTCTTTTAAAATTTTATTAACAAGTTCAAAATTCCAATAATTTTGAGGATAAATGCCAGGTATTGCTGATTCAGATAAAACTAAAATATCGTAGTCCTTATTTTTTATAGAATCCAATAAAATTGAAAATGATTCCCTCGTTTCTTTCCATTCCATAGGGTCATAAGCATATCTTGGAAGAACATTCGGTTGAATAATAGCAACTCTTAAATAATTATTTTCTTTCATTTTAAAATTTTTCCAAAAGATACCAAAAATTATTATAATTAATATAAAAAATGAATATGGCAATATATTAATTCTTCTTTCAATTGAAAGATAAAGTGCATAATTGAATGTAATAAGAGAAAATGTTATGAAATGAGGACCAAGAACTGAACTAATTTGAGCATATATTAAAAAACCAAGTGACGAATAATAATAATTAGCCCAAGGAAGTGATAAATCAAATAACCAATAAGAGATAATCCATTCATAAATTGTAAATGAAAGTCCAAAAATAATAGGACTCCTTGAATTCCTAAATAGTAAAAACCAAATACAAAATAAAATTGTTCTTAAAATTATCATAAAACTAACACCAATTATTAGTAAAATTCCAAGGTCTCTGCCAACATCTAAATTGTATAACCATTGTAAATGAATATAAAAAAATGGCAGTGTATAAAAGAAACTAACAAGAAAAGTCTTTTTATTAGAAAAATTTTTTACAATAATAAGTAATGGAACAAAAGCAAATAAACTTGCTGGAAAGAAAAAAAATGGATATTGAGTTAAAATTAATGAAAAACTTCCAAAAAGAAATAAAAGAAGTGTTTTCATTTTTTATTATTTTTTATGACATTTTCTTAATTATTTCAATTTCCGCTTTAATCTCTTCTTTACTTGCTCCATTAATAAATTTTTCAAGAATAAAAATTAAAGCTTGATTTTGGTTTTTTAATTTTTTGTTGTTCAAGTTTGATTACTATTTCCATAAACCAAATCCAATTATAAATCCTCTATCCTTTGGTTTGAAGTTTGAATTTGAGCTTCAATAGCTTTAAATTTTTCTTCTGTTTTTGTAAATTGAACTTCAACATATTTTTTAAATTCTAAAAATTCCTCCCTTGTTATTTGAGAAATTGAAATTAGTGTTATCATAATTGAAAGTTTAAAGCATTATTTTTGCCTTATCTAGTAATTCTAAAACTATGATTATTTCTATATTTTACCCACCCTAAAATTAAACCTTCGGCTTGTAAATTCCTTTTTTTGGCAGGGGGCAAAGCCCCTCAATAATTCCCCCGATTAAATCTATATTTATTGGACAAAGTATTTTGTTAAATGAGTTGCCCAGTAATTCGGAAATCATTATTATTTCCTACACTAAATCTATAATTTCAGAAAATTTTTAAGTTGCGCTGTTTAGTAATTCTGAAATATAAAATAACCCCTTATTTACCCACTCACTCTAAAATCAAGCCTAAGACTTCAAAATTTCCATTTTAAGATCAACAATAAGTTATTAAGCAGATAATTTATGAATCAATTTTTCTACCTTTCCAATAAATTCTATTTGAAAGAGAAAAAATCCAAGACCTTAAAATAATCATCCCAAAAATTATAAAACCAATTGGTGTTAAAATTGTTTCTTTAATCGAAAAACCAAATTTTAAATCTGAAATAAATTTTACAAAAATTATCAAAATAGCAATCTTCCAAAATTTTAAAAATGGTAATATAAAAAATAAAATATAAAAAATGAGTGCAAATGGTGTTAATAATTTTCCAAACATTCTATAAGAATTTTTTGTGAGACCTTCAATCAGTTCATTAAAATTATTGTACATTCTAACCTCAAATACATCTTTTAAATCATAAAATTTAACATTAACCTTTTTCATTTTTAAATAATTTCCAATTTTAACATCTTCAAGAATTTCATTTTTAAATAAAAGATGGGGATTGTATTTTAAATAAATGTCTTTTTTAATTGCCCAAAATTGACCATTTAAACCCAAATTTACTGGAATTATTGAAAATAAATATGGAACAATTGATAAAACAAATCTACCATAATCTTGAAATTTTCCAAAACCTGTAATAACACTATTATTTATATTTTCTGAAATTTTCTTTAAAATCTCTTTATCTTTGATTTCAATATCTGCATCTAAAAATAATAAAATTTCTCCACTTGAAAATTTTACAAGATTATAAAGAGCAAAATTTTTGCCAACCCAATCTTTTGGTTTATCAAATCCCTTTATAACTCTTATTTTCTCACTTTCAAAACTTTTAGCAATTTCATAAGTCCTATCTTCTGACAAATCATCATAAATTAAAACTTCATAATTTTCATAATCTAAATTTTTAATAGAATTTAAAATTCTTTCTATGTTTTTTTCTTCATTTCTTGCAGGAATTAAAATAGAAATTTTTTTGAAGTTATTTTGATAGTTTCTTTTTAATTTCTTAATTGAAAAGAACTTATAAATGACTACAAATAAAGAAAATAAATGGAAAACCAATAAAATTTTCAATTTCTATAATTCAAGATCACTTCTAACAAGTTTCAAACCTTCAAGACATAAATTAAGAAATTCACTTAACTCCAAATTTAAAAGTTCTTTACATCTTAATATCTGTTCCCTATTAGCTCCTTTTGCAAATGATTTTTCTTTAAACCTTCTTAACATAAAATCAACATCAACATAATCCAAATTTTTTTGGGGTAAAATTAAAGCACAAGCAACAATAAAGCCACTTGTAGGATCTGATAAGTAAAGTGCTTTGTCCATTAAGGTTTCAAGTTGAACCTTATTATTATGGGCTAAAATAGCATGTAAAATTTCTTCATCATTAAAACCTAATTCTCTCAATATATTCACACCCATTTCAGGATGATTTTGAGGATCCTCATTTGTGTATTCATAGTCTAAATCATGTAAAATTCCTGCCATTTCCCACCTTTCTTCATCCTTATTAAAATAATTAGCAAGCCTCCTCATACATCCTCCAACCGCTATAACATGTTTTATAAGGTTAGGCTTTTTTATATGTTGTTTAACTATATTTATAGCCCACTTTCTATTCATTTTTTCCTCTCCTTTTTCCTTATTTTATTTAAGAATCTATCAAAATTCTTACATTCTTCATAAACTTCATTCTCATTAGGATAATTCAGACAATAAAGTAAAAAATTTTCTTTATATTTCAAACTATCGTTTAATTCTAAATACGCTAATGCCCTTAATTTATAAACATTTGAAAAATTTTCAAAAAATTTTTTATTTCTTTCTAAATAATTTAAATTTGGAAAAAATTTATACAACCATTCCATATTTAAGTTTTGTAATACAAAATCTGAATAAATTATAGCCTCATTAAATCGTTTCTTTTCATTTAACTTTTTTAATTTCATCATTTGAACTTGAATATCATCTGGAAATTTCCTTGAAGCAACTTCAAGAATTGTATCTGAAATACTTGCTAATTTTAATAAGAATTCATAAGAACTATCACCATAATATAACGCCTTATAAATGCTTTGATAATCATTTTCATTTTTACATATATTATAGTAAATTTCATAAATTTCACTAACATTATTTTTAATTCCTTTTAAACAATCGTAATATGCTTTTGCTTTAATGTTATTAGGATAAAATTTTAATTCTTTTTCAATAAGAGTCAATTTTTCACTATCATTTTTTGTATAACTTGAAGAAATAAAAAATGTTCCTTCTTTTGGATTTGAACCATCATAAACCCTAATGCCTTCAATTCCTACATTAAATGTATCAATTATTAAATAAACCGAATAATTAATCAAACTTTCAGGAAGATAAATCTGATAAATTTTTTCCTCACTTAACTTAATAACTTTTCTTTCCTTACTATTTTTATAAACGAAATGGACAACCAAGTACTTATCAAATTTTTTTAAAGTATCAGGAATGTCAAGCAATATATTTACATAACTATTTGATTGCGAAGGATTTGGACTAACTGAAATTTTTGGATGAACATCTACCTTTGAACATGATAGCAGAAATAAAAAAATTATCCTTCTCATTTAAAGAAAATTAGATAAAACAAAGCATTTAGAATCAAAAATGAAAAATATATAATAAAAACACCATAAACAACATTTTTAAATGGAAATTCAAAAGCTTTATTTATTCCAAAGGAAAGTAAAATTAAACTTGAAATTGAAAATGGCTCAACATGATAAAGTGTATTTCTCAAAGCTTTTAAATAATCATTATTTGAAACAAATTCATAAGGAATAAAATTTGAAAAATTTAAGGAAAAAAATGGATTTTTTAAAACAATTGATAAAACGAAAACAATAAATGAACCCAATATAATTGGTGATTTTGAATAAATTAAAATTGAAAATAATTTCTTAAAATCTAATTTAATTTGAACTTTTGAAAAAATAAAAAATATCAAACTAAAAGCAAGTGCTTGAATAAGAAAAATAACTGGTTGAATAAAAATTCCCTTCGCTATTTCTGAAAGAATAATAATTTCAAGAGACATTGAAGCTAGATAAATGTTTTTATAATTTTCAAGTCTTTTTTGAATTTCTTCAGGTGTTAAGCCCTGTTTTTTCAAATTCTTTTTAATTTCATTGAGATTATTATCCATTTGATTTAACATAAATTCTCTATATTTATCATAATTTAAGTAAATTTTTAAGCTATTGAATGTTATTGTAGAAATTATAAAAAATAGCATAGAAGGTAAAATGTAATTCCTATTTGAAATTTCTTTAAAAGCGTCAAAGTTATACAAAACTTCAAAAAATTTTTTCAAAAAATCCATTATTTAACTAAATATAGAAGTGGGAACAGATACATCCATATTAAATCCACGAGACACCAATATAGTCCTCCTATTTCTACTTGAATATAATTTTCTGAATTATAATCTCCCCTAATAGCAAAAAATAATAAAAATGAAAATAAAACAACACCTATCAAAACGTGTAAAGCATGAATACCAGTCATTACAAAATATAGAGAAAAGAAAATTTTTTCCCCATTTGGCAGACTTTTAAAATGCTCCATATTAAAAAATAAACCATGCTCAAATTTTAAAACATATTCATAAGCTTTTATTCCAAGAAATGTTAATCCTGTAAGAATTGTAATAAGAAGAAATAGAATTAAGTGATTTTTATTATTTTTTCTTGCTGCAGATATAGATAGAACCGCAGTTAATCCTCCAATAAATAAAACGATACTATTTATAAGTCCAATAATTGGTTGAAGCTCTTTTTGACCTTCATGAAAAAACGGTAAATATATCCCTCTGAATAAAAAATAAAGTGTAAATAGACCTGCGAATAATAGCAATTCAGTGGCAAGGAACAACCACATTCCAAGTTTAGCAGAAAAATCATCTTTATGAGTAGTTTCAATATGCTTATGCTCTAAGATATGTTCCATTTTTTAAACCCCCTTATTGAGAAACTTTTTCTTTCTTTAATAAATGCTCAAAATCATAAGGACCATGTTCTACATGAGGTATTTCTTCAAAATTATAATATGGAGGAGGAGATGAAGTTTTCCATTCAAGTGTTGCACCACCCCAAGGATTTTCTGGTGCTTTTTGACCCCTTATCCATGCTAGAAGTAATATTAGAAGTGAAACAAAAACACCAAGAGCTATTGTATATGATCCAATTGTAGATATTTGATTCAATAGAGTAAATTCAGGTAAATAATCCCAATATCTTCTTGGCATACCTTGCATACCTAATAAAAATTGAGGAAAGAATGTTAAGTTAAAACCTATAAATATAAGAATAGCACCTAATCTTCCCCAATTTTCATTGTACATTCTACCTGTAATTTTAGGAAACCAATGAAATAATCCTCCAAAGAATGCAGTTATAGCACCCCCAACCATTACATAATGAAAATGAGCAACTACAAAATATGTATCATGTAAATAAACATCAGTAGCAATAGTAGCAAGCCATAGCCCTGTTAATCCACCAATTGTAAATAAAAACAAAAATGACAAAGCAAATAACATAGGTGTTGTTAATCTAATCGAACCCTTATAAAGTGTAGCTATCCAATTGAAAATTTTAACACCTGTTGGAACTGCAACAAAAAACGTTAAAAATGAAAATATCCACCTTGCAACATCAGACATACCACTAACAAACATATGGTGAGCCCAAACAATAAAACCAATAAAAGCAATTCCAAAGATAGCAGCAGCCATTGCCCAATAACCAAATATCCTTTTTCTTGAATGAACCGCAATTAATTCAGAGATTATACCCATTCCAGGAAGTATCATTATATAAACAACAGGATGAGAATAGAACCAAAAGAAATGTTGAAACATTAAAGGGTCTCCTCCTTTTGTAGGGTCAAAGAATCCAACACCAAAAACTCTTTCTAAAATTAATAACAATAATGTTATACCAATAACAGGGGTTGAAATAACATTCATTAGTGAAGTGGCATATAAAGCCCAAACGAAAAGTGGTAATTTACTCCAGGTCATTCCAGGTGCTCTTAATCTATGAATTGTAACAACAAAGTTCAAACCTGTTAAAATAGATGAAAAACCGACAATAAAAACACCAAATAGTGCCAATAGAACACCTCCTCCCGTTTTAAGGCTATATGGTGTATAAAACGTCCAACCTGTATCAATAGCTCCAAATATAAGTGAAGATAGAATAACAATGACGCCAGCTAAAAATATCCAATAACTTAGAAGATTTAATTTTGGGAACGCTACATCTCTTGCTCCTATCATAAGCGGAATCAAATAATTACCCATAACTGCAGGTATTAAAGGAACAATAACAAGAAAAACCATCATTACACCATGCAGTGTAAATAATCTATTATAGGTATCTGAATCAACAGTTTGTTTTCCAGGTAGAAAAAGTTCAGTTCTTATCAAAAGTGCAAAAATACCAGCTATTAAAAAAATAAAAATTATTGTCCAAAAATAAAGAAGAGCGATTCTCTTGTGATCCGTTGAAAACAACCAACCTAATATCCCAGGTCTTGGTTCATGGCTTAAAAGTTTATTTAGCATATCTAAATCCCTCCTTTTACTTCAAGCTTTTTATATATTCTATGATTGATAAAATCTCATCTTCATTTAACTGACCCTGATAAGAAGGCATTATATTTTGAAAACCCTTAACAATTTTTGCATTTGGATTTAATATACTTTCTCTCAAATAATTTTCATCAGCTATTAATTTCTTTTCTTTTCCATTTTCTAAAACAACTACTTCATGACTATATAAACCTTTCCACGTTGGTCCTACGAGTTGAGAACCATCAACCGAATGACAACTTGTACAACCTTTAATTTGAGACAATTTTTTACCTTTTTCAACTGGTGATAATGAAGATAAATCAGTCTCCTTAGAAACACTTGCCAACCAGGATTCAAAATCATTTCTATTAACAGCTTTAATATATCCTATCATTTTTGAATGCCTTGAACCACAATATTCAGCACACTGAATATCATAAACGCCTGGCTCAACAACCTTAAACCAAGTCCAAGTATATCTTCCAGGAACTGCATCTTCCTTAATTCTAAAACTCCTTACATAAAAACTATGAATTACATCGGTTGAAGTCATAATAAGCTTTATTGGTTTATTAGTAGGAACAATTAGCGTATCTCTTGTAGTATAACCATTAGGATATTGAAATTCCCACCACCATTGATGACCAATAACTTTTATTTCCAAGCTATTAGCAGGAGGTCTTCTTTGGAAATTATCAAAAACATAAACACCATAAAAGAATATAATAACAAGAATAATTGTTGGAATAATCGTCCAGGTTATTTCAAGAAAATTGTTCCCTTCAATATTACTAACCTCTTCTTCCCTTCTATTTCTATACCTAACTACAAAATAAATCATAGCAATTTGAACAATCAAAAAGAAAAATAGTGAAATCCAAAATATAAACCAAAATAAATTATCTACTTCTTTACCATAAGATGAACCTATCTTTGGAAAAAGGTTGGTTATCCAAAGCATAAATGAAAATTTTAAAGTCAAAAAATAAACCTTCGCTATAATACCCCCACATAGGTTTTATTGGATATTTAAGTGCCTTAAAATTTTAATCCTATGGAAAATATCAAATTAGAAGTAAAAAACTTAAATTTTTATTATGGCAATTTAAAAGTTCTTAAAAACATAAATTTGAAAATTTTTGAAAACAAAATAACTGCTCTAATTGGTCCATCAGGATGTGGTAAAACTACATTTCTAAGATGTTTAAATAGAATACACGATTTATATCCAAATACGAAATATGAAGGTGAAATTATTTTTGACAATGAAAACATTTTAAAAAATAATATAAATGTTATAAATTTAAGAATGAGAATAGGAATGGTTTTTCAAAAACCAACACCTTTTAATATGTCAATTTTTGATAATGTTGCCTTCGGCTTAAAACTTAAAGGAATAAAAAATAAAACTGAAATTAGGGATAGAGTTGAAAAAGCATTAAAAGATGCTTATTTATTTGAAGAAGTAAAATATAAATTAAACAAAAATGCTTTATCATTATCAGGAGGACAACAACAAAGACTGTGTATAGCAAGAGCAATCGCAGTTGAACCAGAGGTTTTATTATTTGACGAACCAACAAGTGCCCTTGATCCAATATCTACTGCTAAAATTGAAGAGCTCATAAGAGAACTTGGCAAAAAAATGACAATTGTTATTGTAACTCACAATATGCAACAAGCAGCGAGGGTATCCGACTGGACAGCTTTTATGTATCTTGGAGAAATTATAGAATATGGAAAAACTGACGATATATTTACAAGACCTAAACAAAAGCTTACAGAAGACTATATAACAGGAAGGTTCGGATGAGAAAAGCTTTATCTGATGAATTAAAAGAACTTGAAGAGAAAATTTTTCAGATGTCAGATATTATAAGAAATATGTTCTCATATTGTCATAATTATCAAGAAATTTTAAAACTCGAAGATATTGTTAATCAAAGTGAAATTGAAATTGAATTCTTTGCAATAAAGATATTAGCATTATACCAACCAGAAGCAATGGATTTAAGAAAAATTATAACTGCTATTAAAGTAAATAACGATCTAGAAAGAATAGCGGATCATATTGAAAATATAGCAAGAGATTTTTATTTAATAAAGGATAATGTGATTATTAGTATTGATGAATTATTTGATAAAGTTTTTAATGTTTTTCAAAAATCAATAAGTGCATACAAAAATAATAATGTGATTATAGCAAGAGAAGTTTTAAATGGTGATAAGGAAATTGATAATTTAAGAAATGAACTGATTAACAAAATTGTAAGTTTAATGACAGAAGATTCAAATCTTGTTGATAGTGGAATTAAAACAATAAACATCATTCAAAATCTTGAAAGAATAGCAGATCTATGCACTAATATATGTGAAGATGTTATTTTCTTGATGGAAGGAAAAATCTTCAAACATGGAAAGGAAATATAAACATTGTTAAAATTAAAAAATGTTATTTCAGGTTATAAAAATTTTAAAATTCATATTGTAAATTTAGAAATTTACGAAGGTAAAAAGGTTGCTCTCTTAGGTCCTAATGGAAGTGGTAAAAGCACACTTATTAAAACCTTATTAAAAATGCTAAATTATGAAGGTTCTATAAAATTATTTTCTAAGGAATTAAAAGAAATAAGTCACAAAGAACTTACAAAATTTTGTTCTTTCTTATTACAAGTTGAATACCATCCAAGCATAAAAGTTAAAACATATCTAAATTTAGCAAATGTAAAACTAAAATTTAATATACTTGAAATATCAGGCTTATTAAACAAAAAATTAGATGAACTTTCAAGTGGAGAAATTCAAAGAGTTAGATTAAGTAGGGCTATTAATTCGGATTCAAAAATTTTAATACTTGACGAACCATTATCTCATTTAGATCCATACTTTCAGGTAAAACTTTTAAATTATCTAAATCAAATTAATAAAACTATCATCATAACAATACACGATATCCATTTAGCTCTTAAGTTTTTTAAAGATTTTATTATTATGAAAAATGGAAAAATTCATTCAACACTTCTTAATGAAAAAATTTTTAAAGAAATTTTTGGTGTTAGTATAGATAATTTTTTATAGTATGGGAAATTTTTTGAAATTATCGTTTTTATAGAGTTAAGTAATTGATTATAGATAACTTGCAAAAAGTTTTTTCAGACATTACTAAAACTTTTTATCCTTTAAAATTTTCAATATGACTGATTTATCTATTAAAGAATGGACATCTGTTGATTATATATCTGGACCTCTTTTAATAGTAAAAAATGCAAAGGAATTATCTTATGGTGCTTTAGTTGAGATAGAAACTGAAACAGGTATTAAGAGAAGTGGTCAAGTTCTTGAAGTTACAGAAGAATTTGCAGTTATTCAAGTTCTTGAAGGAACACTTGGACTTGATGTTAAAACATGCAAAATAAAATTAGTTGAAGATGTTATTCGTTTTGGAGTAAGTAGAAATATGATTGGAAGGATATTTAATGGAAGAGGAGAACCAATTGATGATCTTGGTCCGGTTATACCAGAAAAGAAATTACCAATCATAGGCTCCCCAATAAATCCTGTTTCAAGAGAAAAGCCATCTGACTTTATACAAACAGGTATTTCTGCTATTGATGGTTTTAATACACTTGTAAGAGGTCAAAAATTACCTATATTTTCTGGTTCGGGACTCCCAGCAAATGAAATAGCAGCAATGATCATGAGATACGCCACTGTTAGAGGTGAAGGTGAGCAATTCTTAATTGTATTTGGTGCCATTGGTATAACTCAAAGAGAATATGCCTATTTTAAGCAACAATTTGAAGAAATGGGAGCAAGCAATAGGCTAATAGCATTTATAAACTTAGCTGATGACCCTACTATTGAAAGGATTTTAACACCAAGATTTGCCTTAACTGTTGCTGAATATTTTGCATTTGAATTAGATTACCATGTTCTTGTCATTTTAACTGATATTACAAATTATTGCGAAGCATTGAGAGAAATTTCATCAGCAAGAGAGGAAGTTCCAGGAAGAAGAGGTTATCCTGGCTATATGTACACTGACTTAGCAAGTATATATGAAAGGGCAGGAAGAATTAAAGGTAAAAAAGGTTCAGTTACACAAATTCCAATTTTAACTATGCCTGATGATGACATTACCCATCCAATACCAGACTTAACAGGTTATATAACAGAAGGACAAATTGTTTTATCAAGAGAATTACATAGACTTGGTATATTTCCTCCTATTGACATATTACCTTCACTTTCAAGGTTGATGAATAATGGAATTGGAGAAGGTAAGACTGAAAAATATCACAGACAATGGGCAGACCAAATCTTCGCTGCCTATGCAAGAGGAAAAGATAATAGAAGACTTGCTGCAATTGTAGGGGAAGATGCCTTATCTGAAATAGATAGGAAGTACATTAAATTTGCTGACGAATTCGAAAAAGTTATGATAAATCAAGGATTTGAAGGTAGAACCATAGAACAAACATTTGAAGTTGGATGGAAGTTATTATCAATACTACCAAGAAGCGAATTAGTTAGAATTTCAAAAGAGTACCTTGATAGGTTTTACAAACCATCTGAGTGATTTTTTTAATTTTATTAATTGATACGACAGAAGTTAAACTAAAACAAAGAATAAAATTAAAAGATACATTTGCTTTAAAAGAATTAGCAAATTATTATTTAAAAAAACAAGATTATAAAAAAGCCCTAAAACTACTTAAAAAATATATTAAATACATAGATGATAGCTCAGCTTATGATTTAATAATAAGGATTCATGGAAGCTTAAAAGATCTGAAAGGTGGATATAATTGGTCAAAAAAAGCACATCTTAAATTTCCTGATAATTTTGCTTTCCTTAAATACCAAGCAATTTTTTTAGATAATATGGATAAGATAGAAGAAGCTCATAGTATTTTTAAAAAGCTTTATGAAATGGATACATCAAATTTAGAAAATCTTGTAAATTATGGAATAATTTTATTTAGAAAAAAAAATTACGACCAAGCATTATTTTATTTAAAAAAAGCTGATAGCATTTTAAGTGATTTTGAAAAAGGCCCAATTGATGTTTTTCTAAAAAATCAAGAATTACATTTTAGGGTTCTTGTTGCTTTATCTTATATATATAACAAAACAGGTGACAAGAAAAATGCTATATTAACAGGTATTAGAGCATATGTTTATTCTTCGAGAGAAAAAAAAGAATTTAATAAATTTCTTGTTGGTATGTTATTTTCATATAAAGAATATGAAAAAGTTATTGAGATATGTGAGAATTTATTACAGAATTATCCTGATGAAGATTACTGTTGGAAATATAAAGGTTTTTCATATTTCAAAATAGCAGAAAAGAAAAATCAAGACAGTTTTTATTCAAAAGCTATAGAAAACTTACAATTAGCAAATAGTATTTCATATTCAACAGATAATGATTTCTTTATTGCTTATTCTTATTATAAACTTAAAATCAAAGAAAAAGCTTATAAAATTATTGATAAAATTTTGGATTTCAATGATGATTATAAAATTTTAAAAATTTATTGGTTAATAGAGGATAAAAATTACGAAAAAGCAAAAAATTTAGCTTTAAGTATTAAATCAAAAAAACCATCATTTTTTTCAATACTAGCTAATCTTTTTGAAAATGAAAATAAACTATTACTTGCTGAAAAATACTATAAACTAGCAATTCAATATGACAAAGATAACCTAACAAGATATAAAGAACTTTCAAATTTTTATAAAAAAATAGGTTTTCCGAAAAAGGCGAAAAAAATACTAATTGAATATACTAAAAGAAAACCAAAAGATTATTTAGCATATTTTGAATTAGCAGAAGAATACAATAAAGAAGGTAATTTTCAAGAAGCACAATATTATTATGAAGAAGCAATAAAAATCATTCAAGAAATAATAGATACAACAACTGATAGGCAGTTTCTTACTGTCGCATCAATGGTTTATAATAATTATGGATATATGTTAGTTAATGAAAATATAGATATAGATAAGGGTTTTGAATTAATAAAGAAGGCAATTTCTTTAAATCCCAACGATGCCTCTATATTAGATTCCTATGGTTGGGCATTATTTAAAAAAGGTGAATACGAAGAAGCTTTTAAGTATATTAAGCAAGCCTACGAAAAGAAACCTGATGATAACGAAATTAAAAATCATTATGAAATAATAAAAAAGATATTGAATTTTGAATAAAAACATTTAAATTTTAATTTTGCTAAATAGGAAGTAATCCAAATAAAGAAAAATGGGCAAGAAGTTATAAACTTCCTTTTCATAATTACTTAGTGTTCCTGAAATTGTATAAGTAAAAATTAATGTTGAGATAACAATTGCGAATGATTTTGAAAGTGATAAATCATTCTTTTGAGAAAGAAAAAAACCTGTTAAATAACCTAAATTAGAGGCTATTGCTGAGTATTTATAATCCTTTGTTAAATTATAAAAGCTATAACCAAAAGAAAATGATGAGAAACCTTCAAAAAAAACATCACCATTTGTAGTCTTTCTTTCAAAATAAGATAAAAACAAATTTAAAGCATTTATCAGAGAACTATTAAAAGAACTCTTTATATCAAATAAACTATTTTCAAAACTATAATAATTATAATAAAACAAAAATGTTAAAAAAATTCCTCGTGTTATATTTGGTATTTTAGGTTTAATATAGTACGAAGTGATAAAACAAAAGTTGTTTTCAATCATACTCCAAACAATTCTGTCATAAGTATCAAAAACTAAATAGTTTTTTAAATAAGAAATAATGGCACAAGAGGTTGAAGAATAAACCATAGAAGAATTAATTGGTGAAAACTTTAAGCTTAAACCATAACTAAAACTCGTCCAGATTATTGGAAAATAAACTCTTAAAGGTTTTACAAAATTTTCAGGAATTTCAATAACATTAGCAAAATCAGAATAAAATACATAAGAAATTAAAGCTTGCGAAGTTAAATAGTGTATTAAAAAACTTTGCTTTCTTGAATAGTTTTGAACAATCTTAAAATAACTTAAACTATCCAAAATAATTAGTTGCTTTAAAAAATGATTTTCATCATTAAAAAAATAACCTTCCATCATGTAATTGTTTTCATATTTGAAAAAATAAATATAATTTGGTTTTCTTTCAAATAAATTATATGGATTAGTATTTTTTATTTCGGATAATGGTTTAGCACTTTCTAAAACTTGCTGAATTATAATAAATATCATTTACAAGCATTAGCGGTATCCTTCTTCATCCACCAAGTACCATCTTGACTTTCATAATTGTTTTCCGAATATATTCTAAATGTTCCATATGAGCTATCATTTATCGCACTTCCAACAAACTTAGCAACAATTTTAACTATAAATGTCATCGTATCAGTTTGTAATTTTAATGAAGAGCCACATATTGTTCCCTTTATATCAATACTATCAAAAAATTGACTTGAATTATCCATATCGTACAATTTCCCATTTATTAGATTGCCATTTTGATTAATTTTAGAACAAATTTGACCTGTTTGGCTATTATATGGTGGATCAGGCGGTAATTTCCAAGAACCTTTCCATACTCCCGTCATATTTTGTGATGGCTCTTGACAAGATTCTGAAATATCCTTCTTTTTACATCCAAACATCAAAAGAAAAGTAATTAAAAAACCGCTAAATTGCCTCATTTTCAAATCGGATAAATTTCAAAGTTTGAAAATTATAAAGCTCGTTTGGATAAAGCAATCAAGTTTGAAATAATTGTGCTTAAAAGAAAAGATAATGCAATACCATTATAACCAAAAAATTTAAATAAAATAATAGATAAAGCAAAATAAAAAATAACAAAAGAAATATTAAAAATGAAAAATGGTTTTGGGTTATTAAGAACTCTTTCCTTTAATATAAAAATTGAAAAAATAGCAGAAATCAAAAATGAAAAAGAAAGCAAAATTAACGAAAAATAAAATTTCAAAAAAAATTTACCTCCAATAATGAGAAGAACAAAATAACCCAAAACTAATTCAACAATAAAAAGCAAAAGTGATAAAATTATATATTTTCTAAAAAATTCATGAAAATAATTTGGGTTTGAACTTATATTTATAACCGCAATTGATAACGGTGTATTTAAAATTTGTCTAATGAAATTATCTATTCTTTTAATTAGAACAAATCCTGAAACATCGCCCACATTTCCAAAAAATCCAAGAATGAATCTATCCAAATATCTATATATAGGACTTGTTAAGGATGAAAGAAATGAAAACTTATAATAATCTTTTATTTGAATAATAATTTCTTTCTTAAAAGTTAGGGAAGGTTTTATTAAAACAACCAAAAACAAGCAAAAAATCAAATAAACGAAAAAATATATAAAAATAACTGATGTTATTTCTTTTGGTTTTAATATAAAAATTGAAGAAATTGTTGTAATAATTGAAAAAGCATTTATTATATTAGAAATAGTAAATTTTTTAATAGCATAAAGATAACTTAAAAAAATGGGAAAAATAGCGTAAGGAAAAAAAAGAAAAACTTTAAAATTAAAGAGAGAAAAAATTAAATAAAAAAAAGATGTAAAAATTAGTGACTTTGTAAGTAAAATTTTACTATCTTTAATACTCATTTTAGGAATAAAATTTTGAAAAGTTGTCTCAAAACTAACAATAAATATACTTGAGATTGAAAGCGATATTGATTGAACTAAAAAGAAATTATCTAATGCTTTCAAATCTAAAAAAATAAAAAGAACTTTTAAATTCAAAAAACTAAGTCCTATATTAATTAAATTTAAAACCGAATTAAAAAACAATAGGAGAAACCTTAAATATCTCTACTTTATTTGTAAAGTTATTGTTATCATCAATACCACCAAATACATAAATTTCATTTCCTATTACTGCTGAACCAAGTCCCTTTCTTGGTGTTTTCATATCAGTTACATACGACCAAGTGTCACTATTAGGGTCATATTTAAAAACCTTTGAAGAAATAGTAGTTGAAGATGTTTGACCCCCAAAAACATATATATTATTATCTAAAACCGAACATGTATGACTTTTTAAACTAATATCTAAACTTTTCTTTTCAATCCAAGAATTTGCCATAATATCATAAACTTCAACTTTATTATTTCCTCCCCCAATTACATAAATTTGTCCATTTAAGACAACTGCACATGCTCCATCTCTAATATATTTTAATGATGCTTTTTGATTAAATGAATTGTTTGCAGGGTTAAATTCATAAAATAAAGAAGTGTTTGCTCCAACAATAATGTAAATTTTGTTATTTAAAACGATAGCAAAACATCCTCCTGTCTCAAAGGGCATATTTCCTAAATCTTGATATGTTTTTGAATTTAAATCATAAGAAAAGAAATAATTCGTTGGAGCATTAGCAATATAACCTCCGAAAATATAGACTTTATTATTATAAACAGCTATACAGGAATTTTTTAAGTGAATAGGAGCTATTAAAGTTTCAGAAATTTGATAAGAATTATTATTATAAATAATCATCCTTGAAGTTGAATAATCATTAAAACTTGTATCTCCTCCAAATATATAAAAACTATTTAAGTTAGATGTCCATCCAAAATTTGCTACCTTATAAGGTAAAGGATTCCCATCCTGCCAAAACTTCTCCATATCACTTTTAGCACAAGATATAACAAAAATTAAGAATATAGAAAATTTTCTCATAATTAAAATTTTAAAGGCAAATTTAATCAAAATCTTTTAAGGTCTTAATATATAGACATTTTTATCTTTGTCAAGTCCTCCACTAACTATCAAATTATCAGAACAAATAATCCATTGAGTTTTTAAATTTATTTTTTTCTCTACAATACCATTAAAATTGATTTTATATATATTCTCCCCATCAATCAAGACAATATAATTTTTAAAAATGCAGGCAGTATTATCACCTTCAACATAACTCATTCCTTTTTTAAATAAAATTGAAAAGTCTCTTAAATTAACTAAATTTACAAATCCCCCTTCTCTAAAATTATAATGAGCAAAAATTAAATAATCATTATTTAAACCAAGAAGAGAAACATAAATCCACTTTTGGTTATAAAATTTTTTAACCTCATTGCCAAGACTATCGTAAATTATTAATTTATTTGTTAGATCAGAAAAAACACAAAAATTATTATTACATAAAATCTTACCCATTCCAAGTTCAGATATATTTTTTATTTTCTTTTCTTCTTTATTGGTTTTTAAATTGTAAATATAAATTGTCCCATCTGCAAAAATAAAAGCCTTATCTTTGAGAATTCCAAAATCAACAATATCCCCTCCAACTGAAATTTTACCATCGTTAAGTTTTACTTCATAACCCTCCTTTTCACATCCAACGATAAATCCAATTCTTTTACTATCAAAAGATGTTTTATAATATGATAAACAATTTCCATCAGTTCCTCCTGAAAATTCATAAAGTTCATTATTATATAAAATTGTCCATTTTTGATTGTTTTTCAAAATTTTTCCATCTTTGCTAATAAACACACTTCCACCACTTCTAAAATTTATTATTATTGTATCTTTATATAAAAAATTATTTGGAGATAACTCATTTTTTAAAGTGATCTTATTTAAAATGATAAAAGATATAAGAATAAAATGAAATTTCATTTAACTTTTTCCCAAATTTCATCAATTTCTTTTAGCGTCATACTTTCTATGTTTAGGTTATTTTCTTTAATATATTCAAGGACTTTATTTAAACGATTTAAGAATTTTCTTGTAGCATTTCTTAAAGCATCTTCAGGATTTACTTTATAATGTCTTGACAAATTAACAATAGTAAATAATAAATCTCCAATTTCTTCAAAAACTTCATTATCACTTTTAGCATTTTTCAATTCTTCTATTTCCTCATAAACCTTCTTTAAGACATTCTCTTTACTTTCCCAATCAAAGCCAATTTTTTCAGCCTTTTGAGTAATTCTATATGCTAAATATAGAGCTGGCATAGAAAAATTTATATTTTTAAACAATTCTTCTCCTTTTGATTTTTCCCAATTTTCTAGAACTTCATCAGCACTATCTAATTTCTTATCAGAAAATACATGAGGATGCCTTTTAATAAGTTTATCAATAAGTTTTAAAATTATTTTATTCAAACTTGTTAAATTCCTTTCTTGAGCAATTTTTATATGCATTAGAACTACCAATAAAATATCACCTATTTCCTCTTCAAACTTATGCCAATTTTTTTCATCTATTGTATTTACTACCTCATAGCTTTCTTCAATAAGCTTATATTTTAAGCTCTCATTCGTCTGCTCCCTATCCCAAGGACACTTTTCTCTTAAAATGTTTATTATCTCCCACAACTTTCGGAAACTTTCCATAGGTTCTAAAATTTTAAAGAAAAAATAAACAACAAGTATTTGCTTTGTCCAATAAATAGTGTTAAGTTATTGATATTCAATAAGTTATAAAAATTTTTTAAATTTATTTATTTTATGGGGGTTTTAATGGGGGGCAAAGCCCCCCAATGCCGAA